>Ga0335072_10010551_pt1 | contig 13287 bp, 11 predicted proteins | sample Lox_Sample_21_FD_206725 | JGI IMG/M metagenome (GOLD analysis project Ga0335072, IMG submission 206725) | Soil microbial communities from Loxahatchee National Wildlife Refuge, Florida, United States - Lox_Sample_2.1 | ecosystem: Environmental > Terrestrial > Soil > Wetlands | place: USA...
CACATACTCGTACGCCACGAGGCCGGCGGCGGGCACGCGGCGCAGGGCTACGCGAAGGCCAGCGGCAGGGTGGGGGTGGCGTTCGCCACGAGCGGGCCGGGGGCCACGAACCTGATCACGCCGATCTGCGACGCGATGATGGACTCCGTGCCGGTGGTGTTCATCACCGGCCAGGTGCGCACGGAGCTGCTCGGCACGGACGGCTTCCAGGAGGCGGACACGATCGGCATCACGATGCCGGTGGTCAAGCACTCGTTCATGATCCAGCACCCGCAGGAGGTGCCGAGGGCGATCCACGAGGCCTTTCACATCGCCCGCACCGGGCGGCCGGGGCCGGTGCTGGTGGACGTCCCCCAGGACCTCTCGCGCGGGGAGATCCAGTACGAGCCGGTGGCGGACGTGCGGCTGCCGGGCTATCAGCCGACCACGGAGGGCAACCAGAAGCAGATTCGCCAGGCGGCGAAAGCGCTGGCGGCGGCGCAGCGCCCGGTGATCTACGCGGGCGGTGGCGTGGTGAACGCGAACGCCTCGCCGGAGCTGATCGAGCTGGGGCGCTGCGACCGCTTCCCGGTGACCTGCACGCTGATGGGTTTGGGCGCGTTCCCGGCGCGGGTGGACGGCAAGCCGAACCCGCAGTGGCTGGGGATGCTCGGCATGCACGGCACGCGGGCGGCCAACTACGCGATGGACGAGGCGGACCTGATCTGCGCGGTGGGGGCGCGCTTCGACGATCGCGTGACGGGCAAGCTCTCGGAGTTCGCGCCGCGGGCGAAGTTCATCCACATCGACGTTGACCCGGCGGAGATCTCCAAGAACGTGCCGGCGCACATCCCGATCGTGGGGGACGCCAAGAACGTGCTCGCCAAGCTGGCGGTGGAGTACCGCGCGCTGAGCGCGGACCGGCGGCGGCTGGAGCCCTGGTGGGAGCGGATCGAGGCCTGGCGGGCGAAGCATCCGCTCGGCTACGAGGACTCGAGCGACGAGGAGATCAAGCCCCAGTACATGGTGCAGGCGCTCTACGAGGCCACCGGCGGCGAGGCGATCGTCACCAGCGACGTGGGCCAGCACCAGATGTGGACGGCCCAGTACTACGACTTCCCGGCGCCGCGGCGGTGGATCAACTCGGGCGGCCTCGGCACGATGGGCTTCGGCCTGCCGGCGGCGATGGGCGCGGCGGTGGCGTGCCCCGATCGGCTCGTGTGCTGCGTGGCCGGGGACGGGTCGGTGCAGATGAACGCGCAGGAGCTCGCCACGTGCGCCCAGGAGAAGATTCCGATCAAGGTGTTCATCATGAACAACGGCTATCTCGGCATGGTGCGCCAGTGGCAGGAGCTGTTCTGGGATCGCAAATACAGCCACGTGGAGACGGGCGAGTTCCCGGACTTCGTGCGCCTCGCCGAGGCCTACGGCGCGACGGGGATGCGGCTGCAGGACAAGCGGACGCTGGTGGCGGACATGCGCAAGGCGATCGAGACGGATGGACCGGTGGTGGTCGACGTGCGGGTGACGCGCGAGGAGAACACCTATCCCATGATCCCCGCCGGGCAGCCGGCGCGGGAGATGGTGGGCTAGGCGGGGTCTGGTTCGGGTGGCATCGGCCGTGGGTGAGCCTGGCACCAAGGAACCGCTCAGCCTCGCTGAGCTGGAGGCCTCAGCGGGTCTGCGCACGGGGCGCAAGCACGTGCTCTCGATCCTGGTGGAGAACAAGTCGGGCGTGCTCACCCGCATCGCGGGGCTGTTCGCGCGCAGGGGCTTCAACATCGACACGCTCACGGTGGGGCCCACCGACGACGATCAGATCTCGCGGGTGACGTTGACGGTCGACGGGGCGCTGCACCCGATCGACCAGGTCACCAAGCAGTTGCACAAGCTGGTGAACGTGCTGAAGATCCGCGACCTGGAGCCGGGCGACACGGTCTCGCGGGAGCTGGCGCTGTTCAAGATCGCCGCCGACGGCGCCCAGCGTGGGGAGCTGATGCAGATCACGGAGATCTTCCGGGGCAAGGTCGTGGACGTGACCAAGCGGTCGGTGATCGTGGAGGTGACGGGGACCACCGAGAAGATCGAGGCGTTCGAGGGGATGGTGCGGCCGTTCGGCTTGATCGAGATGATGCGCACCGGGGAGATCGCGATCGCGCGGGGACGCAGCGAGACGTAGTGGAGGACGCCGCGCGGCTGGAGGTCGGGCATGCGAGGCCGGGCACTGAGGGCGGCGCATCCGCCGTCTTCGAGCTCGGCGAGGAGGACCGCAGGACGCTCGCGGCGCGCCTGGAGCTGGCGGCGGCGAGGGCGCGCAGGAGCGGGGAGCCGACGCTGGCGACGAGTACCGTGGAGCTCTCGCCGGATGTCGATCCAAGCGCCGTGGTGTGCGCGTCGCGGCGGACCGGCGAGCCGTGGCTGGCCTTCGAGCAGCCCGCGCGCGACAGGGCGGCGCTGGCGACGCTGGGGGAAGCGGTGCGACTGCGGTCCTCCGGCGAGGAGCGGTTCGCCTCGCTTGCGGATCGCTGGCGGCGGCTGGCTGCTGGCGCGGTGGGGGGCGAGCGCAGCGGCATCGATCACCGTGAGAGCGGCGGCCTGCTGGCGGTGTGTGGGTTCGCGTTCGCCGCCGACGGCGGCCGCTCGCCGGCATGGGCGGGCTTTGAGCCGGCGTCCCTGATCGTGCCCGAGGTGGCGATTCGCCGCGACCTGACCCCGGGACGCCAGGGCGAGACGGCGGGGGCGCGGGGAGCGCGGGTGCGGCTCACGCTCAGTGCGCTGGTGGCCGGCGACGACACGCCGGACGAGCTGATGGCACGTTTACTGGCCCGCCTGGCGGAGCTGCACGAGCGGCCGCTGCCGCTGCTCGATCCGGCGCCGGCGGGCCGCTATGAGGTGGTCAGCGCGATGCCGCCGGAGCACTACGAGGGGGCGGTGGCACGGGCGAGCGAGCTGATCGGGCGGGGCGCGCTGCAGAAGATCGTGCTCGCTCGGGAGGTCCAGGTGCACGCGCCCCAGCCCCACGATCCGGCGGCCGTGCTGGGGGTGCTGCGCGAGGCCTTCGCGGACTGCTTCTGCTTCTGTGTGGGACGTGGCGAGGCGACGCTCGTGGCGGCGAGCCCCGAGCTGTTGGTGCGCCGGGAAGGCCACCGCGTGAGCACGCTCGCGCTCGCGGGCTCCACCAGGCGCAGTGCCGATCCCGCCGTGGACGATCATCTTGGCGAGCAGCTGCTGCGCGACGAGCACTACCGTGAGGAGCACGCGATCGTGGCGCGGAGGATCGAGCGGACGCTGCGCCCCCACGCGGTGTGGACGGCGCTCGCCCCCGAGCCGACACTCGCGCGGATCGCCAACATCCAGCATCTCGCCACGCCGATCCGGGCGCAGCTGGCGGCGCCGATCGACGTGCTCGAGCTCGCCGGCATGCTCCATCCCACGCCCGCCGTCGGCGGCGAGCCGCTCGCGGCGGCGGCACCGCTGATCCCCACGCTCGAGGGTCTCGACCGGGGCTGGTACTCGGGTCCCGTGGGCTGGACGGACGCCACCGGCGACGGCGAGCTGTGCGTGGCGCTGCGCTGCGCGCTGCTGCGCGGGGAGCTCGCCCGCTGCTACGCCGGCAACGGCATCGTGCGCGACTCCGAGCCCCGCGCGGAGCTGGCCGAGACGGAGGTCAAGCTGCAGGCGCTGCTGCCGCTGCTGGCCGGTTGAGCGCACGCGCGACGGCCTCCCACACCTGGTGGTGGAGCGCGACGTTGGCGGCGCGCTCGCCGCGGACGTGGATCAGGGTGGCGCGCGCGTTGGGATCGAGGGCTCGCTCGAGCGCCGTCCGCAGGGCGGGCACGGTGGGAGCGGTCTCGTAGGCAAGTCCGTAGAGAGCGGCCGCCTCGGCGAAGTCCAGGCCCGTGGGGGTGGCGATGTGCTCGCTGTAGGCCTCTCGCGCGATGGTGGCGCCGGCGACGGGCAGAAAGTCGAAGATTCCCCCGCCGTCGTTGTCGAGCAGCACGATCGTGAGCTTCAAGCCCAGGCGGGAGGCCGCCAGCAGCCCGCCGATGTCGTGGGCGAGGGCCACGTCGCCGATCAGCAGCAGCACTGGCCCGGTGCCCTCGGCCGCGGCGCCGAGGGCGGCGGAGACGGTGCCGTCGATGCCGTTGGCGCCCCGGTTGCAGAGCACCCGTGGGGGATCCTCGCGCACGGGCCAGAAGGTCTCGATGTCCCGCACGGGCATCGAGGATGCGACGAACAGGGTGCTCTCCCGCGGCAGCAGCACGCCGAGCTCGGCGGCCACGAGGGGCTCGTTGGGTTGCTGGGAGGCGATCGTCCCCGTGATCGCCTCGGACGCGAGCTCATCGGCGCCGCGCCAGCTCGCGAGCCAGTCCCCGCCGGGCGCGCTACCGGATGTTCCAAGCGCGCCGCTGGAGGACTCGCCCGCGCGATCGCCGTCCCCGGCGGTCGTGGCCGTGTGGGGGAGCTGCTCGCCCGCTCCTTCGAGCGCTCCCCTCGGATCGAGCGCCAGCGAGTCGCTGAGCAGCGCCGCGGGATCCTGCCAGGCGGCCTCCGGATCGAGCGCGACCTGGGGTGTGCCGGCGAGCTCCGAGAGCCAGCCGCGCAGGGGCTTTGAGACCGGCAGGTCGCCCACCCTGATCACGAGATCGGGCTTGTGGGAGCGCCGGAACTCCGCCTCGCGCAGAAGCGCGTCGTAGTGGGCAATCGCGGCGCCGCCGGCACGGGCTCCGGACATCGGGTCCGCCAGCAGCGGCCAGCGGGCGCGCTCGCAGAACGCGGCCAGCGCTCGCGCCAGCCGCGGGTCGCGCTCCTCGCGCCCCGCCACCACCACGCCGCGCCTGGCGCCGCACACGGCCGCGACGAGCCGCTCCAGGGCCTCCCCGCCGGCGGGCGCGGTCGCCGCCCTTCGCACGTAGGGCACACCGTCGGCGCGCGGGCTCGGGTCGGCGGGCAGCGGCTCCTCGCAGACCAGCGGCTCGCGCAGGGGGAAGTTGAGGTGCACCGCTCCGGGCCTGCCTTCGAGGGTGCTCCAGTAGGCGCGGCAGGCGAGCGTCCTGATCCAGCGCAGGCTCGCGGGGCTGGCGTCGGGGGCCTGCACCTCGAAGAACCACTTTGCGGCGTCGCCGAAGAGCTTGAGCTGGTCGATCGCCTGGCCGGCGCCGTTCTCGCGCAGCTCCGCGGGCCGGTCGGCGCTCAGCACGAGCAGCGGCACGCGCGCCTCGCGCGCCTCGACCACCGCCGGCAGGAGCTCCGCCACGGCGGTGCCGGAGGTGCACGCCACCGCCACGGGCAGTCGCGAGGCCTTCGCGAGGCCCAGCGCGAAGAAGCCGCCGCAGCGCTCGTCCACGTGGGAGTAGCAGCGCAGGCCGGGCTCGCGTGCGAGGCTCACCACGAGCGGCGCGCAGCGGGAGCCGGGCGATGTGCACGCCGCCCGCATGCCGCAGCGGGCGAGCTCCTGGGCGAAGGCCCGCAGCAGCAGGTAGGTGTCGGTGGCGGTGGTGGCGATGGGAAGAGGGTATTGAGGTGACGGCGCGGGCCGTAGGATCGTCGGCATGGAGGAGAACCTCGTGCTGCTGCACGGCTTCGCGGGCAGCCGCCATACCTGGGAGCCGGTGCTGGCGCGGCTGCCCGACGCAGGCATCCGGCCGCTGGCCCTCGACCTGCCCGGCCACGGCGCCAACGCTGACGCGCCGAGGCCGGTCACCTTCGCGGGTTGCGTGGAGCGGGTGCTCGGCGCCTCGCCGCAGCGATTCGCTCTCTGCGGCTACTCGCTCGGGGGACGGGTGGCGCTGCACGTGGCGCTGGCGGCGCCCGCGCGGGTGAGCCGGCTGGTGCTCGTTTCGAGCACCGCGGGCATCGTCGACGCCTCTGAGCGGGCCGCGCGCCGCGCCGCCGACCGGCGCCTGGCCGACGAGCTGGAAAGTGGTTCGCTGGCGGACTTCGTGGCGCGCTGGTGCGCGCAGCCGATGTTCGCGCGGGATCCGCCCGCCGTACAGGAGCTCGCTCGCGCCGACTACGGCCGCAGTCGTCCCGATGCGCTCGCCGCGGTTCTGCGGGGAGTGGGCACAGGGGAGATGCGGTCGCTGTGGGGGCGCCTGTCCGAGCTCGAGATGCCGGTGACGGTGTTGGTGGGCGAGCGGGACGCGAAGTTCAAATCGATCGGGGCGCGGATGGTCGAGTTGCTCCCGCAGGCGCATCTGATTGTGGTGCCCGGCGGTCACCGCCTGCCGCTGGAGTGCCCGGCGGAGCTGGCGAGGACGCTGGGCGGCTGAGCGCCTACTCGTCTCCGACGACTCCGAGGCCCGGTCCCGCGGGCAGCGCGATCTGGCCGTTCTCCACCGGCAGCAGCCCGTCACATCCCTCGAACAGACGCAGCGTGGCCAGGCCGCAAGGGGGCATCGGGCCGCGGGCGGCGAGGGCGGCGGCGGCGTGCAGGGCAGCGGCGACTCCGAGTGGTCCGTCGAGGGTGGAGGCGAGGTATACCTCGGCGCCGGATGCGCGCACGAGGGCGGCGGCGGCGAGCAGGCCGGAGATGCCTCCGCAGCGGCCGACCTTCAGGCACACGGCGTCGGCGACGCCCGCGCCAAGCGCGCCCGGCAGCGCGGCGGTCTCGTCGATCGCGACACGGGTGCTGACGCGTTCGCGCACCGCCCGCACTCCCTCCAGACCATGGGTGGGCTCCTCCACCAGCTCCAGGCCGGCGGGCTCGAGCGCCTCGATGCTGCGGACCGCCTGCTCCACGCTCCAGGCTCCGTTGGCATCCAGGCGCAGGGTCGTGCGCTGGCCGATCGCGGCGCGCACGGCCGCCACCCGGGCGGCGTCGTCGCCGGCGCCGACCTTGAGCTTGACGCAGCGAAAGCCCTCCGCCACGGCGCCAGCGGCCTGCTGGGCGGCTCGCTCGCGGTCGTCGACGCCGATCGTCGCGTTCACCTCCACGGCGGGCGCGGGATCGTCCACCAGCAGCGCGGCCACCGACCGGCCGGCGCGCCGGCCGGCGCGATCCCACAGCGCCATCTCGATCGCGGCGAACGCCTGGGGCAGGTCATCCACGCGGCGACACGCTTCGACGATTCGCGCGCCGTTGGCCTCGCCGGCGGCGGCCAACGCGGGCCGGTAGCGCTCGAGCGCCTGCCGCACGCGAGCCAGGCTCACGCCGTCATAGGACTGCAGCGGCGCCGCCTCACCACGGCCATGGAGGCCATCGCGATCGCTGATCCTCACCTCGAGCAGCTCCCGTTCCGCGGTGTCGCCGTGAGCGCTTCGCAGTGGCTCGCGCAGGCGCAGGCCGCGGGGCTTCACCTCCAGATGGAGGCCCGGCGTGGCGCTCACCCGCCGATACCGCCGCCCGCGAGGATTCCCGCGGAGAGCAGCAGGCAGAACAGCAGCTGAAGCGCGCCGGTCTTGGCGAGGGCGCCGTTGAGGGACGGGCCGTCGACGCGTGTGCGCACGATTCGCACCAGGCCGACCGCCAGCGGCGCGGAGATCCAGCACAGCAGCAGCCACGGCGACATGCCAAGCGCCCACAGCAGCGGCGCGCTGAGGAAGGCGGTGGCGAGCATCGCCGTGTAGAGGTCGCGGGCGCGGGCGCGGCCCAGCCTCACGGCCAGCGTGCGCTTGCCGGCGCGCCGGTCGGTGTCGATGTCGCGCACGTTGTTGACCACGAGGATCGCGCTGGCGAGCAGGCCGACGGGCACCGCGCAGCCGAACGCCTGCCAGGGAAGCTGCTGTACCTGCACGAAATAGGAGCCGGCGACGGCGACGATGCCGAAGAACAGGAACACGAACAGCTCTCCCAGCCCCTCGTAGCCGTAGGGGCGGGGCCCGCCCGTGTAGAGCACGCCCGCGAGGATCGAGGCCGCGCCCACCGCAAGCAGCTCCCAGCCGGCCACCGCGATCAGGTAGGCGCCGCAGGCGATGGCGAGGCCGAACGAGACGTATGTCGCCGTCAGCACCTGCCGCGGCGGCGCGAGGCCGCCGGCGGTGACGCGCACAGGACCCAGGCGCTCCTCGGTGTCGGCCCCGCGGCGGGCGTCGGAGTAGTCGTTGGAGAGGTTGGTGCCGACCTGGATGAAGATCGCCCCGAGCAGCGCCGCCACGAAGGCGAGCGGATGGAAGTGGCCGGCGCCGAGGGCGAGCGAGGTGCCCACCAGCACCGGCGCGATCGCCGCCGGCAGCGTGCGCACGCGGGCGGCCATCACCCAGATGCGCACCGTGCTCGGCCTGCCCGTGGCGCCGGGCAGCGAGATCGCGCTGGTGCCGGGGGGCGCGACCGTCGTCATGGCTGTGCGCGTCCGCTCATGGACGCCTCGGGAAGCGGCCGAAGTCCGGGACGCGCTTCTCGCGGTAGGCGTCGCGACCCTCCTGGGCCTCCTCGCTGCCGTAGAAGAGCAGGTTGGCGTCGTGGGCGAGCTGCTGGATGCCGGTGAGGCCGTCCTCGGCGGCGTTGAAGCTCGCCTTCAGCAGCCGCAGCGCGAAGGGGGAGAGGGCGAGCATCTCAGAGCACCACGCCACCGTCTCCTCCTCCAGACGCTCGAGCGGCACCACGGTGTTGACGAGCCCCATCGCCAGCGCCTCCTGCGCGGAGTACTGGCGGCAGAGGAACCAGATCTCCTTGGCCTTCTTGGGGCCCACGAGGTTGGCGAGCAGGCCGGCGCCGAAGCCGCCGTCGAAGGAGCCCACCTTCGGGCCCACCTGGCCGAAGCGGGCGTTATCGGCGGCGATCGTGAGGTCGCACACGAGGTGCAGCACGTGGCCGCCGCCGATCGCGTAGCCGGCGACCATCGCCACCACGGGCTTGGGCAGGCGGCGGATCTGGACGTGCAGGTCGGTGACGTGAAAGCGCCCGATGCCGGCCCTTCCAGCGCTGTCCTCGGCCAGGTAGCCGGAGTCGCCGCGCACCCGCTGGTCGCCGCCTGAGCAGAACGCGAGCTCGCCCGCGCCGGTGAGCACCACGACTCCCACCTCGGTGTCCTCGCGGGCGTCCTCCAGCGCCTGGGAGATCTCGACGATGGTCCGTGGCCGAAAGGCGTTGCGCACCTCGGGCCGGTCGATCGTGATCTTGGCGATGCCGGGCGCGTCGGCGCCGGACTTCTCGTAGCGGATGTCCTCGTACCTGCCGGCTGGAGTCCATGTGATGTCCATGACCGTGAAGGCTATCTGCAAGTCCGGGGAGCGAACGGGCGACCCGGCGCGACGTGGGCCGTCGTGGATAGCCTGACGGGAATGCACGTGGAGGCATGGCTTTCGCGCGCCGCGCGCATGCGGCCGAGCTGGATCGCGATCGAGACCCCGGAGGGGAGCTGCACCTATAAGGAGCTCCACGCAGCGGCGCTGGCGGGCGCCGGGGAGCTGGCGGCCCGGGGGGTGGAGCCGCGGCGGCGGGTGGCGATCGAGCTGCCAGGCGGGCTTGCGTTCGCGCGGGCGCTGCACGCGTGCCTGCTGCTGGGCGCGGTGGCGGTGCCCGTGGACGTGCGCCTCGCGACGTCCGAGCGCGAGCGGCTCTGTCGCGGGGCCGATCTCGTCCTCCGCGAGCCGCTCCCCGCACGCGCGCGCGCGCGCCCGCGCGGGGCGTCGCTTTCGAAGCGCTTTGCGGGCGGGCACGACCTCGACGGGGTAGCGGCCGTGATCCACACCTCCGGCACCAGCGCCGCGCCGCGGCCGGTGGAGCTGACCTACGGCAACTTCCTGTGGAGCGCCATCGGCTCGGCGGTGGCGCTCGACCGCGGCGGCGAGGATCGCTGGCTGTGCGCGCTGCCGGTCTCCCACGTGGGAGGCCTCTCGATCCTGATCCGCAGCGCGATCTACGCCACCACCGCGGTGGTGCACCAGCGCTTTGAGACCGAGGCCGTGCTCGGGGCGCTGCGGGAAGGGCGGGTCTCGCTCGTGTCGCTCGTGGGCACCACGCTCGCGCGGCTGCTCGACGCGGGCCTCGAGCGTCCGTCCGCGCTGCGTTGCGCGCTCACGGGCGGTGGGCCGGTGCCGGCGGCGCTGCTGGCGCGGGCGCGGGAGGCGGGGGTGCCGGTGAGTCTCACCTACGGGCTCACGGAGGCCTGTTCGCAGGTGAGCACGGTCCCCGTGGCGCTGGCGCTGGCGGCGGAGGCGGGCGAGGAGGCGCACGCGGGCCCGGCGCTGTTCTGCACTCGCCTGGCGATCGCGCCGGACGGGGAGATCCTCGTGGCGGGCCCCACGGTGGCGCGCGGCTCGCGTGGCGCTGACGGCTGGCTTCACACGGGCGACCTCGGGGAGCTGCGGGGCGACGGCTTCCTGAGGGTGAGCGGGCGGAAGTCCGAGACGATCGTGAGCGGCGGTGAGAACGTGGCGCCGGCGGAGGTGGAGGCGGTGCTGGAGGCGCACCCGGACGTGCTGGAGGCGGCGGTGATCGCGCGGGCGGACGAGCGTTGGGGGGAGGCGGTGACGGCGATCGTGATCGCACGTGCGGGCGCGGAGCCGGCGGGCGAGAGCTTGCGAGCGTACTGCGCGGAGCGGCTGGCGCCCTACAAGGTGCCCAAGCAGATCGAGCTCTCCAGCGAGCGGCTGCCGCGGACGGCGTCTGGCAAGCTGTTGCGCAGGAAGCTCACTTGAGGACGCCGTCGGGCGCGAGGCCGCGGGCGGCGAGCCCGGTGAGCCCGGTGGGCGCGAATGTGAGCGGCGCGAGCGGGAGGAAGGAGGCGGCGGTGGGGTTCGACGCGAACGAGTATCGGGAGGCGAGCCTCGCGGGCTGGGAAGAGGCGGCGGCGGGGTGGCGACGCCAGCGTGAGGCGATCGACGCGCTCGGCATGCCGGTGGCGCGCTGGATGCTCGACGCCGCGGCGCCGGCGGCGGGCGAGCGGGTGCTCGAGCTGGCGGCGGGCAACGGGGAGATCGGGTTGATGGCGGCGCGGATGGTGGGGGAGGCGGGGAGCGTGATCGTCTCCGACCAGGCGGAGGCGATGGTGGCGGCGGCGCGCGAACGGGGCGCGGAGCTGGGCGTGGAGAACGTGGAGTTCCGGGTGCTGGGCGGCGAATGGATCGACCTGCCGCTGGCGAGCGTGCAGGTGGTGCTGTGTCGTTGGGGGTACATGCTGATGGCCGATCCGGCGGCGGCGCTCGCGGAGACGCGGCGGGTGCTCGCGCCGGGGGGGCGGCTGGCGCTCGCGGTGTGGGACGGGATCCAGGAGAACCCCTGGGCGGCGCTGCCGGGAGCGGTGCTGCTCGAGCGGGGACTCGTGGAGCCACCGAATCCGGGCGTGCCCGGGCCGTTCGCGCTGGGGGACGCGGAGCGTGTGCGGGGGCTGCTCGCGGGGGCGGGCTTCGCCGAGATCGACGTGCAGGCGCTCGAGGTGACGCGCCGGCAGGGCTCCTTCGAGGAGTTCTGGCAGAGCACGCTGGACATCTCACGGGGCTTTCACGACGCGGTGATGAGCCAACGGGAGTCGGAGATCGAGGAGATCCGCCAGGCGCTGGCGGCGCGGCTCGAGCCCTTCACGAGCTCAGACGGCGGGCTCGAGATCCCCGGTCGCACGCTCGTGGCCTCGGCGAGCGCGTGAGCGAATCGATAGCCTGCGCGATCGACATGCTCTACGACGACGACGCGGACCTGCAGCTGCTCGACGGCAAGACCGTCGCGATCATCGGCTACGGCTCACAGGGCCACGCCCACGCGCTGAACCTCAAGGACTCGGGCGTGCAGGTCGTGGTGGGCCTGCGCGAGGACTCCTCCTCGGCGGCCTCCGCCCGGGAGCACGGCCTGGAGGTGCTGCCGGTGGTGGAGGCGGCGAGCCGGGGGGACCTCGTGATGATGCTGGTGCCCGACGAGCTTCACCGCCAGATCTGGGAGGGCGAGGTCAGGGACGGGATCGCGGAGGGGAACATGCTGCTGTTCGGGCACGGCTTCTCGATCCACTACAAGGAGATCGAGCCCCCGCCGGGCGTGGACGTGGCGATGGTGGCGCCGAAGGGCCCCGGTCATCTCGTGCGGCGGCAGTTCACCGAAGGCAGCGGCGTGCCGGGCCTGATCGCGGTGGAGCAGGACGCCAGCGGCAAAGCGCGGGCGCTGGCGCTCGCCTACGCCAAGGGCATCGGCTGCACGCGGGGCGGGGTGATCGAGACGACCTTCAAGGACGAGACCGAGACGGACCTGTTCGGCGAGCAGGCGGTGCTGTGCGGGGGCGCCTCCGAGCTGGTGCAGGCCGGCTTCCAGACGCTCGTGGACGCCGGATACGACCCCGAGATGGCCTATTTCGAGTGCCTGCACGAGCTCAAGCTGATCGCCGATCTGATGTACGAGAAGGGCCTGGCGGGGATGCGCTACTCGATCTCGAACACGGCGGAGTACGGGGACTACACGCGCGGCAAGCGGGTGATCACGCAGGAAACGCGGGCGAACATGCGCAAGATCCTGCAGGAGATCCAGTCCGGAGACTTCGCGCGGGAGTGGATCGCCGAGAACCGGGCCGGCCAGGAGAGCTTCAAGCGGATGCGGGCCGAGCAGGCCGACACCCAGGTGGAGCACGTGGGGCGGGAGCTGCGCTCGCACATGGACTGGATCAAGCCCTCGTTCTGAGGCGGGCCGCGTGGTGCTGGCCTACCTGTTCTGGCACCGGCCCCGAGACGCGGCGGCGGCGGCGGAGTACGAGCGGGCGCAGATCGCCTTCCACCGCTCGCTGGCGCGCACGCCGCCGGCGGGCTTTCGCGGCTCCGCCGTATTCCGGGTGGCGGCCCTGCCGTGGCCGTGGTCGGCGGCGGCGGCCCAGGAGCGGGCGCCGCGGGACCGGCTGGGGGGCTATGAGGACTGGTATCTGCTCGAGGACTACACGGCGCTCGGCGTCCTCAACGAGGCCGCGGTGGGACGCGGCCACCGCAGCCCCCACGACGCGGTGGCCGGACGCATGGGCGCCGGCACGGGAGGGCTGTACGGCCTCGTGGAGGGTCAGATGGCGGGCTCGCTGGGCGAGCAGACAAGCGTGGTGTGGGTGGCGCGGCCGCCGGGCGCGGTGAAACGGGGCCTGCGGGAGCTGCTCGCGGACATGCTGGTCGACGGAGCCACGCCGGGCACGGCGAGCCTCTGGCGCCGCCAGTTCGTGCTCGGGCCGGCGCCGGAGTACTGCCTGCTTCACGGCGGCGGGGAGGCCGACGAGCACGGGGGTGCGGACGGCGACGCGGTCGACGGCGCGGCCGCGAGCGCGGCGGACAGCGCGGTCGAGGACGCGGAGCGGCCGGCGGGCGTGTCGCTGACGCGGCTGCCAGCGGGCTGGAGCGCCACCACGCTCACGCGTCAGGCGATCTTCGCCTGACGGGCGGCGGTGTGAGCGGATAGGCTGAGCGGCGATG
>Ga0335072_10010553_pt1 | contig 13286 bp, 14 predicted proteins | sample Lox_Sample_21_FD_206725 | JGI IMG/M metagenome (GOLD analysis project Ga0335072, IMG submission 206725) | Soil microbial communities from Loxahatchee National Wildlife Refuge, Florida, United States - Lox_Sample_2.1 | ecosystem: Environmental > Terrestrial > Soil > Wetlands | place: USA...
GACGTCGTGCTTCGTCGCAATGCGGGCGATGATGACGCCCACGATGAACAGTCCGATTCCACCGAACAATGAATGGAGCAGGGAGAAGATGGCGCCCCCGGAGATCAGAGCGACGAAGAACAGCCGTCGCTCCGCTCCGAGGACAGTCAGCGGGCGGTTCATGGCCTTGAATACCGGGTTCACGCGCGCGTCCGCTGCCTTAGACATGGATCACCTCCTCTCTAGCTCGGAAAGAGCCAAGCCATGAAGTTGACTGCGCCGATCGCCATACCAACTCCGAAGACGATCCCGGCGATAGTCTTTTTGGACTGGCCTTCGCCGTAGGCGAACATCAGTCCGCCGACAACGATTGCGACCAGCGACAGCCCGGTCGCGATCGTGCCGGTGAAAGCGGTTTTGAGGACGGTGACTGCGTTGTCCCACGGGTCGCTGCCGGTGCTCTGCGCGTAAACCGGCAGGGCGGACAACAGGAACAAGGGGACGGCAAGACGGGTGAGGGGGCGGCTGCGCGCCCAATGGAAGAAAGGGCGCCGTTTCGACGGACGGATGCTCTCCACAGGGTTCTCCTTTGGTGGTTTGCCGTCGAGTGGCCACTCTCGGTGCAACGTGCTGGATGTGAAGGTAGGGCGAGGAAGGGGTCGAATGCGTGGAAAAATCTTCCACTCGGTGTCCTGTCAGGACACCAAGACATGGAGGCGATCTACCTACCGATCAGGGCGTCAGATTCTCAGATCAAGACACGCCAGCTTGCCGATACAGCTTCTTCTTGCGAATCGCTGATAGATTTGTAAGGGCACATCATTCCCGCAACCTTAATAATGAGGTCACAGTTGAGATTTCTTAGCGCTGGGATCGGAAACCTGGTTCTTGAAAGGCTTGGTCAAGCTCTCGATGTGTGGTTAGCCGTCGCATTTTTCAGCCCGAATGACCGGATGATGGCATCACTGTCAGCGATCCCCCACCTAACAATGGTCATATCTGAAGAATTCACCATCAATGACCCATATAAGCTGGAGCAGCTGCCAAATGCGATAGTGCGTTCTATACCGCCGGATCATGAGAATGGAAAGCTGCACGCGAAGGTGTTTATTGCAAGAATGCGCGATGGTTCTTTCTGGGCCTTACTCGGTTCTGCCAACTTGACTCATCAGGGCATGTTTTCAAATCAAGAGGCATGCGCCGTCTTGGAAAGCTCACACCCGGAGGACAAAGAAGCTGTTGCCAACATTCGGGAATGGTTTGATCTACTTTTTAGAAATGCTCAAGAGCTGAACCTTGCGCTGGCGAAATCGATTTTTGATCAGCGTTCTCAATATCGCCTAGAACCCCGGCCACCAACGATTCCTGCGCCCCGCACTTCCTATTGGGCGCTGAAAACGACTTCGGGTGGCCCAGGCAAAGAAGAGCATTGGCCTCGGTTCCTGGCCGAGGGTGTCGTCGCAATTGGTTGGGAAGAGCTAACGGTTGATCCATCTCAGGTCACAGATGCTCAACTGCGCGCGGCGCTCCGAGCGGACTTTGATTATTCAGTACGTCAAATTGATTTCTCGGCATCCACCATAAGAAAATTTATTGATTTGGAAGAGGGCGCTACGATTCTACTCTGTCGCGGCTATACATCAAATCAAACGACGGATGTCCACATTTACGGGTTTGCCAGAGTCATAGGACCGTTTCAAGCAGATGCTGTTAACGGCACAAAATGGAGGTTCAAGCGCAAAGCGGTTATCCAACCAATCGAAGCGACCTTGCCCAGAGACGTCATGGCAAATGCACTTGAGAAAGACAGTATGCGGCAAACTATGCACGAACTCGATAGACGAAGCTTTGCTCGAATTGTGGAGGCTCTTGGCGTGGCGGTTGAGGTCTGAAACGCAGTCCTGCCAAATCTGAAATCGGCATAGCGCCTGCGGAGGTTTTCGCGCAAACTGCGCGGAGATGCTCATTCCCACCATATCAGGAAAAGAATTCGCGGGCACGGCGCGGGTCAAGGCTACAAGAATCACAACTCAGCAGAGAGATCGCCTTGAGGCGCGCTGGGCACGCGGGCACACTCACCTCGTGGTGGGAATGAGAACCTGAGAAGGCCGCTTTTTTAGGGCGATCCTCTCCTGTACGCGCTCCAACCGTGCCGACGCTTGATGGAAATACTCTGCATCCAGCTCTATGCCGATGTACCTGCGGCCTGTCAGCAACGCTGCTGCACAGGAGCTGCCGCTGCCGGCGAAAGGATCGAGTACCAACTCAGCTTGCAATGTGAAGCTGCGAACCAGAGGAGCCAACGCCTCTACCGGCTTCTGCGTCGGATGCAGCTTGTTGCCGCTGTACGGCATATCCATCACATCTGCCAGCGGCTGCTTCGGCAGCGGCGGTCTGCCCTTGGCCAGCAGGAACGCCTGCTCGTGCTGATAGCTGAGGAACCGGCTCTTTGAGCTATACGCTTTGCGGAACACGATATGCCCGACAGGCTGGAAGCCTGCTTCTTTCCATGCCTCGAAGAAGAAATCGACCTTCGTCCAACCGTAGAACATAACCGCTACGCGATTCTGCTTCAGCACCCGGTACGCTTCCTTCATCGCCGGCTTGAGCCAGTCTGCTTTCACATCGTTCTGAATGCTGCGCCCATCGCGGTCGCGATAGTTCACCAGATACGGCGGATCGGTAAGGATGAAATCGACGCTGTTTGCAGGCATCTCGCGCATGACCTGGATGCAGTCGCCCTGCGTGATGCGATTAATGAATGGATTCTGAACTGTAGCTTGTGCTTGCATGGCCTTGATCTCCTTTGTGGTCCCGGAGTGATCTCTCAGGACACACACCCGGAGGGCGCGAGAGATGGCCGCTCCCAAGGTGGCGGGATGCTTTTTCGGGGGAGACCTTCAGGGGGAGCCGAAACCCGCAGGGCGTCTGCTGGGCCGCACGCTAGGTTTGTCAGAAAGGAACCAGCCCTGCAGACGAAGCAGAATCCCGTTCGCCGCTGGGCGCGGCCTGTCTTTCTCTCGCGGTGCCTGAGAGAACATGCAGGACAAGAGGAGATCGATGTTGCATAGTCATCAAATGTCAGACGACGGCATCCGAATCGCCGGAATATGACGTTTACGTTCTAAGATGAAAAAGTTCACCGAGCGTGACCAGGGTGAGCATTCGATCGACCTTTTCCTGGCTGGCTCCGAACCACGCGGATTTGGCAGACCATGCTGTGGAAGACTCAAGCGCGATATCATCAAAGTCTTGTGCTGTCAACCACATGGGTGATAGGGTTCTTCCATAAGATGAAAAACGACGACACTGTATCGTTGCTGCCTTTGGTGAAATGGGCTGGTGGGAAACGACGCCTGCTGCCCGACATCCTCGAGATCGCGCCTTCCCGGTTTTCCACGTATTTTGAGCCGTTCTTTGGCGGTGGCGCCGTATTTTTTTCTCTTCTTCCCTCTATTGCGACTTTGAGTGATACGAATTCCGAACTCATTCAAATGTATGTTCAGGTACGTGATTACCCAGAGAGAGTGCTCAGTTGCCTGCGACGTATGCCAAATTCAGAAGAGGACTACTATCGCATTCGGTTGATGAAGCCGCGTACAGACGCCGGCAGGGCGGCACGTCTGATCTATCTCTGTACCTTGTCCTTCAATGGCATACATAGACAGAACCTAAAAGGTGAGTTCAATGTTCCTTACGGATATAAAACACACATCAATCCGTGCGACGAGGCAGTGCTCGAAGAAGTCAGTGAGAGTCTGCAAGGAAAGACACTTCTTGAGGGAGACTTTGAACAGGCGGTGAGCTCAGCCCGAAGAGGGGACTTCGTTTACTTCGACCCTCCCTATACGGTCGCACACGGCAACAACGGTTTCATCAAGTACAACGCGAAGATATTTTCATGGGCTGATCAGAAGCGGTTGGCTTCTGTGGCATCCCGGCTTAAGAAAGCTGGTTGCAAGGTGATCGTGAGTAACGCCGATCACTCCTCTATCCGCGAATTGTACCGGGACTTCAATATTCGTGTGATTGAGCGGCACTCAGTCATGGCAGCTTCCAGTGAATTTCGACGCCCTGTGCGTGAATGTCTGTTTTATTAGCGGAGTGTGGCATGTTGAATAACGTTCAGCCTATCGAGGATGTGGGTAGCCTAGCCCGAGCAAACTCCCGTGAGTACGAGACCAAAACGGTATCTCCTTCATCGGTCGCAGAACTACAGGAGGACGGCTGGGAGATTGCGAAAAAGAACAACAAGTCAGTCCGCCTGAAAAGGGTAAAGCGACATGGTGTCCTGCTTGAGGATCGTGTATGGACACTTCTTTACCGCATGGACTTCCGATACCTCTCAGGCAAGGGTGGCGCGCAGTTGCAAGTGAATACGAGTGAAGAGACACCAAGTTCGCAGCTTGATATTGTCGCCCTTGATGACGAGGTGGCGATTGCGATTGAATGCAAATCGTCCGAACAAACTGCCAGACGCCCGCAATTCCAACAAGAGCTTGGCAAGCATTCGTTGATACGAGAACGCCTTACGGCTGCGGCCCGAAAAGAATTCGATCCGCCTGCTCGTCGTCTTATCGTCTTGGCGATATTCACGTCCAATATCGTTCTTTCCGAGAACGATAAACTGCGGGCCAAAGAAGCCAATATAGTCTTGCTAGACGAGCAGGATCTCACCTACTACGAAACCCTTGTGGCCCACATTGGACCAGCGGCTCGGTATCAGTTTCTTGCGGAGTTAATGCCTGGTAAGACGGTTCCAAATCTCGAAATCAAGGTGCCAGCAATTCGGGCAAAGATGGGCGGAGCCAATTGCTATACATTCTCGATTAGTCCCGAATACCTTCTAAAAATCGCCTATGTGTCTCATCGAGCAAAGGGAAAGGCATCAGACGTCAATACTTATCAACGAATGTTGAGCAAGGGACGGCTCAACAAGATTCGTCAGTACATCGACGACGATGGAATATTCCCAACCAACATCGTACTCAACCTCGATAAGAACAAGTTGGTCTTCCAACGCAGCCTTCAGGAAGAAGACGCATCGACGGAGCATGGAATTGCTGGATGGCTAGATATTAAGGCGACCTATAAATGTGCGTGGATAATTGATGGCCAGCACAGGCTATTCGCCTATTCGGGACATCCAAAGGCACCGAAAAGTAGGGTGGCGGTACTCGCCTTCGAAGGCTTGGCGCCAAGCGACCAGGCTAGATTATTTATCGATATTAATGCAAAACAGAAGAGCGTGAAGCAATCTCTTCTCGAAGAACTTTATGCCGAACTTCACTGGGACGCCGCAGACGAGTCAATCCGGGTGCGGGCCATCATCTCTAAAGCGGTGCAGGAACTTGGTTCGGACCCTGAGTCGCCACTTGCTGGTCGAGTGCTGACCGCCGACTCTGCAAAGAGCGAGCTTCGGTGCATCACCTTGACAAGCCTATACAGCGCAATCGGCAAAACAGAATTCCACCTTGGAAAAGGAAGGCATAACGTCCCCGAATATGGCCCGCTGTGGGCGGGAACAAACGAAGCAACCTTGAAGCGCACTGTCTATGTCCTCAAACACTGGTTCGACGCTATTAAGTCTGCTGTGCCCGACTGGTGGGACAAAGGAGCAGGAGAAGGCGGCGGACTTGCAATGAACGACGGCGTAACGACCTGCATCATGGTCCTCAGAAGCGTATTCCAGCATTCCGAGTCCCAAAGACTCGTCAGGCTCGATGATGAGGATCTACTCCAGTACATCCAGAAATATGCGGAGGCGCTTGGCGCTTACTTCGCAAAATTCACTGAGTCGGATCGTAAGATGTTCCGCGACCTTCGTGGTGTTCAGGGGCAAACACGTAGATGGCGGAAATGCCAGGAGGCGCTTCGTGACGCTATTCCGGGTTTCAATCCCGAAGGATTGGATAAGTATCTCGCGGAAGAGAAAGATGAGACGAATACCCGCGGCAAGAGCGTCATCGAGTTCATCGAGAAGACCCTGCAGAAAATCGTGCTTGACGAACTTAGAAGCGAGATGCCAGACGGCGAAGACTGGTGGCTGCTCGGAGTTCCTAAGCCGGTTCGCCAGAAGGTGACCCAAAAATATGAGGACGATGATCACCAGCGAGGCGGCTACGAATACTATTTCGACCTTATCGATTATCCGAAGATTGCATTACACAATTGGCAAATCTTTCAACCGATCCTCGGATATGGGACCGGAGGCAAAGACAAGCAGCTGTCATGGCTCAATTTCATTAATCTCAAGCGGAATATCGTCTCACACGCTTCATCTGGAAAGACGTTGACTCTCGAAGAGCTGAATCAGCTTGAAACATATGGAGAGTGGCTGCGACAGAAGAAGGGCGAACTGACTGATGGCAAGGTTGGTGCAACTGATCTGCCGGAGACTGAATAGCGGTTCCAATTCACTTGGCATGCATCAGCACTGAAACGGTGTACGGTCAAGTGGGGTACTATTTTGAAATGCTTTTGTGCGGTGTCAGTAACACTGCATAATGGTAGCATTATGAGATCGGGAACGCGGTGGCCGTTGTTGAAGGCGCTTACTTGCCGGCAATGATCCGTTGCGCCCGTTCAAGGGCGGCGAGGGCGACAAAGCTGCTGAGACTGCGGCGTTCCTGCTTCGCAGCCTTTTCCAGCAGCCGACGTTCTTCCTGGGTGTAGTAGGAGAACACTTTCGCTCCAAGTGGGGTCTTGCCGGTGCGCCGGGAAGGAATGTGATCCTTTTTGGCCACCGGCTTTTATGGTACTACCGCACTACACAATAGAGGTATTATGCGACACATTGTTTTGTACGTCTCGGCGGTTCCAGGGGTGGAGCCGCTCTGTAGCGGCGTCTGCCGCGCCATCGTTGGGAGCCAGGCGCCGCGATCTTATGCCCCAGGGAGCTTGATATGGCAGAGAGCAAAGATCGGGATGTGTTCTCACCTTCGGATCAACCGCACCGAGCGCTTCTGATTGAACTGAAGGGCGAGAGGGCCGCGGAGGATGGTAGCGCGGTGACGACTTCGACAGAGATGTTCGCGGCGCTCAGTATGGAGGAATTGATCGCCTACGTGCGAACGCGCCAGCCAAGCGTCGAGATCATAGAGTTGAAGGTTCTTGGTAAAGTGCAGGTGCTGTCCAGTTCGGAGCACTTGGTGTAGGCGGCGGAGAATTGATTACTCCAGAAGGTCCTTCGCGGCTATGACAATCCGCTCTTTTCCTTGAGCGCTTTGAAAAGAGCGGCTTCTCCGCTCGTTCCAGGTTTGAATTGCTCGATGTTGAAATCTGCATCTGTCAGTTGAATTCGTCCAAGTAATTGATCGAATTGTGTCTGGTTTGGAACCTCACCGATCTTCTTGACGATCGACAAGTAAGCAGGGCCGAGAAATCGCATCAGAGCTCGAAAGCCATTGGTCTTGTTGAGCATGTCCCCTCTTTGAAGGGAATTCCAGGCGGTCGGCCAGCGCGCTGATACAGCGGCGAAGTAGTTCCAAAGTACGTCGACAATCTCTAGGTCCCGATCATCGATGAGCATGTTTCTAAAGATGAGGGCCTTTGATTCCTCTGTAGACGCTTTTGGTGGCGTATTTCCTCTGAGGTAAATATCACGATCCTTCATCGGATTCCGCGAAATATATCTCATTAGAGAATCGACAACTGTGGCTTGCGTGATGGTTTCTGTAAAGCGCCCTTCTGTGGCGACACCTAGCCTTTTGATCCGGTGATACAGCGCACTCGTCTTGTTCTGGTCTAGGGCAACGGCTGCATTATGACAAAACTTTTGTGGACTCTTGGTCTTGGCGAGTTCATAGAGATCGAACGCCAAGCTACGATTCACTTTTGTCTGTGCCAGGTTGACGGTCGAGAATACATAGCCTTCTTGTGCAACGTCGATGTCTACAAAAATAGACACGTTCATCTCGAAGGTAATGCCCGGAGACTCCTTTAACCCTTCGATTCTGTGCTGGCCGTCTATGACTTTCGCAATTTGACGATAGAGTACGGTTTGCTCACTGTCATCGGGATCAATGTGATTTGAAAGTGTAAGGAGTTGTCTCCCACTGTCGTATGCTGCGCAATCTCCCCGGACCGACAGGATAACGCCTGTGGGAAAGCATGCATCTTGTGTCGTCACATATTCTCTGATTTCCCTTACTCTCGAATTATCTAAAGGCCTCTGTATCCCGAGATATTTCTCAAAATCTCGCTCTTTGATTAAACGTCGCACATCGAAGTCAGTAATATCACAAAGGCGTTTTGCATCTATCACACCAATGAAGAACGAGCCTATTGGCTGCCGTACTTCTAATACTGGAATGTCGAAGGAGATCGGGTCCTCAGCTGCGTTCATCTCGATGCTCCCCATACGCTTTTGAAAAATCTGTTTCGTCCTGCTTGAACGCATCGGACGCGCTAGGTAAACGATTCGAGTGATAGACGGTTCCAAGATAGAGTAAGAAAAGTGATGTCCAGAACACCGCCACCGACAAATGAAAAGTGAAGCCAGGCTTTACAGGGTTGCCCGCAACAATGAGCCCAAAGAAGACGGATGCGATCAACTCTATAATGGCGATCAGCACCATGTGTGGAATCTTGCTCGGGAAGATTCGTGCACCTGGAGGATCGACTAACGCAACCCAGAACATCGGCGCGAGAAGTGCGGTTCCGTACATGAAGAGTTCTCCATGTTCCATCGTGCGGAGGAACGCTTCCATGAGAGTTAAGTTGTTTTGGGTGTTGACGCCGTAGATGACGAGCCCTCCAAGCCAGAGGGGAGCGGTAGACAAGAGAAGAACGATAAATGTCTGTGTAAGCGCGTCAGCGTGGTCACGCAGATGGCAATCGACCAGTGGACCGAGCAGGGGTATTTGGCGAATCTGGTTCTGATAAGTTCTCGACATCTTCGAGTCGAACCTCGCAGTGACTGGGTCAGACGAAGTCATTGGAACAGCGCTAGACAGGATTCGGCCCAGCAGCTGCTTGGACTTCTACTCTCCCAAATGATGCAAAGAGAACATTATCCGCGACGTGGTAACTGAATGGCAATCGATTGAATTCCGTGGCGAGCCCGCAGCTGCGACTGAAGCAATCATTATTTCCTCGTTAGGCAGCAGAATTACGACGCGGCCATGTCTGAGCGGAATACTATGCTGCCCTTTACAGGATCACATGCAACGCCGGAACCGATAAAGGTTAGGTACAGTCAAGCGTAACGCGGATGTAGTCTTGTCCGTATTCGAAGATTCGGCGGGTGACTTTGACGACCAGGCCGTCTGTCTGTGGATTTACGACGACTTCCCCAACGTTTGGAATTGGCACGCTGACGGGAGACTCATAGCGAATGGTCTGCACAAACTCGTCATCAATCCTAAGAGATATATCGATGGTCATGTGCCGAATTCTACAGGGACGCGAGTGTGCCGAGAACAAGCAAGCATGATTGTCAACGGCGATCTCGTTGATAATAAATGGCTTATCTTGCGCGTGCTACGGATGCGCGGTGTGGCTGGCCTTATGTATAAATATCCGCACATTTGACGGAAATACTTGAACAATAAAATAAGCAATCATGTTTGAATATCCGCTATAATTGCGGAGATTTCTACGTGAGGGCACATGGGCGCTGAACTCTCATCTTACCTGTCGGACCTGCAATCGAAGGGGCAGCTCGTCCTTGCCAGCGAGGGGGTTGAGTCTGAGCTCGGCCTCGGCCACGGTGCCTTCCTCGATGCGGCTGAGCGGTTACAAAGACAGAAGAAGCTCATCAGGCTTCGGCGGGGCTTCTATGTGATCGTTCCCCCTCAGTTCTCATCATGGGGCGCGCCTCCACCTTCTTGGTATATCGACGCCCTCATGCGCCATGAGACCTGCCCATATTATGTCGGCTTGCTCAAGGCGGCAGAGTTGCATGGCGCCACGCATCAGGCGGTGAACGAATTTCAAGTGGTCGTCGCAAAGCGGCTGCCAAAAATGCAGGTGGGGCGTTCTTCCATCTCCTTCTACTACCGAAAGGAGATCGAGGCTCTTACGAGAGGGATCGTAGATCACAAGACGGATACGGGTTCGATGAAAATCTCGTCGGTCGAATTGACCGCTCTTGATCTATTGAGGTATCCGCATGCCTCTGCCGGTCTCGACAACATCGTGACGGTTCTCGCGGACCTGGTTGGGAAGATCAATCCCGATGCATTGGCCCGTCTCTCGGTATCTTTCCAGAAATCTGTTGTGCAGCGGTTGGGGCACTTGCTCGACCAGCTAGGCTACGCAGATTCAACGCGGCTGATGTTGCAGGAGCTTGTGAAAAAAGAGCTGCCGTCATGGGTGGAGCTTGACCCAGAGGAAGTCGCAGACCCTCAACTTGCGCCAAGTCCAATCGAGCGCGACAAGCGTTGGAACGTAGTGATTCGCCGCAAGCCGGAGGGGGACGAATGATTCCAATGATGAACATCATTGCCTGGAGCCAGACCGCGCCTTGGGCAGAAACTCGACAGGTGGAGCAGGACCTGATCATCAGTCGCGCAATCGTGGAGCTATTCTCCGATCCAGTCCTTCGGAATCAACTTCGTTTTCGAGGTGGCACGGCACTCAACAAAATTCATTTCCCAACCCCGCTGCGGTATTCGGAGGACATCGATCTTGTTCGCACCGAAGCTGGCCCTATTGGTCCAGTTCTTGATCGCATCCGCAGCGTGTTGGAGCCGTGGCTCGGTAGAGCAAACTTCGACCAAAGCCCTGTGGCGCCTAAGCTGCGTTTCAGGGTAGCGGCGGAAGATCCAGCCGCTACAGCACAAATACGTCTCAAGCTGGAAATAAACACCGCGGAAACGCAAGCGTATGATCCGTCTTGTAGCGTGCCTTTTCATGTTGATAATCCATGGTTCGCGGGTGCAGCGGAGGTTTATACCTTCACGCACGAAGAGATGCTGGCGACGAAACTCCGTGCGCTGTTGCAAAGAGAAAAGGGTCGTGACCTGTTTGATCTTGCCCACGCACTCGATGTTTTTGAGACCCTGAACAGAGCGAGGCTGGTGGAGTGTTTCAATCTCTATTTAGAAAGATCCAACGTCAGAATTGCGCGCGCGGAGGCAGAGCTGAGAATGTTGGCAAAGCTACGTCGTCCGCGTTTCTTGGATGACCTGAGACCTTTGTTGCCGGCGACGGCGCTCAATGAATTTGGCGATGATTCGACGCAGCGAGCATTCCTCAATGTGTTCACACAACTCATTGCTATTATTCCGGGGGAACCGTGGGCTAAAGCGGATGAAGTTCTAAAGAAATACGGGATGGTTGTTTAGCCAGATATGCTTATGGTGTCCTGCCAGGACACGGGGTGGAAAGTTTTTCCACGTTTTCTGGCCTTAGTGCGCTCTACGCTTCTTCTCGGCACGAGGATTCGAGGGGCTGCGTGGCGGGCAAGAGTTCCAAGGACGAACGCACAATGATGCAGGAGCGGCAGCGCCGCCCTGCCCGGTCCGCTCGGCTCGGAAAGCGGCTCGATGCCGACCTGAAATCATGGTTGGACAATGTCATTATCCCCGCGCTGGTGCGGGAATATCTGGCCGAAATTAAGCAGCAGAATCGACTTGCGACCACAGGGCCTTCAGAGGTAACGTCCGACAAAGGACGGTGAAGAGCCATGATCCTGCGTTGTGCCGCCTACGCGCGCTATTCCAGCGACTTGCAGAGTCCCCGCTCGATTGAAGACCAGCTTCGGATTTGCCGCGAGTATGCCCATGCTCGCGGATTCATCTTTCTCGAAGAGCACGTCTACACGGATGAGGCTCTAAGCGGTGTCGGCGCGGACCGTCCAGGGCTTGGCCGCTTGCTGGATGCAGCTCTGTCGCCCTCCCGCCCTTTCGATGTCATCCTGCTCGACGACAGCAGCCGCCTCGCCCGGAACACGAAGGATGCGCTGGGCATCTTCGAGCGGTTGAACTTCGCCGGCATCCGGCTGATCGCCGTCAGTCAGGGCATCGATTCCGAAAACGAACAGGCGCATGTGCTGGTCACCGTTCACGGCATGGTGGACAGTCTGTATGTAAAGGAGCTTGCCAAGAAAACCCATCGCGGCCTCGAAGGTCTCATGCTGCGCGGCCAGCACACGGGCGGGCGCTGCTTCGGCTATGATTCGATCCCCGTAGCCGGGACCACCGGAAAGCAACTGGTCATCAACGAAAGCGAAGCTGCCGTGGTTCGCCGCATCTTCGAGATGTCGGCGGAAGGGCAATCGCTCAAGACCATCGCCAAGACTCTGAATAGCGAGTGTGTGCCTCCGCCGCGGCCACGCGCCGGGAAGAAGTACGCCACATGGTGCCCAACCTGCATCCGGGAGATGCTCCGGCGCGACCTGTATCGAGGGCAAGTGATCTGGAACAGTTCGCGCTTCGTGAAGGTGCCGGGCACGAACAAGCGCGTCCGGCGCGCGAGGCCGGAAAGCGAATGGCGCATCGTTCCACACCCTGAGCTTCAGATCGTCAGTGACGAACTGTGGCAGCGCGTGAAAGAACGGCAGGATGAGTTGCAAGCCATGTATGGCGGTCGGAAGGGCGGCGGAATTCTGATTCCGCGCTCGGCTACCAGCAAGTATCTACTCAGCGGCATCCTTAAATGCGGCCTTTGCGGAGGCAACCTGATCATCATTTCGGGATACGACTCGTCGGGTCATCATCCTCGCTATGGCTGCTCTCAACACTTCAATCGCGGCGCCTGCTCGAATTCTCTGACCGTTCGGCGGGACTGGCTTGAAGGAAAGATGCTGGATGAGTTGAAGAACTACGTTCTTCAGAGCGACGCGGTCGAGTACGTCCTCGACCAGTTCGGCACTCATGTCCAGAATGCGTTCGCCGACCTCTCAAACCAGATGGCTCAAATGCGGGAGCGGAAGCAGAAGCTCGAAGGCGAGCTACGCAGGCTGGCTGCGACGGCTGCGGAAACTGGCCCGTCAGCGTTTCTTGTCGAAGCGATCCACGAGCGCGAGAAGCAGTTGCGGGAACTCTCCGATCAGCTCCTGGCGGGAGGAGAGAATTCCGTCGACGCCTACCTCACGGACATCCGTAATTTCATCTTGGGAAAGATGGGAGACCTTCGCGCGCTCATGGCGGGCGATCCTGCCCCGGCCCGGAAGGAACTGCTCAAGCATGTTTCGGAGATCCGGATGATGCCTCAGCAGGCGGGGAACGGCAAGGGCCATTATGTTGCGAAGGGAGAGTGGAGGCTGCTTGGGAATCAGCAAGATGCGCTAAAAGCGCTGGAGCCAGCCTACCGGGAAATTCGTGTGGTTGCGGGGGCTGGATTTGAACCACCGACCTTTG
>Ga0335072_10010554_pt1 | contig 13286 bp, 12 predicted proteins | sample Lox_Sample_21_FD_206725 | JGI IMG/M metagenome (GOLD analysis project Ga0335072, IMG submission 206725) | Soil microbial communities from Loxahatchee National Wildlife Refuge, Florida, United States - Lox_Sample_2.1 | ecosystem: Environmental > Terrestrial > Soil > Wetlands | place: USA...
CGCGACGATCATTCCCGCGGTCGCGGTGCCGGTCAGCCTCATCGGTGCCTTCGCCATCATGCTGGCCCTCGGCATGTCGGCGAACACGATCTCGATGCTGGCTCTGGTGGTCGCGATCGGGGTGGTCGTCGACGATGCCATCGTGGTGGTCGAGAACGTCGAGCGCGTCATGGAGGAACATCCCGAGCTCTCCCCGCAGGATGCGACCAAACTGGCCATGCGGCAGATCACTGGGCCGATCATCGCGATCTCCCTCGTCTTGTTGTCGGTCTTCGTGCCGGTGGGCTTCATCCCGGGCTTGTCGGGTGAGCTGTTCAAACAGTTCGCCGTCACCATCAGCGTGACGATGCTGATCTCGGCGACGAATGCCCTGACGCTCTCGCCGGCGCTTTGCGCTCTCTTCCTGCGTCCGGTGAAAGACAAGGCCACCCGCAAGGGACCGTTCTCGCGCCTCAGCCGCGGGATTGACGCGGTCCGCAACGGGTACGGTCATACGGTCGCCCGTCTCGTGCGCTTCGCGCTCCTCGTGATCCCGATCGTCGGGATTTGTGCCTTCTGTCTATTTTTCCTGGCCGGGCGCACGCCGGGGGGCTTCCTGCCCGAAGAGGATCAGGGCGCCTTCTTCACGGCCGTGCAGTTGCCGGACGGCGCTTCGGTCAACCGCACGCAGCAGGTGGTGAACCGCGTCGCGGCGCTTCTGAAGGCCCAGACCGCAGTCGCCCATACGATCTCGATCGTCGGCTACTCTATTCTGGATGGCGCGGCGGAGCCGAACGCGGCCTTCGTGGTCGCCCGTCTCAAGCCTTTCGCGCAGCGGACGCATCCGGGCGACAGCGTGGACGCGCTCATCGGCAAGATGTTCGGGATGTCGCAGCAGATCCTCAGTGCGAGCGTCTTCCCGTTCAACCTGCCGCCGATCATCGGCCTCTCGACCGGTGGCGGGTTCGAATATCAGCTTGACGCGCTTGAGGGGCAGGATCCGCAGGACATGGCGTCGGTGCTGGGCAGCGTGCTGATCGCGGCCAACTCCGATCCGCGGCTGAGCCGGGTGTTCTCGACCTATTCGGCGACCAACCCGTCAGTCTACCTCAATATCGACCGTGACAAGGCCGAGGCGCTGGGGGTCAGCATCAGCGACATCTTCACCACGATCGGCTCGACGATGGGCGGCTACTACGTCAACGACTTCAACCTGTTCGGCCGCGTCTGGCAGGTTAACATCGAGGGCGAGCAGAACGATCGCAACGACTTCGCCTCGTTGTGGAAGATCTATATCCGCAACAACCAGGGCAACATGGTGCCGCTGCGCAGCCTTGCGACCATGAGCGTGGTTACCGGCCCGCAGGTCATTTCCCGCTATAACAACGTCCGCTCCATCACCATCGATGGTTCACCGGGGCCGGGCGTGTCGTCGTCCCAGGCACTGGCGGCGATGGCCGAAATCTCGAACCGCGTGCTCCCGGCGGGCTACAGCTATGAATGGACCGGCACCGCCTATCAGGAAATCCAGGCCGGCGGACAGACGGGCGTCGTGCTCGCGCTGGCAGTGCTCTTCGCGTATCTGTTCCTGGTTGCGCTCTATGAGAGCTGGACCATCCCGATGTCGGTGCTCATTTCGGTGGTGGTCGCGGGCCTCGGCGCCTTCATCGGGCTGACGGTGACCCATCTGCCGCTCAACCTTTACGCGCAGATCGGGCTGGTGACCTTGATCGCGTTGTCGGCCAAAAACGGCATTCTGATCGTTGAGTTTGCGAAGGAGCAGCGCGAGCAGGGCATGGCCATTCGCGATGCCGCGGTGGCCGGCGCCCGCCTCAGGTTCCGCGCGGTGATGATGACCTCCTTCGCCTTTATCCTGGGCCTCGTCCCGCTCGTCATGGCGACAGGCGCCGCGCAGATCAGCCGGCGATCGGTGGGCACGCCCGTGTTCTTCGGGATGATTGCCGCGAGCTGCTTCGGTATCTTCGTGATCCCGATGCTTTACACGATGTTCCAGTACATGCGGGAATGGGCGCGCGTGAGGATCTTCCGGCTGCGGCCGATGGAATTCCACAAACAGCGCGAGCGCGTGGTGGAGACGGTGGAGAAGTAGCGCCGATCGGGAGTTCGTGCCGGAGCAACCGAGCGTGCAGCCGGCATAGTCCGAACGAACCGCCGCCCTTGTGCGGGCAACCAGAGAGGGGGATCGCTCATCTTACACGATCGCGAGCGCCCGCTGGAACGTCTCCGGATCGACATTGCCACCGCTGAGAACCACCGCCGTCACGCGGTCCCGCCCGTCGAAAACGCCCGACAGCAAGGCCGCCAGCCCCACGGCGCCGCTCGGTTCCAGCACCACCTTCAGATGCAGGAAGGCAAAGGCCATCGCACGCAAAACGGCTTCGTCGGTCACGACAAGGCCCCCGGCCAATCTTGGGCGGTTGATGGCAAAGGTGAGCTCCCCCGGGAGCGGGGACATCAATCCGTCGCAGAGCACCGAGCCGCCGGGGCCGTTCACCTGCCGCTCGCCTGATATCAGCGAGCGGCGATGGTCGTCGCGGCCCTCAGGCTCAACCACGTAGACGGCGCATCCCGGCGCCAGCTCCTCCAGCGCGAGTGCGCAGCCGGCAATGAGGCCGCCGCCACTGGCCGGAACGAGCACGGCGTCCGGGACCAGCCCCGTCGCGGCGGCGTCCTCGGCCAGCTCCAATCCGCAGGTGCCTTGGCCGGCAATGATGCGCGGATCGTCATAGGGCGGTATCAGCGCCGCCCCGGTGCGCTCAGCTTCCGCGCGCGCCAAGGCCTCGCGATCGTCGGCTACCCGGTCGAAGGTCACAACGGTCGCGCCCCAGCCGCGGGTCGCCCGCGTCTTGATGGCCGGGGCATCGTCCGGCATGAAGATCTTCGCCGGTAATCCGGCAGCCGCTGCCGCATAGGCGACTGCCTGGGCATGGTTCCCGGATGAGAAGGCGACGATGCCGCCCGTATGTCCTTCTTCTACCAGCGACAGCACCGCGTTCATTGCACCGCGCAGCTTGAAGCTGCCGGTGTGCTGCAGCGGCTCCGCCTTCAGCAGCACGGTGCCGCCGACCGCGCGGTCCAGCATCGCACTGCGCAGCAGCGGCGTGTGACGCACGCGGTCGCCGAATCGGGTACGCGCGGCGAGGCTGTCCTGGAAGGTCGGCAGGGTCAAATTCACGGCGATGCTCCCGATGGCAGGCGGGTGACGAGGCGGGCGAAAGCGGGGCCGGCGGTAACGATGTAGATTCTATAGCTTTCGCCGATACGGCCGTAGCGTCCGCGGCCGAGCACGCCGATATCGTTCATGCTCGCCCAGGGTTTTGTATCGGGCGGCGTGTGCCGGCGCGTGGTTCGCACCAGCAGACCGGTCGTACCCGGAGCCAAGGCGATCCCCGGATGCGGCAGGTTGAACAGCAGCCAGCGCGGATCGTCGGCCACCACCGGCAATGCGGTCGGCAGCCGCAGCGCGAGTTCGGACCCAAGCCCATATTCGTCAATGGCAACGAAGCGCGCGCCGGTCTGCTTCGCGCGGCCTGCGAGGGCTTGGCCCAGACCCGCCCAGCCGCCGAGCACACGGATGGTCGGGTCGCTCACGCCGCCGATCGGGATGGGGCTGCCGACCGCCTGGGCATAGATCACCAGCGTCATCACAAAACCGACCGCCAAGGCGGCCTTCAACCATCGCATGGTCAGCGGCAGCCCGGCGGCGGCGATCACCGCGGCCGGATAGATGATCTCGGGCCAATTGCCTTGCACGCGGTCGCCGAAGGCGTGCTGGATAAACACCAGCGCCGGCAGCAAGCCCAGCGCCACGAGGAGCCCCGCCGCCTCATCCCGGCGCGTCACCACCAGCCGCGTCGCGCGAACGACGCCGCCCACGCAGAGAATGAAGATCACAGGTGTAGCCAGCCCCAACTGGCCGAGCACCAGTTCGCCGAGGAACTGTGCGGCGCGTGCCGGATGGAAGTCGCCGGTGCGGCCTCCCTGCTTGAAGAAGCTCGCCCAATGATGATCCGCATTCCACAGGATGACGGGCATGAATAGCAGCAGGGCGATGGCGAGGCCGATCCAGGGCCGCACGTCACGGAGCAGCCAGCGTCGACCGCCCGGCAAGAGCCACAGGCCAATGCCGGCCAGCAGCAGCGCTGCAGTGTACTTACTGTCGAGAGCAAGGCCGACGAAGACGCCGGTCGCGATCCACCACCATCCGGACCCGCCCGCGACAATCCGCGCCATGGCCCAGAGCGCCGCAATCCAGAACAGGATCAGCGGCGTGTCAGGCGTCATCAGGATGCCGCCGGCACCGAACAGGAGGGTGGCATTCAGGAGGAGCGCCGCGGCATAGCCGCGACCTGCGCCCAGGCGCCGCGCCGCGTCCAGGATCAGAACCGAGCCGAGAGCGGCCGAGAGGGGCGCCAGAAATCGGATCCCGAAGGCGCCATGACCAAACAAGGTGGTGCCGAGGCGTATCCACAGCGCTACCATGAAAGGATGGTCGAGATATCCGGGCGCCGGGGCGCGCGACCATACCCAGTAATAGGCTTCGTCCGGAGACACCGGCACGAGGCCTGCCACGATCAGCCTGATCGCAGTCAATGCCGCCAAGGCGACGACGAAAAGGGTGGGAGAGGACGGCCGGCGCATGCGGCCCGAGCCTATGCCGCAGCCCCCGAGGTCACGCCAGCCCCCGCCTCGCAACGGCAGGGATGAAACTAAAGCAAGCGCTTCTTTTTTAAAAAGAAGCAAAAGCCTTCGTTCGTTAGATGCTGCGCCAGACCAGGGTCGAGGACACGGCGTAGTTCCAGACCACACCGATCGCGGCGCCGATGGTCGCCGCGGCGAGCCCGTTGTGTGCCCCGTGAGAGAACAAGGCCGTCGCGATGCCGACATTCGCGATAGCGCCCAGCCCGCATACCAGCACGAACAGGACAAGGCCGCGCAGCAACCCCGCGCCCCGCAGACGGTGCGTGCGATAGGTCAGTCGGTTGTTGAGCTGGAAGTTGAATAGCATCGCCAGGACTGTCGCCAGGATTTCGGCCTGAAAGAAATGCATGCCGGCGGCACGTCCTGCCCAAAGTGCGGCGAGGTTCACGATGATGCCCAGGGAGCCGACGCCCGCGAAGGCGACGAAGCGCATCGGAACATAGCCGTGCAGCGCCTTGTCGAGCAGCAGCGCGCCGAACTGGATCATCACCAGTGCGTCGAGCTTGCTCTCACCCGCCTCCCGGCGGTGAAACTGGCAGGGGATTTCGAGAATCCGCAGCTTCGCGGGCGCGGACAGGATCAGGTCGAGCAGGATCTTGAATCCCTGGCCGGACAAACGCGGAGCGATCCGCTCGAAGTACGCCCTCGGCATCATGAAGAAGCCGCTCATCGGGTCGGTCACGCGCATCGGCAGGACATACTGGGCGATGCCGGTTCCGGCGTTCGAAATTCGGTGCCGCATGGCCGAGGCGAGCCCATCCGAGGAGCCGCCCAAGGCATGGCGGCTGCCGATGACGATATCGGCGGCGTCGGCCCGAAGCCGCGCGAGCATGGTCGGCAGCACCGTCTGGTCGTGCTGGAGGTCGCCATCCATGACTGCCACGAAATCGGCGGAAGAGGAGAGTGCACCCTCGATCACCGCGGAGGACAGGCCACGCCGCCCGATGCGGCGGATACAGCGCACCCGAGGGTCCGTGCGCGCGATGGCGCGTGCCGCTTCGGCCGTGCCGTCGGGGCTGTTGTCGTCGACGAAGATGATTTCCCAGGCGACCCCGGGCAGAGCGGCCGCGACGCGCTCCACCATCGGGCGCACATTCGGCCGCTCCTTATAGCAGGGCACGACGACGGAGAGTTCAGGGCAGGCCACGGCGCCGTCCCTGCCATCAAGCGTCATCGCGTGGGCGCCATCATCGATGATGAGATTATCCATCGCCGCAGTCCCTGGTCGGGTCGCACCAATTGCCCCGTCATCCCTCATATCATCTGGCATTCGGGCAGGAATCAGGCGGTTTCGGGCCGCCAGCCGGGCGGTGCCATGACAAACCCGGAGAACAGGAAGGCGGGCGCCACGATGCAGGAGACAAGGCTCCAGGCCCCGATGCTCTGGGCCCGCTGCCAGTGCTGCACTGGCACCGTCTCTTGCAGCAACTGTCCTGCCGAGACAGCCGGCCCAAGAAGGTGTGTGACCGTGGGGGCGGGCGGTGCCGCGACCTCCAGCTGAAGGGGCGCGCCCGCCTGCCAAACCCATATCTCCAGGGCATCGACACGGTGCCAGTGGCTGATCACGCCCTGCGGCAACAGGAAGAGAATCGCGGTCGCCGCGCCACGGTGCGCGAGATCCCCATCCCGGAAGGTCTCGCGATAGAAGCCGCCTTCCGGATGCGGGGCGAGCCCCAAACACGCCGCCACGGCGTCGGCGGCGAGGTCGGAGTCGCGCAGTTCCATGCTTTTCGGCGCCTCAGGCCGGCGGCCCGGTCTCGGCGATGCCGGGCAGGGCGGAAACTCCTTCGAACCAATGGGCGAGCCGCGGGTGGTGATCCCGCCACGCGTCATCGGCGTATCGGAAGTCCAGATAGCCGAGCGCGCAGGCGACGGTGACGCCGCCGATATCGCGCAGGCCGTCGGCGGGCGGATGCTCTTCCAACATGGCCAGGGCACGGGTGACCGCGGCCTTCTGGCGCTCGATATTGGCCTGCCGTGCGGCTTCCTGCGGCCGCAGAGACTCGCCGCGCGCCAGCACAGCGGCGTCCATCATGCCATCGGCGAGCGCCTGATGGCGCAACGCCACCCAGCGGCTCGCGCCGTGGCCGGGGAAGAGCGGCGGCTCCTCCCCGACGCTGTCGAGATATTCGCAGATCAGCGGGCTGTCGAAGAGAGCGACGCCATCCTCGGTCAAGAGGGCCGGGACCTTGGAGAGCGGGTTCACCGCCAGCAGAATCGGCGGCGAGGTGTGGGCATCAGTGCGGATCCGCTCGATCCGGCTGTCCAGGCCGCGGATCATCGCGCAGACCACGACCTTGCGCACGAAGGGGCTCGTCGGCGAGTAGAACAGCTTCATCGGCGTCCTCGTGAGGTTTGCTGTGGCGTCGGATCAGCCTTTGAAGCTGTCCTTCATGGAGCGCAGCCTGCCGAAGGCCGGCGCGTCCTTCGCGAGGAGATAGGGGTTGATCGGCAACTCGTCGGCCAGCCGCACTGGCACGGTTTGGCGCCCCGCTGCCCGCATCCGATCGACCTCCGCCGCCTTGGCCTGCAACAGAGTGTTATTGGGATCGACGGACAGCGCGAAGCGCGCGTTCGACTGCGTGTATTCGTGGCCGCAGCAAATCAGCGTCGCCGGAGGCAGGGCGGCGATTTTGCGGAAGCTGGCGAAGAACTGCTCCGCAGTTCCCTCGAACATGCGGCCGCAGCCGAGGCTGAACATGGTGTCGCCGCAGAACAGGATCGGGCCGTCGGGGAAGAAGTAGGAGATATGGCCGACCGTGTGGCCCGGCGTGTCGATGACCTGGCCCTTATAGGTGGAGAAGGTCACGCGATCGCCCTCGGCGACAGCGATGTCGAGCCGCGGCAGCCGGTGCGCGTCGGCCGCGGCCCCGACGATCTTCGCGCCATAGCGGCTGCGGAGCGCATCTGCCCCGGCAATGTGATCGTCATGGTGATGTGTGAGGAGAATGAGGTCGAGTTTGCCGCCCATGGCCTGCACCGCTGCGGCGCCCGCCTCGGCATCGGCCGGATCGACGATGGCCAGCGCGCCTGTCGCGTCGTCGTGCAGGAGCCACGCGTAGTTGTCGGAGAGCATGGGGACGGTGAGGGCGGATAGGGTCATAGACGTTTCCTAGCATTGGTCGCGGCGAGCGGGAATGCCCTCGGCGGTGCATCGGCCGCGGACGGCTGGATGATGACCCTGGATTTACATGGCGTTTCCGGGAGCGTTGCGTAGAGGCAGAGATCCCGAGGTTGTGTATGATGCGCCCGATGGTTCTCGATGTTCACGCCGCCGCCGATTTCTACGCTACCGCTCAGGGCATCGTGGCGGGCCGATTGGTGCGCGACCGCATGGCGACGCTGTGGCCGGAGATGACCGGGCTGGCGGTTCTCGGACTGGGCTATGCCCCGCCGTATCTCCGCTTGTGGCGGGACGAGGCGCGGCTCGTGGTCGCCCTGACGCCGGGGCAGCTGGGGGCGGCACGCTGGCCGATGGGCAACCCGAACCTCACCTGCATGGCGGAGGAGGACGCCTTGCCCTTTGCCGGGCCGGTATTCGACCGTGTGCTGCTCGTCCATGGATTGGAAAGTGCCGAGAACGCGCGACAGATGCTGCGCGAGATTTGGCGGGTTATGAAGGATGACGGGCGGTTGATGGTGATCGCCCCGAACCGGCGCGGCATGTGGGCCTATTTTGAGCAGACGCCTTTCGGCCATGGCACGCCTTATTCTCCGGGGCAGGTGGGACGGCTGCTGGCGAGCAGCATGTTCCGGGTGGAACGGCGGGAGACGGCGCTGTTCCTGCCGCCGACGGGGATGCGGTTGGTGCTGCGGAGCAATCGGTTGTGGGAGCGGGCGGGCCATTGGGCGATGCCGCAGCTGGCCGGCGTGACGATTACGGAAGCGGTGAAGGACGTCTACTCGGCGATCCCGACGAACCTGACGCCGAGTCGGCGGTTTGTACTCGCCGAGGCGCCCTGACGCGTCGGGGCAGAATTTGGCGAGAATAAGATTTTCCGCCGTCGCCCCTACCGCTCCAGTGCAGCCTCGCCACTTGGTGAGCAACCGCAACTTCAACCGGATCGTTGAGTTTCCGATCCCGTCAGGAGAGACTGATGCTTCTTCTCATCATCATCATTCTGCTCGTCCTCGTCTTCGGCGGCGGCGGATATGGCTATCGGCGGGGCTATTATGCGGACCGGCCACATTACGGCTACGGCATAGGCGGCCTGGGCGTTTTCCTGCTGATCGTCCTCGTTTTGATCCTGCTGTTCGGCCACCACGGCTACTACTGACGGGAGAAGCACCGGGCCCCAGCCTGGGCTCGGTGCCCCCCAGTCTCAGTGGCCGCTATGGCCGCCTTTCTTGCCCGCCGCTGAAGCGCGGTCCTTATCATTCGCGAAATTGTTCGAGTCGTGCTCCTTGCCCGATCCCACTTTCTCCTGCGAACCCCCCTTGGGACCGGCTGCCGACTTGCTCTCGTGCTTGCCGTGCTCGGTCTCCTGCTTCGCATGCGTCTCTTTGTGCGTCGCCATAGCGTTGTCTCCTGATTTCGTTGATGCCTCATCCGCCTTGTCACCGGGGCGGGCGCTTTCACGCGTTGGCCGCAAGCTCGATGCGCGGAGTGGGCTGCGGGCGCGGCGATTTCCGTGCCCGCCGTTGTTTCGTCTGCGCGGCGGCGCGAGCCTGTGGCTCGGCTTCCGGATGGTCGACCGCCTGCACCAGCCGATGCGCCAGGAAACCGGTCACCGCCGCCTCCTCGGGCTTCAGCTTATCGACGCCCTGCGACAATTCCTCCGTCGCCCGCTTCTTCAGTGTGTCGAGCAAGGAGCCGTCCAGGTAGCCGTCGAAGATCGCAGGGTGGATATAGCACTTCCGGCAGATCGCCGGTGTATTGCCAAGCAGTTTCGAGACCGCCTCCACCGCCCGCAGCACGCTCTTTTTTGGCGGCAGAGGCTCGGTCGCAGCGGCAAGTTCCTGCAGCGCGAGCGCCGCGAGATTCGTTCCTGCCCAGGTCCGAAAATCCTTGGCGGTGATATCGGTGCCGCTGATCTCCTGCAGGTAGCGGTTCACGTCGGAGGATCCGACGCTATGCGTCACATCCTCATCGTCGATGAACTGGAACAGGTCCTGGCCCGGCAGATGCTGACATCTGTCGACGATGCGCGCGAGGCGCGGATCGGTCAGGTCGACATGATGCGTGATGCCGTGCTTGCCGCGGAAATCGAAGGTGATCGATTTTCCGCGAACCCGCACGTGGCGATTGCGAAGCGTCGTGATCCCGAAGCTCTTGTTGCTTTGCGCATACTCCTCGTTGCCGACACGCATCAACGTGGTCTCGAGCAGGCGTACGATGGCCGCCAGAACCTTCTCGCGCGGCAGGCCCGGCAGCGAGAGATCGACATCGACGCGTCGCCTGATCTCGGGCAGGACCTTCGCGAAGACCATCATATGGCCGAATTTCGCTTCGTCGCGCACCTCCCGCCAGCGCGGGTGATAGCGATATTGCCGCCGCCCGCGTGCATCCTTTCCGGTCGCCTGAAGATGCCCGTCTGCGTCGGGGCAAATCCACACCTCCCGATAGGCGGGTGGTACCGCAAGCTTGCGGATTCGATCGAGCGTCGCCGCGTCCCGCACCGGCTTCCCGTCCGGATGGCGATAGGTGAACACCTTGTCTTCCTGCGTCGGGTGGCGAGTGATACCGGGGGTACCGTCATTCACATACCGAAGACTGGCTTCGGCCGCGGCACCCTCCGGGCTCGCGCCGATCCGCAGCAGCCGCTTGAGCCGCGCACTCGGCCGCGGCTTTGTCGTATCGGCGGGGGCTCTGTCTGGCGCTCGGTCTTTGGCCGCGTCCGGGTGCTTGGGCATGAGCGGCTACATCGTTCGGTTGCGGCGGCGTCTCAACTGGCCCGCACGGCACAAAGCCGTGACGTGAACAGGGTGCCGATCGACGTGGGCACAAGCCTTTCCCGGAAGAGAATGAAGGTTTAGTTGCTCCAGCGAGCCGGCTCTGGCAGAGAGCGGCCATGCGCCGCCGCACCCTCATTCGCTCGATTCCCGCCGCGTCTGCCGCCATTCTGCTCGGCTCGGCCGCCGCCGCGCGCGCTGCCGGCAGCTTCCAGGCCTTTCTCGTTGAGGTCGATCGAGAAGCCGCTGCGCGCGGGGTGAGCTATGCGACACGTCGCGCCGCTCTTTACGGACTCGGTCCTAACCAGGATGTGATTGATCTCGACAACCGCCAGCCCGAGTTTACGGAGACCTGGGCCCAGTATTCCGCCGGCCGGCTCTCGGCCACCCGCATTGCTCATGGACAGCAGAACTACGCCACCAACCGCTCCCTGCTCGCCGCCATCTACACGCAGTTCGGAGTCCCTCCCGGCGTCATCATGGGCATCTGGGGGTTGGAGACCAATTACGGCACGTACACGGGCGGCTTCTCCGTCGTGCAGGCGCTTGCGACTCTCGGCTGGAGCAGCCATCGGCCGGGCTATTTCCGGTCCGAATTGATTTCCGCCCTCAGCATCATCGACAGCGGCGCGGTCACGCCGCAGGGTATGACGGGCAGCTACGCCGGCGCCATGGGGCAGCCGCAGTTCATGCCGAGCGTCTATCTCAAGCTCGCGGTCAGCTTCAGCGGCACCGGCCGGCCGGATATCTGGACCAGCGTGCCCGACAGCCTCGCCTCCATAGCCAACTATCTCTCGGCTTCGGGCTGGCGGGGCAGCGAACCCTGGGGTGAAGCCGTGCTCTTGTCGTCAGGCGTCGACGCCGCCGCGATCGACCCCGATCAGGCGGAGCCGTTGTCGAATTGGCTCGCGATGGGCGTGCGCCGCCTGCCCAATCATCCGATCGTCGCCAGCACGATGCCGGCGCGGCTGATCCAGCCCGATGGCGTGGGCGGCGACGCCTTTCTGGTCTATCCCAATTATCGCGCCATCCGCCGCTATAACCCCTCCGACTTCTACGCCCTCTCGGTCGGTCTCCTCGGCGACCTCATCACGGCATGAGGTCCGGCCGCGTCAGGCTTGCCTTTCCTGTGGCGCTCGCGACCCTGCTCGCCGTGGCAGGCTGTATCCATCGGCCCCCCGTGGCGTCGCACCCCCAATACACGATCGGCCCCGGCTACGAGGCGGATGGCGTTTGGCACTACCCGCGGGAGGATTTCGGCTATGACCGCACCGGCCTCGCGAGCGTCTATGGGGACGGTGCTCCGAGCGTGACGGCGGATGGGGAGGCCTATGATCCGCGCGCCATGGCGGGCGCCAGCCCAACGCTGCAACTGCCGTGCATCGTGCAGGTCACGAACCTGCAAACCGGGCGGCAGCTTCTGCTGCGGTTGAATGATCGAGGGCCCGCCGATCCTGGCCGCATTCTCGCCGTGACGCCCCATGCCGCGGCGCTGCTCGGTATCGCCGCCGACGGCGCCGCCGAGGTACGCGTAACCGTGCAACAAGGGCCGAGTGAGGCGCTCGCCGACTCGCTTGGCGGCGGCATCCAAATCCAGGCCGCACCAGTCGGCGGCTTCCAGGCGACGAGCCTCGCGCCGCCACCCGGGGTTGCCCAGGCCGGCGGATCGGCAATCGGGGAGACCGACGCGGCGAACGCGAACCCCGTCACCGTCACAGTGCCGCCTTTGACCCTCCCGGTGACGCTGACGCAGGTGCCACCTGATCCGGGCGCGCTCTACGTCCAGTCAGGCAGTTTCGGCCGCCAGCTGGACGCCTGGCGCCAGGCGGCGCGAATCGGCGGTTTGCCCAATGCTCACGTCATCGCCATTCCAGGACAGGGCCGAAGCCTGTACGGGGTCAAAACCGGGCCATATCCCAGTGTGGCGCAGGCGGATGCAGCCCTCGCCGCGACCTTGCAGGCCGGCGCCGTGGACGCGACGATCATCGTGCAGTAAGGCGGGCATCGCGCCGCAAGCCCGGCGGGCTCAGAACGGAAACGCCTCATGAATACACGCCGAGTTTTGCTTCTCGCGGGCGCCGCCGTCGCCAGTTTCAGCGCGATGCCTGCCTGGGCGAAGCGCCGCCACGCCCCGCCAGCTGGCTCGACCGCCGCAGGCGATGAAGGGGGCCCGAACGCCTCCACGGCCGTGATGTCCAGCCCCGCGAGCACGCCCATCGGGCCTGTGGACACGGTCGCCACTCACGCAATCGTCATCGACTTTAACACTGGGGCCGTCCTGCTGACGAAGGACCCCGACACGCCCAGCCCGCCCTCGTCGCTGACCAAGCTCATGACGATCTACATCACCTTCCAGCAATTGAAGGAAGGGAAGCTCCGCCTGGACCAGACCTTCCTGATCAGCGACCACGCCTGGCACATGGGCGGTTCGCGGATGTTCGTGCAGGTCGGAACGAATGTCACGATCGAGGACCTCATCCGCGGCATCTTCGTCGATTCCGGGAACGATGCAGCGGTGGCCCTGGCCGAGGGCATCGGCGGCACCGAGGACAACTTCGCGACGATGATGAACGCCGAGGCGGCGAAGCTCGGGATGACCAATTCCCACTTTCTCAACGCCTCGGGCTGGCCGGCGGATGGTCATGTCATGTCGGTCCGGGACATCGCGACGCTCAGCACGCACCTCATCCGCG
>Ga0335072_10010556_pt1 | contig 13285 bp, 10 predicted proteins | sample Lox_Sample_21_FD_206725 | JGI IMG/M metagenome (GOLD analysis project Ga0335072, IMG submission 206725) | Soil microbial communities from Loxahatchee National Wildlife Refuge, Florida, United States - Lox_Sample_2.1 | ecosystem: Environmental > Terrestrial > Soil > Wetlands | place: USA...
TCGTACGTCATGAATCGGCTGCCTCCTGTCGCCTCAGAAGCTCAAGCTCGCACTCCTTTACTGGAACGGAGTGACAGTGGGATCTTGGCTCACCCTCCACCTCGGATATTAGACGATTGGTCTTGGCGGGCGGCTTTACAGGCTGGCAGGTACCGTCCAAACAAGAATACAACGAGGCCTACACACCTTGGCAATGCTAGCGGCAACCTGGAAGTTCGACATCTAGAACAACGTAAGGACTGTCTGTCACAGGCATTGAGGATAGCACCACCATCCACTTTACACGAGATTCTCAACGCTTTCCGCCGCTGCGAAGAAGAGCTTGAAACTAAGATTAAGGAAGAGGTTGAACAGGAAGCAGCCTGGGACGAGCAAGGTGACCAAGCAACAATGCCCGGTGGTTTCGGCGTTGAGCTGCCAAAGAAGAAATCCCATAGTGTGGCCAATACTTCCGGTGGGGCTGATGATGCTCCCATGTCTCTCTTCGATCTTACCAGGGCAAGCGCGGCTAAAGCACAGAACTCATTGTCTGTACTAACAACACTAACGGGCGGTGCTGGCAGAGGAGCCAAGGCCATGAGTGGTGCAGATACCAAACAAGCCGCGCGCGAGCTTGGTGTTGAACAAGCTACTGTAAGAAAGAGAGATCAGCTGAGGAAGGCGGCGGTAGGGACTCTGGCAACTGGAATCGGCTGGTTGATCAATGCGCCTGTGCCCGCACCGGCGCCTGAGTAATGATAATATGATACCCAATATCAGAGCGTTAAATGTAGCAGTACAGTACATAATAATATAACAAATAGTAGTGTTATTATAAGTTCCTCGGCTTCGACTCGTAAGACTTCCAGGCAACAGCCTCGTTACCCGTTTCTCCAGCCTCGCGTGTTTCAGTCGAGCCTTGACGTCATTTTTGGAACGATTCATGACTGGCTAAAGCAAAAGGCCGCGCGCCACCACCGAGTCACTGCCAGGGTTCGGAATGTCACTGCAATTGCCATAGAAAATTTCTCAATCTCCACTCTCTCTCCTTCCTCCTCCTCCTCCTCCTCTATGAGGTCGATGTCGAAAACGATTGCAATGGCTACGCAAAGCTATATAACCAAGGTCCTCGAGGAATTGGGCCTCGTATCCCTCTATAAATCGCCCATCGATACTAAGCTACTTTGCACTCAGCGATTTGTGCGCCTCTTTGCTTATGGCGGCTCCACGCTCATTCTTGTGTCATATCTAACAGAGCTTGGTATATTATACGACAAGACTGGTATTTTCATGACTCTAACGCTGGTCGGGGATGTGCTTATTAGCTTCTGCTTGACGCTGGTAGCGGACGGGCTTGGGAGAAAGACTATACTGGTATTGGGAGCAGCCTTGATGGCAGGGAGTGGGGTAATCTTTGGTTTGAGTGGTAATTATTGGGTTTTATTGTTGGCGGCTATTTTTGGTGTCATCAGCCCAAGGTAAAAGAATTACTAAGAGTTGTTCCTTAACGGGTCGAAGTTGACGCACTGTGATAGTGGGAATGAAATCGGCCCCTTTCGAGCTATTGAAGAATCAACGATCGCGCATCTCTCGCCGCCAGAAGTCCGCAGCGACATCTATGCCTGGTATTCGCTTATTGGTACGGGTGGAATAGCATTTGGAATGTTGACATGTGGTTGGGTTTTACAGCAGCTAAAAAGCTTGGATGGCTGGGATGATATTCGCGCATATAGGATGATATTCTTTGCGTATGCTGTCTGCGGATTGATCAAATTGGCCCTAGCTCTTGCACTCAGTGAAAATATCGAGGCGGACAAGCCCGAGGCAGCTCCACAACAGGACCCTGAAACCGCACCGCTTTTAGAAGAGAATGATGCGGACGAAGATGCAGCGCCCAAGAAGCCAAAGAAGCGGAGTTTTGCTTCTATTTTACCGTCCATCAGTCCCGAGAGCAGGATAATAGTCATCAATCTATGCCTACTTTTTGCACTGGACGCATTAGCCTCAGGGCTTGTACCACTGTGAGTATGACCAGTCTGACAGATGTGGAAGAGTTCATATTAACACCTCACAGTTCCTGGGTGACTAGATTTTTCAAGGCCAAATTCGAGCTTGAGGATGGTGTACTTGGTACGCTGTTTTTTGTAACTTCTATCATTGCCGCTTGTTCCATGCTCGTTGCTTCCTCAATCTCCAAACGCATTGGCAATGTCAAAGTAAGCTAGCCCGTCTGAGCTTTTCCTTTAGATAAATTAAACTAATCACACTCCTTTTCAGACCATGGTCTTCACCCACTTACCGTCGGCCATCTCACTCGCTCTCATCCCCATCCCGGACAATGTCCACTTCGCCATGCTCTTTCTCATCCTCCGCTCCTGCACTCAATCTATGGACGTAGCACCCCGCTCCGCCTTTCTCGCTGCCGTCATCTTACCGAACGAGCGGACTGCCGTCATGGGCTTGATCAATGTTGTCAAGACATCCGCTTCAAGTATTGGCCCATCCGTCACAGGATTGCTGGCGGGCAGAGACTTGTTCTGGATCTCATTCGTGGTTGCTGGTTCCCTGAAAGCGACTTATGATTTGGGCGTGTTGGCTATGTTTGCTGGCCATGTCTCGAGAGAAGATAAGGCCAAGGCGGCAGTGCAAGCGGAAGTGGAAGCGGAGGCTGAAGCTAACGGCGATGCTGGGGTTCGGAACGGGAATGGCGAGGAGAGGACGGAAAGAGCTGCGTAAGGATATATGAAGATTAAAGTCGAACTGATCTACTTGGTTTTATTGGAGTTCATCTTTGGTAAAGAAGGAAAATGGGATAGACGCATAATGAACGACCATGATATCTAAAATTTATAGGAAAAGAAATTGCTATATACCAGTATACTACATCCTACAACTTCGACTCCTTGGCACTCTCCACGATACCCCCTCTAGCCCACACCTCCCCTCCATCAATCGTCAACACCGCCCCATTACAGTGACTCCCCGCCCTACTCGCCAAAAACACTACCGCCCCCGCAATATCCTCCGGTTGGCCCAACCTCCTGCTTGGATTCTTCTTCGCGAGCGCCTCCTGCCCGCCCGTCAACTCTATCAGACCGTTGGCCATCCTGCTCGGGAAGAAGCCTGGCGCTATAGCATTCACCAAAATTCCTCTGGGACCGAGCTCAACGGCGAGGTTCTTGGCCAGATGGATGACGGCGGCTTTGGAGGCAGAGTACCCGAATGTTGCATTTGCGCCGAGGGTGCCGACGCCGATGCCCCCGACCGAGGCGGTGATGATTACGCGGGAGGGGTCTTGGATTGTGGCTCGCTTTTGGAGGAGGGGTGCGAATCTGTTGTAGTGGGGGGCATTAATGGGTATTTTGGTTGTCATTGCCCTGTCTCATGCAGTGTCTATGTCTGCAAAGAGCAGGACGCCAAGATATGAAATAACATGAAAGGGGCAACAACAACTCACAATCGAATAGTATTAAAAACGCTCTTAACGTTCAAATCCATCACCTTAGCAAACGCACTGTCCGGATGTGTATCGAACCTCTCACCCCACGTCGCGCCGGCATTCGCAAACAGAATATCCACGTGGTCTGTCGTCTTGCTCACCTCTTTGATGAGGTACTCCACACCTTCAAACTTCGCGCTGTCGGCCGGCACGGAGATCGCTTTGGCGCCAGGCTGCAGGTTGGGTAAGGCGTTGAGGGCCGCGACAGCGGACTCGCAGGCCGAGGCTTTGCGGGAGGTGATGTAGACTTTGGAGGCGCCGGCTTGGAGGAATCTGCCGGTGGTTGTTAGAGATTGAGATATTCAGGTTGGGATTGGATATGTCAGTGGAGAGAAGGAGGGGGAATGGGGGGACAAACCCGGATGCGGCATGGAGACCGAGACCTCGAGAGCCGCCTGTCACGACGACGACTTTCCCTTTGAGGGAGAAGATGGAGGGGAAGTCCTTGAGCTGTGTTTCTGCCATTGTGGATTAAGATTGGGGTTAGAATTGGGACTTTGCTTTTCTGATGGAGAAAATAATTTAGAAGAATGTTTCACATTTCATGTATAATAATGTACAGGAAGGAAAGTCGAGAATTAAGAATTAGAAAAGATCGTTCTAATGTGGGGTAAGAATGTGGGGATCCTCCTACTCCAATGCTGTTGTTGCCGAGTACTGGGTGATTGCCGAGGCTCCCTTAACGCCGATAGATAAATATTTCCTTGTAGGCCCCAGGAGTTGAGGCCCGACTGCATGAATTGATGCATATCTCATGTGACTCGAAAGGTACCATAATTACAGAATTTCTTATATTCTAAAGACTCTAGCTGTCCTCATCGATGAGCAAGATTCATATGCATAAGTGCCTCCTGCGGCCAATCATCTCCTTCACCTGCCGGATGCTGTAACTTGAAGTCTCCATAACGCCGTTGACTCGGCAGTGTCCAAAGGTCGCCTTCTCGGCCGTCAACAGCTGGTAAAGCGGGCAGTTGCGGTGCCATACTTGACGGTTTGGGACCAACGGGGGGAGGAACGTCCGGGGCTTTGTAATCATCCATAAAGGTGGTCTGATGGTTTTGTGCTTGAGTTGACAATGTGGGAATATTGGTGTTCTCGTCTGTTAGTATAATTCCTGGAGTAGTGGGCGACTCGAAGTTATTAGAATTTGGCTCCGTAGGAGTATCGTCGCTTCTATGTATGCTGCCTCCTCCCAAAGTAGTCGAATCAACAATTGAGTCGTTGTATGGTTGAGCAGTAGATTCGCCTGTCTTGGTAGGAGAAAATAACGAGCCCGCCTCATGCTGCTTCTCAAGTTCACGCTGCTCAATTATCTTAGGAGCAGGCTCAATATTACGAAGACTGTTGGCGACAACGCTACTGTTGCGTAAGCTTGTTGGTGCACTTTGTCGTTGCTCGACGACCTCAGTAAGTTCCGAAATCCCTCCATCGGCATCCCTAATACCAAATTGAGCCATAGTACGCATCTTGCTCGAAACCCAACTGCCGAGGATCTTGCCCCTCTGCTTTTCTCCCAGCCTGGAACGGGGAAAGTCGCCTTTATTGACGAAGGCGACAATGTCGGCTACGATCTGGTGCTCGTTCAGTATAGCGTTGACAATAACGGGTACAAGAGATGCCAGGTAGGCTTTTCGAGCCACTTCCACCAAGACCACAATAAGGCCTCCGGCTTGAAAGACAGCACTGTTATTTCGTTAGCGTACGAATAGGGAGACCTGGCATTATTTACTTACCAGCCTCCTGGGACAATGCTACGGTGGCTTTTCTCAACTGAATATTCAATATCCATGGGGAAATGGCTAAGGCCATTAATCTCGAATGTCTCGCCGATAGCGCCCAGCACGAAGAGTACTTGCATATCAACCGATGTGTTATTTGGACCGATCGGTCGGCTGACGTTATGCAGAAAGCCAAGATCTCCTGTTCGTACATATCGAACATCAGAGAGTCCATCTACAATCCTCCCATTAAACCTTTCGGCATCAAATGCGTCCTTGGAACCATAAAAAGACTTGACGCAAGCTTCTGATTCAACCCAGATCTCTCCATATTCACCTTCGTGGCATAATCGACAACTTTCCGGATTTACAATTGCGATCTGTGTAGAGACTGGGACCATGCCGGAGTCTTGAACAAGTAGTGATCGTGGTTCTGCATCAGGATCCACTGGATACACCATACCCCGTCGCAACGCTCGAGTATCGAGCCAAAGTTCAATAGGCTCAAAACACATATAAGATCTTGATGTAATCATGGGATTGAGAACATGGGAGTAGATGGTGTTAATTGCTGTTCTGTCAAGACCTGTAGCAGCAAAATGTAGACGCACTTTTTGGAAGACATCTACACGAGGTCTACCTTCCGCAGAAATCATCATATTTTTGAGTTCCTGCAATCCGAAACCTTTACCAGGCATGATTGCCATGGCGTGGTCAAGCATTTGGGGCGTTGCATACGTATCCTTGATCTTGTATCTTGACAATGTCATGAATAACGAAATGGGATTTTGCGCAAACTCAACCGGTGACACAAGGTATGTTGGAGCGCCAATAAATATACCCATCAAACATGAATGTATGAAGCCGAGACCACTGGTGCTTCGAACACAACCTAGCACAGGTCTTGAGCTAGTCATCTGACAAGTCTCCTTCTGGACCTTGCATATGCCCATAATTGTATCATGGCCTAATTGAACGGCGATTCGACGCTGATCTGGCGTCCAATATGTCCATACCAGAACTGGGTAGCCTGGCAAAACCCATTTCGGCTGCATCGTGAGTCCGAGATCTCTGCACCCATGATTCTGCTTAGGTGGTTTTGTGGTATTGTATATCGAAGGCATAGATAACTTCAGTATTTGAGCGGACGTCTTTAAGTGCTGTGAGACCGTTTTTATTTTGAGCAGGTGGTCAACTTCCTGGTTGACCAACACGGCCTTCACATGGTAGTCGTTAATCATGTTCAGGAAGGCTGGTGCGTCTTCATTTAGACGGTTTTGATCCAATGGGGCCATGGGTATTGCAGTGACACCTAGGCAGAAGCATGCATGTACTGCAAACATAAAGTCCTCTGAATGTGTATACATGAGTATTAAATGATCGCTTGGGCGGACCTTTACCTTGTTTTTGAGGTACATAGCTACTGCAGCTACCTTCGTATCGAGTTTCTTCCACGTAATTCCCTTGCCTTCCTTGCCTCTCCCATCGATCGTACAATAGGAGAGCTCTTCGGCTTGGCGCGCCACACGCCACTGGAGTAGGTCTACAATACTGGAGAAATTATTCAAAGGTGTCGAAGTCCTATCGTCGATAACAACCTCTCGCCGGTCAATGCCGGAGTACTGCTTTTCTCCAGGCGAGAGTATATCCTCTCGTGTCTGGGCTGCAAGAGGCGACCAGATTCCGCCGAGAGGATCCACACCGATGGGTAGGTTGAGGACTGCTCGTTCAACACCAAACTTGACATGGACACAGGGTAAATTTCCTAAGTCAAATTCCCTCCTGCATAACATGTTGCCGATTTCCTTTCGACCATTCTTCATGACCTTTGGTAAGGTGTTTGGAGCGGTGATCATCACGCAATAGACTCTGAGGTTATGCTCCTGCAATAATACCTCCATAGCCCTCTCTGAAAGCGAGTCCAGAAGTGCGGTATCCAGCTGTCTTGGAGGTCCTCCGGAAGTGGTAGGCGCCGTAGAAGCAGATTGCGATTCAAGCAGCACAATTGGAAGATGCTCTTCGTTTACGTAGACATCGAAGGCTGAGCAATCGAAGATCTTAGGCACATTCTTCATGATGCTGAACACGATATGCTGTACGAAAAAGTATCGAAACTCGGCGATTTCATGCCCATGCTCTACCCACTCGACCTTTTGGCGTAATCGATCTTCATATAATCCTAACACAAAGATCTTACCTTCAATAACGGTTCCCAATAGACCAGTTCTAAGGAATTCAGGTTCCACCATCATTGGTGTGGGATCCCCTTTCTCAAATTTGTAGGGGCGCGCATGGAAAATCTGCTCCGTATGTTTAGGTAACGCCCAAAAGCCACCCGATAAAGAGGGTGAGTCGACCCAGATCTCTCCTATTGAATGCGGCGAGGCTAGAAGTCCAGACTCGGGATCAACAACAGCTAGTGTGGCATCTGGGATGGGATAACCAAAGGCGCCGACTCGTACTGTGCCTGGGTCACTCCCAGCTTTCTTGCGAGCCTCTTCGCCAATGGCTACCACAACAACTTCATTCATCTTCAGCGCTTCACGGTCAAGTAAAACCTCGCTAAGTTCTGTGCTTTCTTGCTCTTCCACTGGCGGCGATGTCCCACCGCCGATTAGACTACCAAATCCATTTGCAGGCTTCTCTTTCTCTTTCCCCTCGGTCTTCTCCTCGATAGATTCGGCATCAGAACCCATATCTAGCTTTAATGGACAGCCCATCCGCTCTTCCCCACCAAGCCAGTCTCGCATGCTAATCACCATGCCACCATGTTCGGGCAGACAAAGCATTGGAGCCACCAGCTCACGCGCTCTCGGATTCCGCATAGGTCTCAGCCATCTGTCTGCAAGAACCTCATGGAAATCACAGTCAACGGTGAGGGTGTCGATCAGACAAAGCTTTAGAAATTGAAAATTTGGCTCCATCCCTTTCTTAAAGTTCCGCGTAGTCATTGGATCTTGCTGGTAATTATATGCCGCTCGCTTGAGGCCAGGATAATCCGCTAGCATTAGAGTTGCCTTATATTTAGTGATGAGATGGGCATAGAGACCCGGTGTCTCCACAGCTTTACTATCCATCCAAACCGTCGTGTGTCCTCCGTAGACTGTTAGTAGAACGCCCATGATCATACCTATGCCTTGTCGATAATCCAAATATGTTAATAGAATTTCGCCATGCCCTCCACCCGCTATCAGCCTACCATTCTTATCTCTCAGACTAGAATTAAAGGTATCAACAGGTCGATTAGCCGGGACTGTTGAGATAATCGCACTCAGACAGGCCATTTGATGCATAATGGTCCGATGACTCATCACCACCCCTCTTAAGTCCCCTGTTGGTGCTCTGGAGAATTCGATATAAGCAAGATCCGGAACCTGTAGAGGCGGCGAGTCATCTTTCTTCTTTGGATGAAAACTTCCGAAATCATTGGTCTTCCACCACTCCACTCCCCGAGGCCAATTAAGTTTTTGCGTCGTAATATCTCTCTGGAAAGCCTTGAGATTGTTGTCTGTTGTAAGAGCTAGATGCGCCTGCGTTGAAGTAAGAATGAGATTGAGCTTTTGATAATCGTCCAGGTCATTAATTGGGACCGCCACAACGCCAGCAATAAAACAACCAAGAAGAGCAATAGCGAAATCTATGATTTCAGTATCGCGATAAATTAGGGCAACCCTGTCGCCTCGATAAAGCGAGCTCTTATCTCTGATTACCTGAGCAACTTTTTCGGCTCTACTGGCCAATTTGTCCCATGTAATCGATGAAATCTCCTTTCCCTTGTTGTCTAACACCCAGTAAGCCGGATTCTTTCCTGTACTGCGAGCTCGGTGCCGCAAGACTGCAGCGATATTATCAAATTTGGACATCATGGTATGTTTGTCATGAGGGTCCTCAACCGCAAAAGGAACTTCTCGGGGTTCCAACGGCATCTGGTATTCAAGGGCTGAAGGAGGAGGCAGGTCGTTGGTACCAAGCATGGGCGGTGCCATTGCAGCGGTTGGTGAAAAGGCATCACTTGAAGAGTATCGATGTGGTCCCCCACCATATGATACAGGTTGGTTGTTATCGTATGCTTGCTGACCCGCGAAATCCGAAAAATAGCCCTGTTGTGAATCCAGCATCGTTCCAGCCCGGCTTTGCTCGTACTTGCCTGGATAATCTAGCATTGTCCCAGCCTGGCTTTGCTGATATGCTGCGGGTTGATGTTCTTGATATCCAATCTGGTGTGCAGGATTGAAGACATATGCGCCGGAATCCATAGTCATGGTTGGTTCTGGTGAGTAACCAGCATTATCTATCCCAGGGGTAGGCAGGAAAAGCGAATTCTCTCGAGAAAGAGGCTCTCGTTCCGGGTTATTGCGAATCTCCAGCTTCCCACTATTGCCAGTGTACGTCGGTGTGTAGTCCTGTTTAGTTTGCGCGGGGGTATAGGGCTCGAAGTCACTCGCCATTGTGTCTAGGCGGCCATTATACTGACTTTCATGCGATTGAAGCGGTAAATCCGTACCATATCCTGCTTCCTGAATCGCATGTTGGCTCCTTGGATCGGGAACGTTCGCTGTCAGGGCTGCGAGAGAAGCCGCTCGTGAGCCATCATTTGAAGGATGGAGTGTATCTTCAGGGGAGTGTATGCGCAGTCCCTTCTGCTCCGCAAGTGGCGAAATACCGTACTGTGAAAATAGTAGAGTTCGACGCTTCTGATACCTAGAAGTAAAAATTCACCAGTTAATCTTTGTGATCGATGTCGAGACTTAGGAAAGGTCGAGTGACTACAGACATACCCCTTTTCCGTAATGTCTCCTTCCTATGAGACGTCAGTCAGTACTGGAGCTTGAGCCAACAGCGAGACGTCAAAGTTTCGAATGAACTGGGCATTTTTCGACGTCATAGCACGGATAATATGAGACACCACTCCCAACACTCTGTGTATGAAAAATGTTTGCGGAATAAACATACCTCTAACTCATTATCTAGTTCCTGCAATTTTGCCTGCAGTTCTGGGTTTAGTTCGGCCATACTGGGTGTTCGCAAGAGCGATTTTGGGTCGACGAAGGTACTGTTGCGCCTTGATTATGCAACAAGGAATATCACGGATAGATGGCGAAACGAATGCAAGGCAAAGGAAAGACATTAATTTATGAAGTAACAACCATGCATGAAAGTTGAATGTAAAGTTAATGCCATGACAGCAAAGCAATCGCTCGCTCGTGATGGCTCTCTGCTCGGATCTCGTACAGATACGATGCGATACGGTACGGTACAGGCCCTTTGATCAGGGTCGTCGGCAACCTAACTCGATTAGGGTCTAGTCTCAACATCGGCGGCACTCAATCTACTGTGCATGGACCTCTTTCTGGCATTCAACGATAAGGGGTGCAGAAGAGATCCCTCTGTCAAGCTTGCCGACTTAACATATGCACTAAGTCAAGAAATGCTATGTTTAAACAGCTCTGACCCATTCTTGTAAGCATCCATTTTACTCTTACTCCTTCGCCCTCGACTGATGCGTCGATTGTAACATGATGAAAATTCAATTATTCACAGACCTGTTCTGAACAAACATTGTGGACACACTTGGAGACCTTCTGACCTCTACTCATGCGCTCTGTTTAATTATTTTGCAAATTTGTATCTGACTAATATCTTTGACTGTAGGACATCTCGTGACCAAGGACCTAATACATCCTGCTGTTTATTCAGCAGTGAAGTCAAATTCTCGCACGAGTAGAGACTCGATTAGAGCGAAAGGAACACATCATGCATTCTAGTATTCAAGACGTTTCAATGGGTAATGTCTCATTCCTGGCATAAATCATGTCTTTCGCCGACTGGCATTTGTTCCAAACAAAGTCCAATGTATAAGTACATATTACAATGGGCAACAAAGGATTTTTCATGGCTAAGACACAACTTTCTTTGTTCTAAAACAATGCTCTGTTCATCGATTCCTTTTTCTCCTGTCATTAACAAAGCCTTTGTCTATGGCTATACCTTAAAGTGTATAAATGCCCCAGTACAAACAGGAACCTTGAATCTCAGACCTTGAACAACATTCTACCATATTTCACACATAGTAAAGTTACCATGATCTATTCAGGTATTGCAGCCAAGCTGCTAGAAGCTGACAACGTGGACTATTCATCAGGTGCAGCTGCGCTGCCGGTTGATGGATTGATGGATCAATTCGAAACAGTCAATCCTCAGGATCCACACTATCAACCTGATACCGACTATTTGGTTTCTGACAATTACACACCCGATCCTGGTCTATTTCCAAATAAGGCATCCCCCCAAGAAGACTTTTTCTATCCTCTAGATCCCGAGAATGAAATCCCATATACTGATTTTCAGCCCAACACGAATTTAGAGCAAACTTCAGGCGCTTTGTATCAATTACAGGCCGTTCAAGATCCCACTTATATTATGGGCACTCATACATGTAATCAACATACCCCGAGTTTGGAGCAAGCTCCATACCCACCAAATCAATCCCAGGATCGTCAAGATTCGCGTAATGGTATCGGCCTCAGCGAAGAATCCTTATCTGAGAGCTTAGACCAGCAATTTCAGAATCTACAGGATTCATTACAGGCCATTGAAGATTTTGACAGTCGCTTCAGCCACATACCAGTCTCTCAGTTCACCAAATGGGATCAGTATCTCGAAATGGCAAACCAGCTTCAGAATAGTCCAAAGGAATCTACGACCCATTTTCCCCCTAAGATGAACCCCATCGATGAATTTACAACCCTTGGCCCTACTGATAACGGTTCTATTTATCATTTTCAGGCATCCCCAGGCGAACTGGCAACCCTCAGTCATGCTTCGAGTCGCCCGATTTACCAATCCCCGCAGCCCCAAGGTAAATTCGCAATTCCAGCACCCATTTGGAATAACCCGTCACCCGGCGTTGAGCAGACACTAATTGTTAAGGGGAGCTTTCCACAAGCTCCCCACCCATCAATTCATATTCCTCCTAATAACCAACATCTTAGTGCTAAAAACAGACAACCACCAACGCCACGAAAAGAGGAGAAGCGGCTTAAGGCATCCCTCAGCAAGCAAAAAGCCAATATTGAGAGTATTGATCCTAGCAAGTACTATCAACAGCTCTCGAAGGATCCGCACAGCTGGAAGCCTCGCAATGATAACAGTATGTTAACCTTTCAATACAATGAGTACGGTGAACTTGCAACAAATAAGTTCTCTCCAAATCAGATTGATCAATACTTATATGATCACCCTCTCAATTATGATCGAAACGGTGTCTATGTTGGTAAGAATACTAGGTTGACCCTTTGGATACAGGTCACTCCAGCTGACTCGGGAAGACGTTATCCCTCTGCAAGCTCTGACAAGTGTCGGTTTGTAGATTGCCCCATCCCTCGTAACACGATCCGCAAAGGCTTCTTTCGTGTCGCTTTTGATGAACATACTGCGTCAGGGCGCCAAATTGATCCATACCACTGCGCTGGTTTCGTCCATCTCTTCTGCCTCGAAAAGTTCTGTGATTTTCCGGATATTTGTCATAATTTAAATGTGCTGCCAGATCAAAGAAACTTGCCTGAGGGAAAGAATAAGATGGCAATAACTCGGGATCACGAAGAAATGTTTGAAGTGGTAAAGACTTTCATCCAATCCTCACAAAAACCGATGTCTTGGGACTATAAGCAAACACTTTGTTTTCGGCTTACATCCAAGCATCTCGAGCTCGAGCCGATAGTCCGTGATACTACCCGCAAGAAACGAGGTGGCAACAATATAGCTCTGCACAAAGGAGACCTAGACAAATTTATGGAGGGAGAAAATCATAAATTAGCGCTGAAACGAGGCGCTCCTCCAGCTCAAAAGCCCCAAACCCCGAAGCGCAAACGGGAAACTGCCGGAAAAGAAGAAGATATCGCCAATTTAGACGAAAACAAGCATCAGCAGCCTCCGATCAAACGTATGTGAGGATATAGGTGGCTGCTCCATCAGTTGACTCTGACCCAACAAGGAGAGGCTTTGGGCTCATCATATGTAACGAATAATGTGTCACCATAATATAATAAATAATAATAATCTAAGATGTATATTCAGTATCAGTCCATGT
>Ga0335072_10010557_pt1 | contig 13285 bp, 10 predicted proteins | sample Lox_Sample_21_FD_206725 | JGI IMG/M metagenome (GOLD analysis project Ga0335072, IMG submission 206725) | Soil microbial communities from Loxahatchee National Wildlife Refuge, Florida, United States - Lox_Sample_2.1 | ecosystem: Environmental > Terrestrial > Soil > Wetlands | place: USA...
TTGCCCAAGTTGGCTCAACCGCGGCGTGAGGTGACCAGCGTAGTCGAGGGCTTGGGGCAAGTCGTGGAGTTGGGAGACGCGCCTTCGTGCCAATTCTGCGGCTCACTGATGGTGAGGAACGGCTCCTGCTATCGGTGTATGACCTGTGGCAGCACCAGCGGTTGCTCATAGATCGGATTGCCCTGATCATGGACAGCACCGACCCGAGTCCTATGCGCAGAAAGTCATCCGCCATGACACCGACCAAACAGGGCGCTGAACGTTTTCCTATTTCCGGCGGTGTGTTTTTCTATGAGTGAGCTGGACCATTACGAAGCCGGACTCTCTGCAATCGGCCTCAGGCCGACGGCCAATGATCCGGGTTCGTCTTGTCATTCAGGTGCCGGACGCGAGCGACAAGGGGAGCGTGACCGTTTGTCTTCGCCCAATCGATTGCTTCCTTCTGCGTTCTGAAAGTTCCGAGCTTGTGATTCATATGGTCTTTGACGACATAATCGTGAATGGGCGACCCTTCAGGGCGTCCCTTGGGGCTTCCACATAAACGTTCGCCATGGTCGTTTCTCCCCGGTATTTCTGTCGCAAGATTGCTCCGGCTCAGCATACTTAATTCATCGTCGGCCTCGCAACGCACAACCAACGCGAGCTTAGGGAGAAGGGACTGCGAACAAGGAACTTCCCATCCGCCTTTCGGATGATGGGGGGATCACCGGATGGCTCGAATGTGGTCCATGGCAAGAATGCACCCGGCAGATCTGCGCCGAACGCTGCGGTTAAATTAACTGGATGTCCTGCTCTTGTTTCGAGCTCAACATGGCTTATCATTAGCCGACTGGTTTGGATAACTGAGAATTATCAATGCTGTATGCGGAAACGGATCATGCCTGACTCGGTTTCAGAATGCAAACACTAGAACAGGTCAACGGCCAGCAGCGTGCCATTGACGCGGTTCTGAACTGCACGCCAAAGGATCGCAAGCAGATCATTCTTGTTCGTGGCCCCTTAGGCGCAGGAACGAGTTGGATTCTTGACCGCAGTGCTCACGCCTGGCAGGCTGCTGGCAAATCTGCGTTGGTGGCTAGGGGAGAATCCTTCGCGACGGATCGGCGCTTCTTCCCTTGGCTGACCTTAGCCTTGCCCGGAGCCAAGCACTTCGCGCGAGTCCAATTGCTCAAAGACACGGTCTCTCAGGGAAGCCGTGCCGTGCCGATCGTAGGTTCTGTGACCAGTTATCTGGTCGAAGAGGCCTTGGACCATCGTCGAAAACGCCTTGCCAGAGAGGCATTGCTTATCACGAATCAAGAGCAGGACCTTTTATATGTAATCCAAGCTTCCACCCAAGATAAGGCACTGTTGCTTGCTCTTGATCATCTCAATACATGGGATGAGGCTTCGTGGAGTCTGCTTGCGCTGATCTTGTCGTGTAAGTTGGACGACCTCTATCCCTGCTTGACGGATGCTGTGATTCTGATTGGATGCAGTGGCGAAATCCCTGGGCGACTTCGAACGCTGGTCCAGAACAACGATTGCAAAGAGTTTGATGTTCGTCTCGTTGAACGTCAGGAGATGCAACTCGCAACTGCAACATTCGACCTTCCGAACCTCTCAGAACCGGACATGGATATGCTTTTTGCAATAACGAACGGGAGGCTCGATTTGTTGCACGATGTTGCACGCCAACTTCGTGACAACGATCTCAAACACATCAAGTCAAGCTGGGTGGATTTTTACGGTGGCCTGGTGCAGCGCCGCATGGAGGCGTTAGCCTCCCAGATGCCCACTCTTGAGTCGCTGCTCTCAGCAGCAGCCATCATCGGTGAATCATTCACATTATCCGATATCCACTGCTTGACTGGTTCCGCTATGGACGAGTTGAATGCCGCTCTGCGCATGGCGGCAGGGGAAAACTTTCTGTCCTCACTCGGCGAGGTTGCGCGGTTTCAGAGCACCGAGTTGCATCGGTATTTTCATCGGGCCGGTGCTAACAATCACGGCCAATATCACGCCAAGTTTGCTGACTGTCTGAGACTGATGCGGCCTGGGGACTACGAGAATCGCCTTCACCATCTCCTTCTCGCTGGCGACATGGAAATTGCTTTGACCTGCTACGCGCAGGCAGTACTCTCCGCGCGTCGTGATCATCGCCAAATGGATGCGCTAGGCGAGTTCCAAAAGAGCCCGAGTTGGTTAAGCGTGCAGAGCTACTTAGGTCTTATGCAAGAGGCGTATGACGCATACGACAGCAGAAGGATTGACGAAGGGCTTCGAATCCTCGAGAGTGTGGAGACATTTCTGCCAGAGGTCTTAATCGCGGAGCGGGATGGACTTGAGGCGCACTTCTTACTCTTGCACCATTCCATTAGCAGCTATGAACGGGCTATGGTCACCGTCGAAAGATGGAAGAAACTGGCTGGCCAGGAGGCAGAACTGTGGAGTCGTCTAGCACAACTCCTGATGGTCGCGTGCGTAATGACAAACCGGATCGATGAAGCGCGGCGCCTCGAGGAAACGCTGACTGCCGGTTATTGGAACCGACGTCAAGTGGACCCATCGGCACTTTATGAGCTCAACGTATTACGCCGACGCTCTGAGTGTCTGCATCACCTTCCCACTGTTGCGCAGAGACTTGAGAGTGCACTCACATACTTCGGGCCAAGCTCAACCGGAGGCCTGCCGAGACATCCGGTTCAGTACTACTACGTCTTGAACAATCTCGTAGGGAATCAAATCGCGAATGGGCTTTTCGACAATGCGTATGCGCGATCGTCGGATCTTGAATTCTTGGTTCGCAGTCATCCAAATATTCCCTGGCCGGCATTGGAGACGGCTGCAAACAACGTCCTTTTGGCCCGTTACGTAAGCGGCAAAGTGACTGCGCTGGAAGCTGCCACCCTGACCAAGGATCTTGTCGAGAGCTCGCCAAAATCCGGCGATCACGTGCTGTTGCAGAGCAATCATGGCGTGTTCTTGTCACTCGCAGAGAGATCGTTGGAGGCTCGAAACCTATTTCAAAAACTGCACGAGGAACTGATCTCAGATACCGAACCAGATGAATATCACTGCTACTTCGTTGGAAACAATCTTGCTGCTCTCTTAGCTTTGGCTGGCGAAACACAGAAGGCATCCGAACTGCTGGCTAAACACTCGCAGCTCCTCGATAGATTTTACCCTGGTCTTCGCGGAACCTTGCTCAAGCGGCACCCGCTCCTCGTTGACTCCTTATCAGCCGCACCGGGTTTGAGTGCCGGCGATTTTGACAAATATGTTCTCCGGCACCACACGTCACAGGTAGGCCCACAATGGCAGTTCTATGGTCATGTGTTCCTTCTCAGTGACATTCAGTTCTGGTCTGCTGACTAAGAGAGTCCATGGCGCTTAGCCGCGGCCCCTACGAGGAAGCGTATCAATTGGGTCTGACTGGACCCAAAGGTGCACATCGCAAATGAGAAGCTACTATGCTTTGTTATGTGCGGCTTACAGGCGGTCTCGATTATGAACGGTGTACCGTCGGACCGCACTCGAAAATCAACCCGCGCCATGCCGCTAAAACCGAGAATCCTGAAAGCTTGCTCGGCCAGCGCCTTTGTTTTGGCGGCACATTCCGAGTTCTCCTCTGCAAAGTCGTAGAACTCGTACCTGTCGGAATAAACCTGTTCGTACATCATGAACTCATCGCCAAGGTGTCTACGGTGTTCAAGCTGGATTCCGACTGCCATTAAGGTTCTTGGAATCGCCGCTTCAAAGACTGGTACCTCGACCTCGAAGCCCGAAATGAATTCCTGCACCGTGAGGGACTGTTTGTACAGGTTGAGTCGACGTTCAAGGTGGGTATTCACTCCGTCGTTCATGGTGAATACGCTGTCCTTGTCAATCCCGATGCTTGCTGAGTCATGTGTCGGCTTAGCGATCAGACGTAAACCTGTTGGTGGAGGTTCTGGCCACCACCCTTCGGCTGTGAACCACCAGGAGCGTGCGGCCGGCAACCCAAAGTACTTCAAGATCACTGACGTATGAAACTTGTGGTGAGACATCGTGACAGAGTATCCATCGGAATCGAGGAGCCGCAATCCGTGGAGGCGACAAAGCCCAGGCACGAGGGCTAGTCTCGCGGCGCCGATACCGTTCTGCGCGAGATTGTAAACAAGAGGAATTTGCCTAGGAAAATTCGCGCGCCTTTCTCTCAGCCAGTCCAAGAATCCTTCTTCATCCACAACTGCTTCGCAGTAGACATCAGCTTGTTCGAACGCGGCGAGGAGATCGTCAAGTTCAGTTGAAGAGAGGAATTCCGTAATAATCGAATCGCCGTCGTAGTCGTCGATGGGTTTGGTACGTCCTTTGACATTCGCGACAAGGACAACCCCTACCCGGCCATAAACCGAATCGGCTGCGCTAGCGGTTTCGCGAAACCAATCGGGCAAGCGGCGCACATCATCTAGCATTGATAATTCTCAGTTATCGATACCCAAAGCCACGCTTCGTTGTCCCCTCCGGTCGGCTTGTAGTTCTCTCGCCTCGGCGGTATAAGAAAAGCCTTTCATTTTGTTTATTTTGGAGAGGTCAATATCGTGTGGGGGGACGAACAAGATGGACTTGAAGCAGGCAATACAGGAATTTCTTGAAGGGTACTTTTCAACTCATGATCAGCGAAAAAAGACAAGAGCCGCCTACGCCACGGACTTGAAGCAATTTCTGGACTCAGGCGGCAAGGATACAGTTTTGTCCTCGTTGAGCGCGGCAGACATAGAACGTTGGGCAGCCCATCTGCGGCACCAGGAGTATCTGCCGACATCAATCCGACGCAAAATTGCCGTTCTGAAAGTGTTTTGTTCATACTGGCTTCGGAAAGGCGAGCTTAAGGAGTCGCCGTTTTGGCGCGTGAAGCTCAGCATCGGGCGAATCCAACAACTTCCTCGGAGTTTGACGGAAAGCGAGATGGAGGCTTTGTTTGCCCAGGCACGGCAAAATCAAGTCGATCGAAATTCGAGCCGGCGAGACTCTGGGAACCGGCGCAACGAGTGGCGCCGCTATCGACTGCTTAGAAACCTGGCGATTGTCGATCTCCTATTCGCTACCGGAATGCGAGTGGGAGAGGCATCTGCACTGAACCTCGACGATTTCGCCGTGCAGGAAGGTGTGTTTGCGATTGAAGGGAAAGGAGGGCGTCATCGGTTAGCATTCGCCGTACATCAGAATACGTTACAAGTTCAAAAGGATCACCTGGAAGCGAGGATTGGGCTAAAAGCGGACGTCCCGGCATTGTTTCTGAATGCTTCCAGGAAAAGGCTGTCAACACAGGGGATGACGAAGATGATTGCAAAATTGAAAACGGAGGCGGGAATTCAGCGACACGTAACGCCCCATATGTTGCGCCATACCGTAGCCACATTGTTGTTACGGAATGGCGCAGATATTCGGATCGTGCAGGAATTCCTGGGACACGCATCGATCGCTACTACTCAGAGATACACCCACGTAACCAAGGAACACCTCATAGGCGCGCTGCGCAAGTATCATCCTTCGATGAGCCTGCGTTTGGCGGGTTGAAGCACTTAAAGAGCGGCAACGGCGTAACCTATCTTTCATTTGACATCAGCGATGTCATGACTTACAGTCGGTGCGTCAGCGAGTGAGCACGGCCATGGCGGTTCGCGTGGTAGAGGGGGCTGCTCCTCGCTTCTTCCCTGGAAAATATTCAATAGGAGATGCGCCGTGCAACAAGTGTCGGCGATCCCCGATTTGTGTGTCTGATGATTCTGTCCAGACTCGGCGGATTCACGTCTATCGTCTCGAATAGAGCCTGACGACTCGCCGTATCGTTCGGACCGACTAAGGAGGATCAAAGTGTCGATCGAGATCAAGATCTTTTCTGACTGCAATGATGCGTTTATCGTCTGGCGATCGAGCGCACCAATTGAGGACTGCATAGGTTTTGAATTGCGTCGGATCGCAAACGGGAAGTCGACGGTCGTAAACAACCGTGTGGACTTCAGTTCAGGGACACCGGACTTGAAGACTCCGACCTCATCTGCTGTTTCCCCGCTGCGACGCTATACCTGGACCGATCACGGGAACAAAAGCGGGGACACGGTGGCCTATCAAGTAGTTCCGGTAATTGCGTCGGGCGCAGGCGCAGGCGGCCCAAACACGGCTCTCGCCAGTCCTACGTCGGATACCGTGACCATAACAGGCGCAGCTGGGCTCGGATTCCAATGCTTCTTCAATCGTGGCATGGTCCTCTCACAATTCATCGCGAAGTACATCGGCAACGTGAAGAGCGATGCTGCACTGAAGAAGTTCAAGCAGGATCTGAATGCCGACCCCGACGGAGAAAACAAAATTCGCACGTTCCTGGGAGGTCCTCTGCGGGAGCAGATGGTCGGGTTGCTCCGATCCGCAAAAACCCAAGGACAGCACGTTTATGCCGCCTTGTATGAACTCTCCGACAATCTCTTGATCGAAGAATTAAAAGCTCTCGGGAAAAAAGCTCACATTATTCTTACCAACGGAACTCACAAGTCCGCCAGCGATGACGAGAATGCCGGCGCTCGCAAGACGCTCAAGAGCAGCTGCGACGTTCACAACCGCATGCTGGCCTCTGGTCATCTCGGACATAACAAGTTTGCCGTAATCGCCGATTCACCGGACAATCCCAAGCAGGTGTGGACGGGCAGTACCAACTGGACTCCGACAGGCCTCTGTACGCAGATGAACAACGGCCTTCTCGTCACCGATGACAAGGTTGCAGGAATCTACCTAAATCATTGGAATGCACTCGTCAAGGCGGGAAACGATACGCCGGCGGCACTGCTGGCCGACGACAACAAGATGAAGCCAGGAAGCATCGGCGGCACGGCAGTGAACGTCTGGTTTGCGCGGACAACCGGTGAACCGGAGATGAAAGCCGTAGCCGATTTGGTCGCTAAGGCGGAACAAGGCGTCCTCTTCCTCATGTTCGAGCCGGGCGCATCTCCGATTGAAAATGCCATTCTCAAACTCAAGGCTGATCGGACTGACCTCTTCGTCAAGGGTGTCATCTCGACGATGGATAAAAACGATCAAACGAAGGGCTCGGTGACACTGGTGCGAAGAGGTGACATAAACATTCCTCCGCTCGACGTGATTGAGCCCACCGGGATAGATGACGACGTCACTGGCTGGGCAGCCGAGGTATCGCGGCAATCGTTTCTGCATGACATCGGCTTCGCGATCATTCACTCCAAAGTGGTGGTCATCGATCCCAACGGCAGTAAACCGATTGTAGTTACCGGATCGCACAATTTCTCCGTCTCCGCGAGTACAAAGAACGACGAAAACCTAATTATCATTCAGGGAAATCGAGCTCTCGCGCAGTCGTATGCCGTCGACATCCAGTCCGTGTACGATCACTATGAATTTCGGGCGGTGGCAAAGTTGATGGAGAGCGAAGGGAAAAATGTGGTCAACTCAATGAAGGATCCCAAAGGATGGCAACCAGCTTGGTTTAAAGGCGACAAGAAGGAGGAACTCGAATTCTGGCTCGGGTAGCGCTGATCAGAGCGGGGCACAGATCGCTTCAGTCCCGATCTCCCAGCTCCGACTCGAGGATGTACGGCTACATTCAGAAGTTTCCGGCGTACGCCTATCGTCGGGCTCTTCGAAGTTGGGAGTCGACGCCAGTAACATTTAGCCTGAATCTTAGCATTGCGGGACTTACGCCATATTCGCGGCATGCGTCTTCGGCGGGCACGCGTCTTCGACGGAGACCGAGCAATGCGTCACGAGGAAGCAGGAGGGTGCCTGCCAACCAGTTCGCTTCTTCTTCCTGTTCCTCATTGTGTGTTCTAAGGGCGATGCCGGCAGCAGGGTTCATAAACATCATCGACGGCTCGTGACCAAGAATGATGTGCGCGAGTTCATGGGCGATGCTGCTGTTTAGACGCGTGGCAGCATGGGATGTGTTCGCGACAATCAAGTGGCTTACGCCGTCACTAACGGTTATTGCGGACCAGTTGTCTTGATGGTCCGCTAACAGACGTGACCGAACCTCCGGTGAAAGACCGGCAAGATCGTGTGGTCCGAGAACCATCACGCCCAGCAACTCTGCAAGAAGCCGCACCTCAAGTGGGGCAGTCGATGGTTGCCTGAGTTTCAGCCGCACTCGTACTGAAACCTGCTCAGACCATGTCTTAAACCCACGCCGAAACATTTGTACGTCGCCCTCGGGCTCTCCTCGCCAGTTCATTGTGAGCCGCAACGATAAGCTGAGCGAGATCGTGGGCCGCGTTTGATGGAAGGCTTCTTTCTGCACGCAAGTGAACTGCCGCTGAACTGATGCCGCCGGAATCGGCTGAACTGGGCGCATCAGAGCTGCTCGGCAGACCAAGAATCTGGGCTGGATCGACCTTCAACCATGCACAGATTTTTCTGAATGTCTCAATATCCGGGAGACGGCCACTTTCGACTCGCGTCAAGGTTGCTGCGCTAACACCTATTTCTTCGGCCACTTCTCGAATCCCACGGCCGCCGCGCCGTTCTCTGAGGAGTGCACCTAAACGCAGAAGGGTCATCCGATCTCCATTTTCATATGTGAGTATTTGTTTGATTTGAGCATAAAGCTTGGGGTACCATGGCTTGCATCACTTGTGAGCATAAACACTCATCAGTGATAACGCAAGACAAGACTCTGCTTTTCAGTAAGTTAAGCATAACAGGCGGGGCGGAAGCGCATTTCGGCATACAGCCTTGTGCTTTCCCCCATCATGGCCGATAGGAGCGCGCATGCACAAGGTAACGTTTTTCCCGTTGGGTAACGCCGATTCTTGCCGGATCGATCTGCACGATGGTCGCAAAATTCTCTTTGATTATGCCAATGTCCGAAATCCTGAGGACGAGAACGACCGACGTTGTGATCTTCCTTCCGTTTTGACAGAAGATCTGGAGGCAACAGATAAAGAAGGGTTCGATGTCGTGGCCTTTACCCATCTTGATGACGATCATGTTTGCGGGGCACCGGATTTTTTCTATCTGGAACATGCGGACAAGTATCGCGTAAAAGGTCGCCCGAGAATCGGCGAACTTTGGGTTCCAGCGGCGGCTTTGGTGGAAGAAGGACTCGATGGGGACGCCCGCGTGATTCGAAGTGAGGCGAGGTATCGTTTCAAAGCAAAAAGCGGTATTCGTGTATTTTCCCGGCCGGATCGGCTCAAGGATTGGATGGAGCAAGAAAAAATGAAGTTTGAAGACTACAAACACTTAATCACAGATGCGGGAAGGCTCGTTCCGGGATGGGTGAAAGAAACGGACGGAGTGGAGTTCTTCGTCCACTCTCCATTCGCCGAGCGCACCGATGCCGGAGAAGTCATCGATCGCAACGATTGTTCCTTGGTGATGCAGGCTTGGTTTCACATCGACGGCCGCGAGGTGCGTTTGATGCTCAGTGCGGACACGACTCACGAGTTGTGGGACTCCATTGTCAAAATGACCCGCATCCATAAAAACGAAGACCGGCTCGCCTGGGACATCTTCAAATTGCCACATCACTGCAGCTATCTGTCGCTTGGTCCCGAGAAGGGGAAAAGCGAGACTGTTCCGACGAAGCCCGTGAAGTGGCTGTTTGAGACGCAATCCCAGACGGGATGCACAGTGGTTGCAACGAGCAAACCCATTCCCAGCGACGACAGCGACGATCAGCCTCCGCACCGTCAGGCGGCCAACTACTACAAGAATAAGGTCGTGACGCCAAGGTCGGGAGAATTCAAAGTCACCATGGAGCACCCGAGCGTTTCAAAGCCCGAACCGCTGGTGATCAAAATCGACGGATTTGGAAAGACAATCGTTAAGAAGATCGTCGGAGGTGGAGCTTCCGTGGTCAGTCGGCCGGCACCCCGGGCAGGATCCCATGAATAAGCCCGAGCTTCTTGCTGTTCCGGGAGCCAGTCCGCTCGCGGCAGGCAAGCTCAGGATAGCGAAAGCACGCGACTTCGCCCACGCATTACGCCGCTTACCCTTTGTGCGTCTGACCGGATGCTGGCGCAATGAATCGCAACGCTTTGAAGCGGTTGGATTTGAGACGGAAGTTGAAATTCCACAATATCCACTTCTCGACATCCGATCCCGAGAAAACCTAGCGGTCGTTTTTTGGGAGGATGGATCCGCCTTACCGGAGACCTTGGCGCTCCGCCCCGATTTTCCTTTGGTTCCTCACCTGAATAGCCGCACGCCTGAATTTCCCCGCAGCATTTGTGTGTTTGAAGACGCCTTTCCCGAGTTCAGTTTCAAATGGAGTCCGGTGCGTTTTCTCGAGGCCATCCGGACCTGGCTAGCGCGCACTGCGCGAAATGAACTTCATCAGCCGGATCAACCCCTCGAACCGCTGCTTGAACCAGGCGCCTTGGAGCTCGTTTTTCCACCGAGCATTCTGAATGGCCTCAAGAATGGCCAATATCTGTTGCTGCGACACGACTTGCTCGAAAATGCGTTAAAAAGCGTGCTCGTCCGCGAGAAGGTCACAACCGCTACCCAAGCGACAATGTTCGCGGTGTATCTCGAAGGTGCGGTACAGACGCACGGAGTAATGCGCCGGAAGCCGGAGAGTCTTGCCGACCTCCAAGAATTTCTGAAGCCATCTGGAATCGATGCAGTCGGAAGCACACAGCGAGCGTTGAGGGAGTACATCGAAAAGGGCGGGCGAAGTGGGCAAGGAACGCTCCTGGTACTTCTGCTCGATCTGCCGAAGGCGCGCGTCCATGGAGGACACGTGGAGGCAGTAGACCAGCTCGCTTTCGTTGTCAACGCGACCGTCGAAGAATTGTGCGTTTCCTTGGGGGTGTCGCAGCGCCATGCTGGCAACGTTGGACTTTTAATTGGAGGAACCTTCGACGAAGCCACCCCTCAAAAAGTCCCCGTGATCCCCATGCGGCGACTTCAGCTATTGACACCTGAAGCTGCGGCTGCATTCAATGGAGTACCCTCGGTTTCCGATCCGATGACCTTTGTTGGAGTGGGGGCTCTAGGCTCACAGATATTCATGAATCTGTGGCGCTCGGGTTTTGCCCGATGGACCATCATCGACCGTGACTGGCAATTCCCGCACAACAACGCACGGCACTTTCTGACGGATTCTGTCGGTGAATTCAAAGCCATTGCCATAGCAGACCAAGCCGCAAACATTTTTCCTGAGCAACCTCCAAAGAGCATGACGTGCGATGTTTCTGTCCCAGGCGATCAAATCGGGCAGTTACAAGCTACTTTCGAGAACTCGAAGGCCGTCATCGATTGCTCCGCCAGCGTAGCAGTCGGGCGCCGGCTTGCCCGAGAGTTTGCTGGCGGAAGAAGAATATCGGCTTTTCTCAATCCGACGGGTACGGATCTCGTTGTTCTTACAGAGCCCGAGGGCCGGGGCGTTCGTTTGGACCAACTCGAGATGATGTTCTATCGGGAAGTTCTTCGAACTCCGGGATTGCGATCGCATTTTGCGCGCGGCGATGAGGCGATGCGCTATTCAAACTCTTGCCGCGATTTGAGCGCGATCGTTGCCCAGGACCATGTTGCTCTTCATGCGGCGGTTGCGAGCCGGGCCATTCGGCGATTTCTCGAAGTACCTAATGCCAGGATTGCAATCTGGAGAGCCCGCGACGACGGTTCAGTTGAAAGACTAGATGTACCCATCGTAGAGGTCATCGAAGAATCCATTGGACAATGGAAGATCGTTTTTGACGTCGAAGTTGAACAAGCAATGCGCGATCATCGATCAAAACATCTACCGAACGAAACCGGTGGCGTGCTATTGGGCTCGTTCGACCTCGATCGCAAGCTGGTCCTGGTCTCCGATGTGCTGGGTTCTCCCGACGACAGCCGTGAGTGGCCGACTGTCTATATCCGCGGATCGGCAGGGTTGCGTTCTGCTGTGCAGGATGCGGAGAAGCTGACTCAAGGAGGTTTGGAATACGTGGGCGAGTGGCACTCGCATCCTGATGGTTTTAGCGCCGAGGCGAGTTCCACCGACAGGAGAGCCTTGAAGTTGCTCTCGGCAGAAATGGGCGAAGACGCGCGTCCAGCGGTAACCTTCATCGTGGCGGAGAAGGAAATCCGTACGTATGTCGCGGAGTCCTCAACTTTATCTCAAGCGGAGGACGCGTCCTGACCTAGAGAGCTCGCTATCCCATCGCGTCACCGTTTCCTGCGAAAACTCGATTTGCCACGATGGTGCGGGATTTGCCGGTACCCGATACTCCTCGGCCATCGTCTTGCGATAACGCCAAAGGAAACAATCCGTCATCAGATATGCGTGGTACATCAGCGCTTTGCACTCGATGTCGGTGAAGCGATCGAGGCTTGTTCGTATTGCCCGAACTCGGGCCAGTAGCAATGCTGGGATCTGAAACATTCCTGGAACGCACGTGCAATATTCCTCAAACTCTATACCGCCGATGCGGTTCAACGCGCTTCGCAGAGTGACAAGCAGACCCTGGCGTCTTCCTGTAGTGATCTGTTCCATCAACCAGCGAGTACGAATTGCAGTTACTTGTTCGCGCGCGATCTGGTCGGCCCGGTAGAGCAACAAACCTTCGGTCATTGCCGGCAGACCGCTACTCCTGAAGTTGTACTTGGGAGGGGCTCCGCCGTCACTCACCAGAAGGAACTGGGCTTGCTCAACTTGCGTTCCCCCGGGGAGCAGCGTCGGCTTGAATAGCGCTTCCATTCCGGAATTGTCATAAACACCTCCATCGGTGAGCGGGATGAAATCGAAATCAGGAAGTGGAGACTCGCCATACGAAGGTCCCGAGAAGGTATAGTGTCCGCGTCGAATTCGAAGCGGCGGAAAGACTGGTGGGAATGAAGCGCTGGCGCAGACCGCCAAAGCAAGGGGAATGGGATGCTCATTCCAGTCACCATAGCCAATCCTTGAGTCTCCGAGCCCGCCTCTCGTAAACCTCCATGACCGGATTGAGTGCAGAGAAGTGGCGTTGAGCACCAACAAAGGTCGCGCGGGAAGTTCGTCGCACTTGAGACCATCGAAAAACCAGCGATCGAGCAATTCGGCCGCGGCCTGTGTTCTGGTGAATTGGCGGTCGGCGGCTTTCCGCACAGGCCAGAGCGGTGACTTTAATAGCCATTCAAAGATGAAATTTCCTTTCTGAATTCTGTGCAGAAACGGCTGTGCGATCACTCGATCGAAGGCTTGCCCGTCCGCGCCAGCATCAATCAGCTGTTGCCAGCGAGTCACCGCGAATGCGCCAACAATGCTCCCACCCGAGACCGTGGACAGAACATCCACTCTCGAGAGCCATCCCAGCTCTGCGAGTCTTCG
>Ga0335072_10010558_pt1 | contig 13285 bp, 15 predicted proteins | sample Lox_Sample_21_FD_206725 | JGI IMG/M metagenome (GOLD analysis project Ga0335072, IMG submission 206725) | Soil microbial communities from Loxahatchee National Wildlife Refuge, Florida, United States - Lox_Sample_2.1 | ecosystem: Environmental > Terrestrial > Soil > Wetlands | place: USA...
ATGGACAACGCGCCGGTCAGTTCGCGCGAACGCGTGACCTGCCCGCGTTCGCGGGCGCGCTGCCTTTGCCGTGGTGTTGCCTGTTCTGTTTTATTCGAATCCGCCATTCGTTATCTCAATGCGCCAGATGGAGCAGCTGATCACCTTTCATAATCGAATCCAAAAACAGGCGCCGGAACAGATCGGGCCAATACTTGAGCGTTGCAATCAAGATGAAGATGCCGAGCAGGCTCTTGACCGCGGGGCCGAGCATCATCAGCGGCATCTGCGGAGATGCCTTGCCCAGCAGTCCAAGCACGATGTCCGCAGCCAGCGTCGCCGACAAAACCGGCGCGGCGATTTGCACGCCGACCCCGAACATTTCTCCCACCGTCTTGACCACCTCCATGGTGAACAGACTGTTGAGGTGTGCCGTGCCCGGGGGAAGATAGAGAAAGCTGTTGCCCACGGCACGCAAAAGCCAGTACTGCACATCCATGCGCAGAAACAGCAGCATCACGATGCTCTGGTAAAAGAGCGATACGACGGTGGTATCCACCTGTGTCTGGGGGTCCAGAATGTTGATGAGCGAGTAGCCCATCTGCACGCCAAGAACCTGACCGGTGAGTTGAATTGCCTCGAAGACGAGGTTGGTAGCCAAACCCATGCCCACGCCGATCACAAACTCGGTGAAGACGAGAATGGGCCATCCAGCCAGATTGGGAACAACGATCTGCTGCCCCACTGAGGGATACAGCAACAGAGTTACTGCAAAGACGAAGATCGCTTTGACGCGCGCCGGAATGATCACACTGCCGAAAAACGGCGCGAACAGCATGAGCCCGGAGAGGCGCACGCCGATCGTCAGCAACGCGGTAATGATCGAATCGAGCGGTATCTTGATCATTGCAGGAAGACATGAAAGTCCGAAAACATGTTGAGCGTGAAGTGCGAGAGTTGCCGCCACATCCAGGGCATGGTGAAGAACAGGGCCCCGCCGGTAGCGAGCAAACGGGTAACCGACGAGATCGTCTGGTCCTGCAGCGATGTCAACACCTGCGCGACGTTGATCACCAGACTGACGAAGATTGCAACGCCCAGAATCGGGCCGGCAAGAATGACGACCTCCTGCAACACCGTGCGTCCGAGTAAGACAACCTGATCGACATCCATAGCTCTAACTAAAGCTCCTCATAAGAGAACCGATCAAAAGATGCCAGCCATCCACCATAAGGAAGAGCATCAGTTTGAGCGGAGTTGAAATCACCACTGGCGGTAACTGCAGCATGCCGATGGATGTCGTGATCGAGGCCACGACCATATCCACAATCAAGAACGGAAGAAAAAGCACGGTGCCGATCTGAAAACCGGCCTTGAGCTCGGAAAGAATATAAGCGGGCAACAACACGCGCATCGAGAGATCGTCGGGCGAGGCCGGCCGCGGTTCCTTGGCGAGATCGATAAACAGGGCGACGTCTTTCTCGCGCACGTAGTGGATCATGAATTTGCGCAGCGGAACCTGGCCAATGTTCACTGCCTCCATCGCCGTGATCTGGCCTTCCTGCATGGGCACGATCGCAGTCTTGAAGATCTGCGCGCCGACCGGCTGCATGAGGAAGAACGTCAGGATGAGAGAAAGTCCGATCAGCGTCTGATTCGACGGCGTCGTCTGCAGACCGAGCGCCTGGCGCAGGAAGTGGAAGACGATCAGCAAGCGCGCAAACGGCGTGACGCACAGCAGAATCGAGGGGATGAGCGTGAGCGCCGTGAGCATGATCACGATCGACCATGGCACGTTGGCTCCGGGCAGTCCCTGAATCTGCAGGCCGCCAGTGTTGGGGCGGGCCGGCGGCGTAGCCTGCAGGACGATCGGGCTATTCGACGACCCCGGCGAGGTCAGCATTCCGTAGGGCGAAAGATTAGCTGACGCGCCCCCAGCGTCAACGCTGCTGGAGAGCCCGGCCGGCATGGAATCCGGCGCAGCACCGCTGCCCTCTGCTGCTGCCGCCGTGAAGGCGACAGAGAGCAATGCGAGAGCAGCGAAGCGCCGGGTTAACTGGGGGAGGGTCATTTCAATTGTCCCGCAGAGGCTGCGGCCTGTTGCATCGTTTCCGCAGTCGACTCATTCGTACTGAGCGCGGTGAGCAGGGAAACACCCGACGATCCACCGCCTATCAGGAATTTCTGTCCGTCGATATCGACCAGCGCCACAAACCGCTTTTCGCCCAGCGATACCGTCTCGGAGACACGCAGTTGTTTTACCGCTGCGAACTTGTTGTTCTTTTGCAGCCACGACCAGGCGCGCACAAGCATTCCACGCTGCGCGGGCTTCGGCTGCTTGGGCTCTTCGACAGCGGCCGGCGATGCCACTACTTCTTCTTCTGCCGGGGTGGGCTCGACGAGGGCAGCAGATCCGCCCTTCGTAAGCGGGGAGCCGATTGCTCTGGCCCGCTTCCCCTTTGGTTCCGGAACCACGGCGAGCTGGGCCGGATTGAGCGAGACCGCCTGCTGTTTTTGGGCGATTGCGCGCAGGGCCTTGTGGAATGCGCTCGACTCGGGCAGTTCAGGCTCTTCCGTTTCGTCGGGAGCGGGCTGCGAGTAATAAATGCGAAGGGGTGAGCTCATGCTGTTTCCGTGATCCTCACTGCCAACCGGTCGCCGATGACGTCGAACTCGGTCCAGCCGATGAGAAGCTGGTTTGCCCGGAGCGGGACATCGCTCGTGTGATGGCAGGCGGTTTCGACAATCGATCCTTCCCGCAGGGCAAGAAGGTCGCCGATCGTGAATCCCACCACGGGCACCTCGAGGCTGAGAGAGCACGGCAGCCAAGGCATGCTGTCGAGCAGGTCGCCCTCGCGATCGTTTGCGCGTCCCTCGAAGGGCTTGGCTTCTACGTTTTGTACGGGGACACTCATGGTCCGGCTGGCTCCTGGCTCCGTTTCCGCCGCTCTCATGAACCGGGAAAACTGGCTCAGGGAGAGGTCCGACAGGATGGACGGAGTGATTGCACGAACTTCAATGCAATTGGGGTGCCGAAGTAGAGAGCGATGCGGAGGGCTGTGGAAACCGGCCGGAGCGGTCGCCAGGTGTTTATTCTTCAATAAGTTGCGGCAATGCGAGGCGGCGCGGCGGCTCTATCGCGTCCGGTGAGACGGCGATGAGAGCCGGCGCTCGCTCGAGAGCTTCCGCCGCTAGGAGGCAGAGCACGGCGGAAGTCTCTAATGCTTCGTTAAGACTGCTTCGGTTAAGACTTAAAGCAAAGCTTCAAGGTTTACGAGATGAGCTGAATGGTCGCCTGCGACACCTGGTCCATGGTGGTCAAAACCTTGGCGTTGGCATCGTAGTTCTGCTGGGCGACGATCATATTGGCGAACTCGGTCGAGAGGCTCACGTTCGAGTCCTCAACGGCTCCGCCGGTGATGGTGCCGTTGCCGCCCGCGCCGGCGACGCCGATGGCGGCAGCGCCGGAAGAGAAGGTGGCCTGATAGTCATTGTTGCCGCTCTGCTGCAGGCCCTGATCGTTTGCAAAGCTTGCCACCGCAACCTGGCCTAAGGCCAAGGTCTGGTCGTTGCTGAACTGACCTTCCACGGTACCGTCAGAGAGAACCGAGAATCCGGTAAGCGTGCCCACGCCGTAGCCGTTTTGCGAGGTGGTGGTTGTCGCGCTGGCTGCGTCCTGCTGGGTGATGGAGCCGCCGCCGCCGGGGCCGGTCAGAGTCCAGCTCAGGCTCATATTGGCAGCGCCATCCGCCAGGTTGCTGAGGTTGATGCCGGTGATCGGCGAGGCGGGAGAGGTGAGATTGCCCGACGAGTCGAACTTCATGGTGCCAGTGGCGATGGTGGTGTTGGTGCCTGTGCCGCCAGTGATATCGGATGATGGAACAGTGATGCTGTAGTTCCAGTTGTTGGCGCTCGTATTTGTATACGTCACGGTTACGACATGCGAAGAACCGAGGGAGTCGTACACGGTGATTGGGGAGCTGAAGGTGGTGCCCGTGCCGGCTGTCGCATCCAGGTTGGTATTCATCTGGAACGACGTGGTGGCTACGGCAGGGATGTTCGTCGATTGATCGACATTGATGGGGCCAAGAACCGAGCTGGTAGAGATTTGCCCGTTGACCGCGGGATAGCCCATGACGGTCTGGCCTGCAGATGTGACGAGCTGACCCTCCGAATTCACCGAGAAAGCGCCGTCGCGCGTGTAGCTCGTCTGGTTGTCAGCGGTATCCTTGACGACGAAGAAGCCATTACCCTGCAGCGCCATGTTTGCGGACACACCGGTGGACGCCACAGTGCCGTTGGTGAAGTTTGCGGTTTCCCCAGCAACTTTCACGCCAGAGCCATATTCGATGGGGTCGCCGTTGCCGGAAACACCCTGCATCTGGTTGAACAGATCGGCAAAGTTCAGCGATTCGTCCTTGTAGCCGTCCGTGTTGAGGTTTGCGAGATTGTTGGCGATGACATTCAGCTGATCCGAGCTGGCTGCCAGACCCGAGAGTGGAAGTGAAAACGATGACATTTTACCTGCCTCCTACGGCTGTAAATTGATTGGAAGTTGGTGCTGAGGCGCCGACGTTGCCATAAAGGTTCATCACAGCGCCGGAATTTGAAGATCCCGTGTATGCCGGCAACGGCTGAAAAGTTGTTGCGGCGGCCGGCTGAGTTATCGCATTCGACTGCGTGGCCGTTCCGTTCGCGGCTGCGGAGACGTCCGCGGACGGCGTGTTGCTCGACTGCGATGACGATGACGTGGAACTCGTCGCCGGGGTGACCAAGGATGAAAGCGTCTGGTTCATCGAAATCAGCTGATCGAGTTGGTTAAGCGAGACCATCTGGCTGACCATCTGCGTGGGGTCGACCGGTTGGGTCGGGTCCTGGTTCTGCAACTCCACCGCCAGAAGATTCAGGAACGTGGCCTGCAAATTGCCGGCGCTGAGGCTATTCGAGCCAGTGCTCGATCCGCCGGATCCTGATGTGCCGTTTGTACCTGAAGTACCGTTGGTACCTGAACTGCCATTTGTCGATGCGGCCTGCGGCTGCATCGGCGCGCTGATCGCTGGAGTGAATCCCTGTATGTTCATCTCTTATTCCTCTCCAAAAAGTTCGTTCTATGCCCTGATGTCCAGCCGGTAGGCTTCACCACGTCCCGCTGAAACGCGCACTGCCGGCTGCTCGGTCTCCGTGGAGACCGTGGCAGCCTGGTTCTGTGCCAGCTGCGCATAGGATTTCTGTTCTCTCTGCGAAGAAAAGCCGCGGTCTCCAGAGAAAGACATGCCGCTCTGGTTCACTTCAACCAGGGCGCGCAGGCCGGAGTCGCCGCCGAGCTTGGCTTCCATCGCAGGAATGTGTGCTGAGATAGCTTTGCCGAGATCACTGTGGTCCACCGAGATCTGCGCCGTCATCTGCTGCTGCGAAATCGATGTGCGAATGGACACATCTCCGAAATCAGCCGAGCGCACTCCGATCCGCATTTCGGTTTCGCTCATTTTCTGAATCACGTTCGCGGTGTTGATGCTGCCGGTTGCCGTGTTCTCAGCTGTTTCCGCTGCTGCCGCGTGATCGCCGGCGCGAAGGGTCTCGGCGGTGCCATCGGCACGGCTCGGCGAGCCGGCAACATCATGGGCGCCGGCATGGGCTGCGATCGGCTGGATTTGCGCAGTGGCCTGGGCTGCGCCGGCGTCCGCGGGCCTGGCTGCAACTGAGGGCTGAGAAGCATCACCCTGCACACGCTGTGCGGCCGGGCCATTGTTCGCGGCGCCGTTTGACGAATTGTTGTTCGCTGTTTCCGAGGAATCGTTGGTCTTCTTTGCATCCGCCGCGGTGGTCGCGTCCGGCAGCTTGGTGGAATTCGTGTCGGAAGTCTTGCTGTTAGCTTGTGCAGCTTTGCCCAACGCCAGGCTCGAGTCTCCAGACACCGGCGTGACGCTCACGCCTGGGAGCGCGAGGTTGGAAGGCAGCACAACCGCAGCCGATAGAGCAGACGTATTCGAGTTGCCAGCAGTCTGTATGCCTGCCGGCTGGGAAGACGTGCTCTGAGATGTTTGCGTCGCAGGCTTTGCATCGGCACTCGTGTTCTTCGCGGCCGAGGCCTGCGTTTTCGTCTGGCTTTGGTCATCAGTTAGGTGTACTGCGGGCGCTACCTGCGTGCTCGTTGTTTTTGCCACAGCTGCGGCGATGAAATCAGCCTGCGTGTGCTTGGTGGCTTGCGTTTGCGGCTGGTCTGCCGCGGACGAAGCAGGGAGGGGAGGTGCAGACGCCGGCAAAGTCGAAGGCTTTGGCTGCTGTGCGCCAGAGTTGCTTACCGGCTCCACATCGTCGCCCACCGCGGAGGGAACGGCATCGACTGTCGGCGCATTCACAACCTTCGCCGCGAGCGCGGCATTGAACTGCTGGATGTCCGAAACGCTGGTTGCTGAAGGCGTGGCATCGGCCGCAGAGTGGGCGCTGCTCGAAGGCACAGCAGCGACGGGCCGCGTGTTCGAAGTGCTCGCCCCCGACGCGGGAGAGACCGGCTGGGCAATGGTCATGTCGACTGGCGGTGCGACCGGGATCGGCAGCGCGAAGTCTGCAGACGATGAAGTATTGGGTGGTTGCGTATCGTCCTTGTGCTGAGCCGTATGGTCCGTACCGGTCGTCGGGTGGCTCTGGGCCGAGGAAGTCACGGCCTGGGATGCGACCGCCTTCTGCGTTGTGGGAGCAATGGCAGCAAGAAGAGTCTGCGGGAGACTGGATTGTGCAGGCTGAAGAGTGTCATTCGACAGACCCGGTGCGTTGCCTGCATTCGAAGCGTCCTGGGAATCTGCCTGCGACGCGCTTTGGCCAGACGCAGAGGAATCTGGCTGCGAGCCCGACGTTTGCGGAAGAGGTCCAAGCGACGGCAGCGAGAATAGCGCCGAAGTACCGGCAAGCACCTCGAGGAAGCTGGCGCCCGAGGACTTTGCCTCATTGCCCAGCGGCGCCGCCTGCTCCGCATTCATCGTTTTGGCCATCGCAATTCGCACGCCTATCTTTTTGCACGCGGCGCGCCAGGATTTGACGAGGAGGAGGGCCAAAATTGCGCCAGGATTCGCGCTGTAAACAAAGGGTTTACGCCGTCACTGTTTTGAGCCGTTCCAGGGGCGGACGGCAAATCGGCAAGCATTGCCGCCCCTACTAGGCAACGGTTGCCCGGTACCGGCCATGGGCAAGGCGCAACAGGTCATCGCGCACGAACGCGGTAATACGCGCAACATCGGCGCTCATCGCAAGCAGCTTTTGCGTGAAAAGGAGAAAAGGATCAGCCCCGCTGCGCGCGGGCTGCAAAGAGGTCGTCGAGCATTTTCTGCTGCGCGCGGTCGCGCTCCTGCTCGTATGCGTCGTGGTACCGTTTGCACATGTCGGTCAGCATCTGCCGGTCGCGATGGACAGCTTGATATTTCTGTGCCTGTTGTTCGCGCTGTTGTTCAACCACGCCGAGCGATGCGGATAGTGCCTTTCTGCGATCAATCAGCGAATCGATCGCGTTCAGCATCGTCTGGATATGGAGAGCGGCGACAGGTTGCAACATTGCTTTGCTTCGCGCTTCGTGCGCCTTAGCGATCTCTTCATTTATGCGGTCGATTTCACGGCGAATGCGCGCGCACTCGAGGAGCAGCTTCTGCAGCTCGAGCTCCTCGCGCTTTTCAAGGCTCTCGCGGTATCGGAGAACGGTTGCCAGTGAAAATCGAAACGCCATGTAAGGCCGTGCTCCTCTGTCGCCTCTGACTCTTTATTGCGCACTTGTTGCGCCGATAGGATCTAATTCTCAGCCGGGTATCGCGGTGAGTTGATCCACCGTCGCCTGCAGGTTGCAAAGCGCGTTGGGGCGTTGCTGCAGAAATTCGTTCAACGCCGGCAACACGGCAACTGCATTGTCGAGCACCGGATCCGTGCCTTTTTGATAGGCTCCGATGCGGATGAGATCTTCAGCGCGTGCGTAGGCGGCCATCAGCAGGCGCAGGTCCTTGGTCTTTGCGAGGTGCTGCTCGGAGACCACGCTCGGCATCAGACGGCTGAGACTGTCGAGGATTGAGATCGGCGGATAGTGGCTGCGCATGGCAAGATTTCGGTCGAGAACCACGTGTCCATCGAGCAGAGAACGAACCGTGTCGACCACGGGATCTTGTTGATCATCGCCTTCCATCAGGACGGTATAAAAGGCCGTGATGCTGCCCTGAGAAAAATTGCCGGCGCGCTCCACCAGCCGCGCCAGAGTATTGATGACGGAGGGCGTATAACCCTTGGCCGTCGGCGGTTCACCGGCTGCCAGGCCAATTTCTCTCTGGGCCATGGCGAAGCGCGTCAACGAGTCAACAATCAACAGAACATTTCTGCCCAGGCTGGCGAAGTACTCGGCCATCGCCGTCGCGGCTAATGCGGCGCGCAGACGCAGCAGCGGTGACTGATCCGAAGTGGAGACGACCACCACAGCGCGGCGCAGTCCTTCTTCACCTAAGACTTCAAGAAATTCGCCCACCTCGCGGCCGCGCTCGCCGACCAGTGCGAGAACGGTCATATCGGCCGCGGTACCGCGCGCCATCATGCCAATGAGCGTGCTTTTTCCAACGCCACTGCCGCCGAAGACGCCGATGCGCTGGCCGCGGCCGCAGGTGATGAATCCATCGATGGCGCGGATTCCGCAGCTCAGAGGTTCGCGAATCGGCACCCGCTCTAAAGGCAGTGGCGCCGAACCATCGATCAGAACTGTGTGCGTCGAGCGATAATCGCCCTTACCGTCTAACGGATTGCCGGCCGTATCAACTACGCGCCCCAGCAGGCCAGGTCCCACGCGCACCGATGGGCGCGCGCCCCACGTCTCGATGCGGTCGCCGAATCGGACGCCCCGTAGCGGGTCGGCGGTCATTGAGAGCATCGTCGATCCGCGAAAGCCGATAATCTCGCCGGAGTAACTGTGCCCTGCTGAGTCCTTGATTTCGCAGGATTCGCCCACAAAACAAAACGGCCCATCCGACTCGACCAGGTTCCCGACTACCTGGTTGATGCGGCCTTTCCACCGCAAGGTCGAGCCGGATTCGAGGCGGTGATTGAACGGAGCAAGCAGGGAGCGTTTCATCGATTTGCAGGCCTCAGCGCGAGCAGGTCAAAGAATCCCTGTTCGACTTCCTTCAGCTGCGTGTCGAGTCCGAAGTTTGCGGTTCCAAGCTCGGTTTCCAGCAGGCAATCGTGTTCGCTGAGTTTTGCATCTTCGGCAACTTCCACGCGCGCCATGTTCGGGAAGGCGCCGAAGTACTTCTTCCACGCAGCGGCCCGGCGAGGATTCACACGCACTGTTACGCTCGAACCCTCGCGCATTTTTTCTACGGCCATGCGCACCAGCGTGGCCACCAGCATGGGATCGACCTGTGCTTCACGGTGCAGGATTTTTGCGGCGATGGAGAGAGCCAGCTGTACTACTTCCGCTTCCACGCGCGCGAAGTAGTCCTCCCGCTGCTCCACAAATTCCTTGAGGGTTGCAACGATGGGAGCCTGCGCGGCTTGCACTTTCTGTTCGAGTTCCTGGCGCAGTTTTTGCTCGATCTGCGCGACCGCGTCCGCGCGCTCCTGACGAATTCTGGCGACGAAGTCTGCCTCGGACATTTCGATCTCAGGGCGGCCCTTGCCTGAATGGCGCTCGCCTTGATTTGGCACGCTGCTATGCTCTTCGACCGCAGTCGAATCGCCGATGTCGGGATACTGTAGGGACGAGATAGGTAATGGCATCACGCTGCTATAGGTCGAGCTAAAGGACATATTCGTCTTCTCCCTCACTCTTCAACACGATCTTGCCTTCTGCTTCGAGCTTGCGTGCGATGGCAACAATTTCCCCCTGGGCCTTGGCGACATCTTTGCTGCGAACAGGTCCCATCACCTCGGAGTCTTCTTTCATCATCTCCACCGCACGCGAGGACATGGTCCGATAAAAGTGGCTGCGCACATCTTCACTTGCGCCCTTCAGTGCGATCGTCAGTGTCTTTTTATCGATTGCGCTCATCAGCTCGCGCATCTCCTGCTCGGGCACCTCGAGGAAGTTGTCGAAGGTAAACATCAGGTCCCGGATACTGATGGCGAGCTTTGGTTCTTCCCGTTCGATGTTCTCCAGAATTTCGCGCGCGGTCGTAGGATCCAGGCGATTCATCATATCGGCAATGCTTCTGAATCCGGTTCCGGCCTTCCGGGTCTGATCGCCTGTGGAGCGGAGCCGGCGGTTGAGGACGGAAGAGACTTTGGCTGCCACTTCCGGAGAAAAGTGACCGAGGCTCGCCAGCCGTCGTACGCAGTCCGCTCGGACCTCAGGCTCCAGTCGCATCAGCAGCGCGGAGGCCTGCTTTGCATCGAGATGGCTGAGCACCAGCGCCTTTGTCTGGGAGTGCTCGCCGACCAGGAACCTGGCCAGCTGTTGCGGATCGGCCTTGCGTAAAGTCTCAATCCGGAAGGATTTGCTTTCGTCGCTCTGGCTCAGACGCTCCACCATGCTGCGCGCGCCGTTTTCACCGAAAGCCTTCACCAGCAAACGCACCGCTACATCCTGGCCGCCGATGGCGATGTATTCTTGGGCCGACATGATCTTCTGGTACTCTTCCAGCACCTGCACGGTGACTTCTACGGAGACCTGTCCCATGTTCGCGATCTCTTCGGTGATGCGTTCGAGGTCGTCCGGGGGCAGATTCCGCAGAATGGGCGCGGCGGTATCTTCTCCAAGAAGAGAGAGAAGAATGGCGGCCTTGCGCGTGCCGCTCAGAGTTGTGCGGTCCATCGCGTTCATGAGGGTTCCTCACGCATCCAGGCTTGCAGGGCACGCGCTGTATTGACCGGCTTCTGCTTGATCAGATCCACGGTCTCCTGTTTCAGTTGTGCGGCGCGCGCGGAGCCTGCGCCCAGTTCGGCAACCGCTCCGGGCAGCGCTTCCTGTGCCGCGGCCAGGAGGGGTTCATTCTTTGCCGGCAAGGAGGCCGGGCTCAAAGCGTGTTTCTGCACTGGCCGAATCAGGAAGAGATAAGCCAATACAAAGAGGATCAGCAGGGAAATCGGCCGCAATGCAGAGGAATAATTCGTGACCGCTTTCTGCACCTGTGTGGCCAGCGTGGGTGGAGACATATCGAGGTCCGACGCGTCTCCATCGAAGGAGAGATTCTGCACGCTGATCGTATCGCCTCGCTTCTCGTCGAAACCGATGGCCGCTTCAGCGAGTTCCTTGATCTGCTCGAGCTCTTGCGGCGTTCTCTTGCGCCGCGTGTAGCTCACCTTGCCCTTCTGCACGTTTTTGACGATCGCGTCATCGACCAGGATGGCCGCCGTGAGGCGTTGTACGCTGCCCGCCGGAGTGATGGTGTGCACAATTGTCTTGTTCACGCCATACTGCGCGGTCTCGGTCTTTGAAGTCTGTGTCGGGCTGGCTTGAGCTGTAGCCGGTTTCGTCTGCTTATCCGTTGGAATGTTGCTTGTAGTTCCGGGAACGCCTGAAGAGACCGCGGCGCCGCTGGAATTGTCTTCCGATTTCTGATCGCTGAGCACAGCGCTTACCGTGGGATCGTACTTCTCCTGGCTTTCGTCGGTCGTGCCCCTGTCATATTCGACATTCACGCTGGCGCGGATTTTGCCCGTTCCAACGACCGGCTCGAGTGTGCTGATTAACCGGTTGCTTAGATCCGTGCTGCCATCCGCCGCATCCTGTGTGGCATTCAGGGAACGATCGGAGTCGGCATCCACGATGGACACGTCCTCGGGCTGCAGCTGATCGACTGCGCCCGAGACCAGCCTCGAAATCGCCACCGCCGCATCCTTCGACAAGGTGCCGCGACGGAGTTTGAGTACCACGGAGGCTTTAGCACCACGCTGCCGGTCAATAAATACCGAATCCGTCGGCATCACCAGGTGGACGCGGGCCTGTTCGACGTCCGACAGCGTCTCGATCGATCGTTCCAGCTCGCCTTCCAGCGCGCGTTGATAAGTCACTTTCTCGTCGAATTCTGTCTGGCCCCAGGACATTTTGTCGAACAGCTCAAAACCCATATGTCCGCTGTGCGGGGCTCCGTCCGCGGCAGTCTGCATGCGCGCTGTATCCAATTTATCTGCCGGAACGCTGATCGTCTTGCCGTCTGCGCTGGTCTGATGGGGGATTCCCTGCGCGTCGAGCTTCGCGCTCAATGCCTGCGCATCGGCAGGCTCAAGTCCGGTAAACAACGGCTTGTAATCCGGCGCGCCGATGAGACGCACAAACAGCGCGAGCAACACGGCAGTTGCGCCGGCGCCGCCAATCAGGAAGGCTTTCTGGCGGCCGTTGCGGCTTGCCCAAAATTGTTTCAACTGTTCAATCGCGTTTTTAGAGCCAGCCATTCAGTTTCAATCCTGTAGCTTTCGTTAAATCTTGCGTCTGTGTCGGCAAATCGGGGATTGCGGGGAATCACCTAAAACTGCATCTTCTCGATGTCCTGATACGCGCTCACGATCTTGTTGCGGACCTGCATCATCAACTGGAACGAGACATCCGCCTTCTCAACCGCGATCATGACGTCGTTCATGTCGGCCGCGCCGCCCTGGACCATACTGCTGATCTGCGTTGAGGCATTATCGTTCAGCGTGTTCACCGTGTTCACGGCATTCTTCAAAACATCGGAGAAGCTTGAGCCGCCTGGCTGGCCGCCGAGATCTGCCGCCGACGTATTCGGCACGGAGAAGTTGGGAATATTGCCGAGATTAATCGTGTTCATCGCTGCGCTCCTGCTACGAGGCCTTCAATATGTCGATCGATTCCTGAATCATCTGCTTGGCTGCACCGACTGCTGATGCATTCAGTTGATAGGCGCGTGTAGCGTCCATCAAATCCACCATTTCAGTAACGGGATTAATTGCTGGATACGCGACATAGCCGTCTTTGTTTGCGTCTGGGTTGCCGGGCTCATAGCGCATCACCGGGGCAGCCTGATCGTTCACGACCTGGCTGATCTGCACGGCGCCGGCGGGTGCGTGCCCGAAGTTGCCCAGGCGATTAAAGACCGTCTGGAAGGGTGACGTATTCGACGCGCTGAAGACCACTTCCTTGCGTACGTAGGGGCCGCCCGCATCGGTATGCGTAGTCTCAGCGTTTGCCAGGTTGGCCGAGGTCACTTCGGCGCGCTGCCTTTCCGCAGAAAGGGCCGACGCGCTGATGCTCATCATGTCGAACAATCCCATGGTGAATCTCCTACTGTTCCTTGATTGCCGTAAGCAGCTCGTGGAACTGTTCCTTGATCAACTGCACGCCCATCTGGTACTGAAGCTGCGTCTCAGAGAGCATCATGCTTTCGCGGTC
>Ga0335072_10010559_pt1 | contig 13285 bp, 11 predicted proteins | sample Lox_Sample_21_FD_206725 | JGI IMG/M metagenome (GOLD analysis project Ga0335072, IMG submission 206725) | Soil microbial communities from Loxahatchee National Wildlife Refuge, Florida, United States - Lox_Sample_2.1 | ecosystem: Environmental > Terrestrial > Soil > Wetlands | place: USA...
CTTCATCAGGACCGGGTGCTGCTTGTGTCCATTCGAGAGAAACCCACTGGCCCGGTCGTCGCGGTGGTGCAACCTGGAGGTCGTTGTTTGCGTCTTCTTGCAGTTCTTTTATTTGGCATAACCATCCCTGCGATCTCGGCGCAGCAACCGCCGACTCAGCCGGGTGATCAGACCCAGGGGCAAACGGCTTCGCCCAACAGCCAATCGCAGGATCAGACTTCCGACAAATCGAAAACCCAGGCGCCCGTCCAGCAGATGCCCAATGCACCCGAGCCCAAGCAGGCCCCTGCCACGCCCATCCTGAAGCCCCAGCCGAAACGAATCCTGGGATTGATGCCGAATTACCGAGCGGTGAGCGCGGGTTCGATTCCTCCGCCGCCGACTCCAAAACAGGCGTTCATGATCGCGACGAAGAACAGCTTCGATTACTCCTCGTTTGTCTTTGTGGGAATCACTTCGCTGATGGCCGAGGGCTCCGACGCGCATAAACAACTGGGCAAAGGCGTGGGCGGATTCTGGGGCTATTACTGGCGCGGGTATCTCGACAAAACCGATGGGAACTACCTCGTGATCTTCGCGCTGCCGACGGTGCTGCACGAGGACGAGCGCTACTACGCACTAGGGCAGGGGAAAATCTTGAGACGCGGGATCTATGCCGCCTCACGGGTGCTGATCACGCCGAACTATCAGGGACACAACACGTTCAACGGCGCGGAGATCTTTGGCCGCGGTGTTTCGCAGGCAATTTCTGTAACCTACTATCCGAGCCAGGACCGGACTTTTGGCGACATCGCGGAAAAGTATGGGTATGCGATCGGCCGCGATGCGCTCACCAACACATTCCGCGAATTCTGGCCCGACATTGCGGCGCACCTGCATCGCCGTCATCGGCAACAATGAGTTGACTCCAACCTGAAGGCAAGGCATGCGAACGAACGCCCCGCGCAACTACCCGATCCTGATTGGCTGCATCTGCACATCGCTGTTGATTGTGGCGCATGGGGCCGTGGCGCAGCAGGCGTATGCGCCCGCACCGGCGCAGATTGCTGGGGCCGCGCTTCCTGACGCGCCGCCGCCCCAGGTTGCCCAAACCGGCGACGCGCAGCAGACCGCGGCAGCACAGACACCATCGGCGCAGCAGAGTTCCAGTTCCCAGACGCCCGCGCCTTCGGCGGCTGCGCAGCAAAGCCAGCGCGAGAAGGCCGAAGAGCAGCTGAAGCAGCAGGAAAAGCAACGCGTCATGGGGGTCATGGCGACCTTCAACACTACCCGTAATCCAGATGCCGTGCCGCTTTCATCGGAACAGAAGTTCAAGCTCTTCTTCCGGAGTTCCACCGATCCGTGGCCTTTCCTGCTGACGGCTGTGGTAGCCGGGATTGGGCAAGCCGAGAACAGCAATCCTACGTGGGGACAGGGCATGCAGGGTTACGGCAAGCGATATGGCGCAGGATATGGCGATTACTTCATCGGCAATCTCTTTGGAAATGCCATTCTGACCTCGCTGCTGCGGGAGGACCCTCGCTATTTTCAGAAAGGCACCGGCAGCGCTGCCAAGCGGTTTCTCTGGGCCGCCGGCAGCACGGTATGGTGCAAGCGCGACAAGGGCACCTGGGGACCGAACTATGCCAATGTCGGCGGCAACATGATCGGCGCTGCGATCGGACGGTTCTATTACCCGGCGTCAGGCCGCACGGTTGGGGATACGATCTCCGACGGCCTGACGGTTTCCGCGGAAGGGATTGTGGGCGCGGAAGTGATTGAATTCTGGCCTGACCTAGTGCGGGCACACCACCGCAAGCAGGCTGAGAAACAGGCCCGCGCCCAGGCCGCCGCCGAAAAGAAGGCCGCCAGCGACAAACCAAAAGCCAAGCAGCCGTAGGCCGGCAATGCCGCGGTGCGCTGCGGCACGATGAGTGTGTGCGTGCCATCCATCGATAAAAACCGCAGACATGTTGCCTTCCACGCCCATCAGGCGCGATACTCAGGGCGCTGAAAAAACGCTGCTGATAAATCGCTTTGCTCAAGGAGACGGATCGCGTGGCTGGACTCTTGAAAAAGCTGTTGCTGGCGGGAATCGCCGCCGGGTTCGTGGCTACCCCCACGTTGTGGGGAGCTCAGGCCTCGCAGGACGGCTCCGGCGCGTTTGCTACCGGTAAGTATCGCAACCTGTTTGCCGAAGATGGCCACTCGAAGCGCAGTATCGAGGCCAAGGTGGATGCAGCGTATCAGCAGCTTTTCGACGGCGACCCGCAGACCCAGGCGATTGCATTTGCGGCGGGCGAGAACGCGAACGGCCCGCTGATGTACGTGACGGACTGGGCCAACCATGACGTGCGCACCGAAGGCATGTCGTACGGCATGATGATCACCGTCGAGCTGAACAAGAAAAAGGAGTTCGACGCAATCTGGAACTGGGCCAAGACCTACATGTACATTGCGGACCCCAAGGCGCCGAGCTACGAATACTTCGCCTGGTCGTGCAAGACCGATGGGACGCACAACTCGGAGGGCGCGGCGCCGGACGGAGAGTCGTACTTTGCGATGGCGCTGCTGTTTGCGTCGAATCGCTGGGGCGACGGCAAGGGAATCTATGACTACCATGCCGAGGCGAATAAGCTGCTGACGGCGATGGTGCACCGGCAAGTGATCTCGGCGCCGGGCAGATATGGGCCGCACACCGTGGGCCCGATGGTGAATCTCGATCCGCCCATGATTCTGTTTGTGCCGGAGGTGATGCCGCAGCCGTTCACCGATCCCTCGTATCATCTGCCGGCGTTCTACGAATTGTGGTCGCGCTGGGGGCCGAAGGAGGATCGCAAGTTCTGGGCACGCGCCGCCGAGACAAGCCGCGCCTTCTTCGTGAAGACCACGAATCCGGCGACGGGCCTGGCGCCGAGCTATGCGAACTTTGACGGAACGCCGCATGCCAACCGCTTCCCGCAGTCGGGCGAATTTGGCTACGACGCGTGGCGCGTGGCGAGCAACTGGTCGGTGGACTGGTCGTGGTGGCACAAGGCCGCGGCCGAGCAGGAGCTGAGCGACCGCATCCAGAAGTTCTTCGCGTCGCAGGGCATCGACAGGTACGGCCCGGTGTACACGCTCGACGGCAAGGATATAGGGGCGACGCCTGGATTGACGCACGAAGACCATCCCGCGGGATTAGCTGGAACGAATGCCGTGGCCGGGCTGGCAGCGACCGATCGCGCGCGCGCAAAACAATTCACCGAGGCGCTCTGGAACACACCGATCCCGTCGGGGCAGAACCGCTACTACGATGGCATGCTCTACCTGATGAGCCTGATGCATTTGAGCGGCGAGTTCCGGATATGGGGACCGAAGTGACGGTCGCTGATCTCCGCCGGTCATCCTGATCCGGAAAAGGCTAGCTCACCGGTTCCAGGTGCGCGGTGAAATGGCGCAGGAACGGCGCCTCGTACGTCAGACGCATGCCGCGAATCGTGTCGCGATTCTTCCAGACCTCGAGAATGACTTCGACCAGGTAGTCGATGTGGCTCTGCGTGTAGACGCGGCGCGGAATGGCGAGGCGCACGAGGTCCATCTGCGCAGCGCCGGCGAACATGAGCGTTCCGATTTCGACCGAGCGCACGCCACCTTCGAGATAGAGCTCGGCGGCAAGGGCGACGCCGGGAAACTGGTCTGACGGAATGTGCGGCAGAAAGGCACGCGCGTCAAGATAAATGGCGTGTCCGCCGGGCGGCTGGACGATCGGCACTCCCTCGGCCGCGATGTGATTGCCGAGATAGGCGGTGGAGGCGATGCGGTAGCGCAGATAGTCTTCTTCGAGCGCTTCCTGAATGCCGACAGCGATGGCTTCGAGGTCGCGGCCGGCCAGGCCGCCGTAGGTCGGGTAGCCCTCGGTGAGGATGAGCAGGTCTTTCTCCTGCTGCGCGAGCAGATCGTCGTTGGTGCAAAGAAAACCGCCGATGTTGGCCATGCCGTCCTTCTTGGCCGACATGGTGCAGCCGTCGCCGTAGCGGAACATTTCCTGCGCGATTTGCTTGGGCGTCTTGTCCTCATAGCCTTTCTCGCGCAACTTGATGAACCAGGAATTTTCGGCGAAGCGGCAGGCATCGAAGTAGAGAGGGATGCCGTATCTCTTGCACACGGCGCTCACATCGCGGACGTTCTGCATCGAGACGGGCTGGCCGCCGCCCGAGTTGTTGGTGACGGTAAGCATGACGAGGGGAACGCGCTCGCGTCCGACGCGTTGGATGAGGCCTTCGAGCGCGGCAACATCCATGTTGCCCTTGAAGGGGTGCTGGAGCGCAGGCTCGCGACCTTCGGGAATGACCAGATCAACAGCCTCGGCGCCGACGAATTCAACGTTGGCGCGGGTGGTGTCGAAGTGGGTGTTGTTGGGGACGACGTCGCCTTTCTTGCAAGCGACTCCAAACAGGATGCGCTCGGCGGCACGGCCCTGGTGGGTGGGAATGACGTTTTTGTAGCCGCAGATGTCGTGGATGGACTTGCGGAAGCGCTCGAAGCTGCGGCTGCCGGCGTAGCTCTCGTCGCCCTCCATGATGGCGGCCCATTGGTGGGTGGACATGGCGCCGGTGCCCGAGTCAGTGAGCAGATCGATCAGAACGTCGTCGGCATCGAGGAGAAACAGGTTGTAATGGGCGGCCTTGAGAAGCTTCTCGCGCTGCGCGCGCGTGGTCCAACGGATGGGCTCGACGCTCTTGATACGAAACGGCTCAATGATGGTCTTGACGGGCATGTGAGGCTCCAAAGATTGCAAGGGCTGCGACTCTCAAGTGTAATGCGCTGAGCGAGGATGCGCTGCGCGGCACGCGCGGCGGAGGGGGCGTTGACGATCCTTGCCGCGGAACGGATATAAAGGTACGAACGCAATCCAGCCGCGCAGGAGCAGTCGATGCCCATTGCAGTGAATACGCCCACTACCGGACAACGCGAAGACGCGCCGCTGTTTCCGTCGGAAGGGGCATTGGCCTTCGCGCTGGTCACAGGGCTGTTTTTTCTGTGGGGCGTAGCCAACAACCTGAACGACGTGCTGATCCGGCAGTTCATGAAGTCGTTCGCGATTACCCGGCTGGAAGCGGGCCTGGTGCAGTTCGCGTTTTACATCGGCTACTTCGTGTTCTCGATTCCCGCGGCCATCGTGATGCGCCGGCGCGGCTACAAGTTCGGGCTGGTGACAGGGCTCGTTCTCTATGGCGTGGGGACGTTTCTGTTTTTGCCCGCGGCCTCGGTGGGCAGCTATCCGCTGTTTCTTCTGGCCCTGTTTGTGATCGCCAGCGGGCTGGGATTCCTTGAGACGGGCGCCAACCCTCTTGTCACGCAGTTGGGCGATCAGGGCAGCGCGGTGCGGCGGCTGAATTTCTCGCAGGCTTTCAATCCGCTGGGGTCGATGGCCGGCGTGCTGATCGGGACCGTGTTCATCTTCTCAGGAGTCGAGCTGAAGCCGCAGCAGGTTGAACAACTGAAACAGGCCGGGACATACGCCTCGTATCTGCATAACGAAACCATGCGCGTGGTGCCGCCTTACCTGGTGATCGGCGCCGTGGTGCTGCTGTGGGCGCTGCTGATTTCACGCACTCGGTTTCCGGCGGTTGCGGTATCGCGGACGAATGTGGGCGATGGGCCGCAAGGCAGTTACCGCGCGCTGCTGCACTATCCGCATTTTCTGCTCGCCGTGGTGGCGCAGTTCTGCTACGTGGGCGCGCAGGTGGGCACGTGGAGCTACTTCATCCAATACGTGCAGGACTATACGCACCTGCCGGAGAAGACCGCGGGATACTTCCTGACTGGAACGCTGGCGGGCTTCGGCGTGGGAAGGTTCGGCTCGAGTTACTGGATGAAGAAGGTGCGTCCCGGCACGCTGATGGGACTGTTCGCGGTGGCGAACGTGGCGCTGGTGACGATCGGAATGCTCGACCCCGGCTGGATGGGTATGGGTGCCATCTTTCTCACCAGCTTTTTCATGTCGATCATGTTCCCGACCATCTTTGCGCTCGGCATTCACGGCCTCGGCGCGCATACCAAGCAGGCGGCGTCACTGCTGGTCATGTCGATCATCGGCGGGGCGCTCGTCACGCTGCTGATCGGGCTCACCTACCAGCTCACTCATAGCATGGCGACCTCGATGGTGGTTCCGCTCGTCTGCTACCTGTGCGTGGGATATTACGCCTTCTGGGGATCGAAGATTCCGCCGCGCGGCGAAGCAGAGAGCGGCGTGTAACCGCGATGGAATTCCCTCGGGGGCTAAAGCCCGCCCTGTTCGCGGAGCCTATGGCACGGCTGAAGCCGTGCCCCTTCAAGACCGAATGAATTGGACCGTTTCTATGCGGGTGAGTCGAAAAGGTCAGGCTGCGGCGACGGAGAGGCCGGGTCGCGGAAGTTGCTGAGGCCTACGCCCACGAGGCGGAATCGCTGCCGCGGATCGAGGTTCACCTTTTCCCGCAGCGCGAGGGCGATCGAAGTCAGTTCATCGCACGAGGACGGCGGCTGAAGCGGCGTGAGGCTGCGCGTGAGGATCCGGAACTCGGCGGTCTTGAGCTTCAGGACGACTGTGCGAGCGATGCGCGTTTCCTTGCGCGACGCGTTCCATGTCTTTTCGGCGAGGCGGCGGATCATGGGCTCGGTGTCGGCAAGCAGAACGTCGCGCTCGAAGGTGTCTTCCGCCGAGACGGATTGCGTGGGACGATTGGAGACGACGGGGTTTTCGTCGATGCCCCGCGCCAACTCGTAGAGACGAAGGCCGTGGCGTCCGAATCGGGATTCCAGATCGGCCATGGCGAAGTTGCGCAGCGCGCCCACTGTCGCGATGCCGAGTTTCACCAGGCGCTGCTCAGTCACCTTCCCCACGCCCGGCAAACGGCCAACCGGCAGGGGCGCGAGAAAGCCATCGACCATGCCCGGGCGGATGACGAAGAGACCGTCGGGCTTCTTCCAGTCGGACGCGATCTTGGCGAGAAACTTGTTCGGCGCCACGCCGGCCGACGCGGTAAGGTTCAACTCGGAGCGAATCTGCTCGCGGATGACGCGGGCTACGTCGGTCGCGCTGGCCAGGCCGGACTTGTTTTCCGTCACATCGAGATAGGCTTCATCGAGAGAAAGCGGCTCGATGAAGTCGGTGTGTCGGCGAAAGATTTCGCGCGTCGCTGCTGAGACGCCGCGATAGCGAGGGAAATCGGGCGCGACGAAGATGGCCTGGGGACAGAGCCGCTCGGCGCGCACCGCGGGCATCGCAGATCGTACCCCGAAGACGCGAGCTTCATAGGATGCGGCACACACGACGGAGCGGGTTCCGCGCCACGCCACCACCACCGGCTTGCCGCGCAGGCTGGGGTCGTCGCGCTGCTCAACCGACGCATAGAAAGCGTCCATGTCGATGTGCACGATCTTGCGGCTGGTCATCTCGATGACATGGTAACTGGCGAAGGATTGCCGCTCCCACCCGCGCTAGGGAGAACGCTTCATGCTAAACGCCGAAACCAAAACATCCCTCAGGGGCTGAAGCCCATATCCTTGGAAAGCGAAAATGTACGGGCTGAATGCCCGTACCCTTCAAAGGATGAGAGCACGCCTCGACGATTTTAGAGCGCGTCATCGATGCGGCGCGGCGCAGGAGGGGGGTTCTGCGGTGCGGGTCCACGTCTCGGAGCGGCCGAAGAGCGGTATTCCGATGTATCCGCGCAGATTGAGTTTGGAGCCGTCAAGGCTCATTTGCCCGTGGTAGGTTTTGCCGGATTTGGGATCGTAGAGCGAACCGCCGGAGGCGTGGTCGGGGTCGCTGAGGGTGAAGCCGCTGCCGATTTTGAGGCCGCACAGCGCCTGGCGGCGCAGGGCAGGATTGGGATTATGGATGTCGTATTGCGAAGGCGCGCTCTTGCTGATCGCCGCAAGCCAAAGGCAAACCTGGTTGCCGCAGCGATCGATGCGAATGACCGAGCCGGTAGGCTCCTTCCAATCACCGAGGACGCCGCGCGATTGGCCGGTCGCGGCTGCCGGGCACAAGAGAATCAGCAGCGAAAAGAGAATGCCGATGCTCGATCTCATGGCGTTGATTTCAAGCCTCACTAAGATTCCGGACACGCATCGCTCTCTGCGGCACGCGCTGCGAATCTCTGCCGGTCACGTCCGCTCCTGCTCTCATCCCTTCGCCCGCGCAACACAAAGCCGCCCCGGTCGGGCCTTGAAGATGCGGACAGAAGCGGCGGCCAATCCGGCTTCAGCAATGTAGCGGCTCCAGTCTTCGGGTGTGAAGCTGCGGCGGATCGAGACGGGACCGTCATGCCGGACGAAGCGGTGCCAGCGCATGGCCGAAGCAAGCAGCTTGAATCCGTAGTAGGAACCGCGCCCGCGGTTCAGGTCGTTAATGAACCACCCACGGGTCGCTTTCTGCTCCATCCATCGAATGAAAAGCACGATCTCCGCGTCAGAGAGATGGTGCGTGACCAGCGAACTGATCACAAGGTCGATGGGACGAGATGGATGGTAGGAGGCCGCATCACTGGCAATCCACTCAATGCCCTGTCCGCCGGCGGCGGTCCACTCGCGCGCGGCTTGCACGGCCATCGGGTTGGCGTCGATCCCCGTGAGTTGAACCTTGATTCCCCGTTTCAGGGACCAGGAGTGAATGCGCCGCAGCATGTCGCCGGCGCCGCAGCCGACGTCGACGATGTGCAGCGGGGAGACACGGTCCGACGCAAACTGTTCGAGCCAGTTCAACGTGGGCCGGTAGGCAAAGAGCAGGCGATTGACCTGGGCAAGGTCGCGCAGGCATGCCGATAACTCAGAATAGCTGCGCGTCTCGTCCATCCACTCGGTCAGCGTGGCGCGGCGAGAGAATTCGAGGGTCTCAGGCGGCATGGAAGCGCATGGTCTCCGCGGTGAGGCCGGGACCGAACGAGATCGCGCAGCCACTCTGCCCGCGCTCGGCCATCTTCATCAATTCTCCCAGCACAAACATTACCGACGCTGAAGACATGTTGCCATAGGCCGAGAGCACGCCGCGCGACGCCCAGAGCGCACCGGGCGCAAGCTCAAGACCATCTTCCACCGCATCCAGAATGGAGCGGCCGCCCGGATGGATGGCCCAGAGATCGACGGGTTGACAACCGACGATCGAGCACTTGTTCTCGCGCATCGCCCTGGTGATCTGGTTGGGCACCTGGGTGGAAAGGAACATGTCGAAGCCGAGATCGCCAATGCGCCACGTGATCAGGTCGCTGGAATTCGCGATGCGATGGGCGTGGAAGTTGTCGAGTGCGAATCCGGCTGGATCGCCCCCAACGAGGGCGGCCGAGCAGCCGTCGGCAAAGAGAAGGAACGAGATCACCTCGGTCAGATCCTGCGTCTCGTGGAAATGAAGCGAGCAGAGTTCAAGATTCACGACGAGCACATTCGCTCCGGGCTCAGAGCGGACGATGTGACGCGCGAGCTTGAGAGCATTGATGGCCGCGTAGCAGCCCATGAATCCCACCATGGTGCGCTCGGTGGATGGAGACAGGCCGAGATGATCGATGATCTCGAAATCGAGGCCGGGCGCATAAAACCCGGTGCAACAGGTTACGAGCACGTGGCGGATCCGGCTGCGCTCCTCGGGAGTGAGGGCGAGACGGTCGAGGGCCCTGCGGGCGAGGATGGGCGCGCAGAGTTCGAAGAGTTGCATACGCTTCGCCGTCGCGGGAAAGCTGCCGCTCGAGTAAAACGAGAATGCGTTGGTGGCGGAGCCATCGAGCGGATTGTTGACCTGAAGACATGAATAGCGGTGGTGGATATCAGACTTGGTCGCGAGGCGCTCGAAGATCCTGCGGCTCCGTGGGTCCGTAAGCATTTCAGCGGCAAAGCGGACAAACGGCTCGTGGATGTCGTGCTCGGGCACTGCGGTGGCGATCCGCTGGAGGTAAGCACGCATTCGGAATTTTCCTTTTCAGGGCTGAGGGAACGGCTCGTCGAAAACCCGGTCACGGAATCCGCCAGCGGAAATGTTAGTCCGTTCGATGGGGGAAGCCCCGTCTTCGCCCGGCAGAAACGGCACACCAGATTCATGTGCTTTGACGCTGCCCGAGAGCTTCTGAAAGCAACGCCCGGCCCGTTGCATTGACTGTATGACAAGGCTAGCAAGATCAGGCACAAGCCGTTGTCATCGCATTGTCAGCAAAACTGTTCTACATGGTCGCGGATGGCCGCTCGATTCCGGCTGACCGGGCTGTATCGCGCCCGGCTCAGAATTCAATTGACAACCTTTACTCTATAACATAGAGTACTCTTTACCATCGGCCGAGAGCTCCAGGATGGGGCTCGTCCGGATCGAGATGCGGGACCAAATCAGGGGGATCGCATGAAAACAGAACTTTCCCCGACGGCAACCGCCGCGCCGCTTGCCATCGATGCGCTGGTGAAACGCTTCGCGCAGGTGACCGCCGTCGACGGAGTTTCGCTGGCGGTTCGCAGCGGCGAGTGCCTGGGCCTGCTCGGACCCAATGGCGCCGGAAAAAGCACGCTGATCCGCAGCATCGTAGGGCGGGTGGTGCCGGACTCCGGCCGGGTCATGGTGTTTGGCCATCCGTCTGACTCGACGAGCGCGCGGCTGGCGCTGGGATGGGTGCCGCAGGAACTGGCTGTGTATCCGCGGCTGAGTTGCCGAGAGAACCTGGCTGCATTTGGCCGATATCACGGATCAGGCGGGCAGCAGCTTGCCAAGGCTGTCGACTGGTGCCTGGAGTGGGCGGCGCTGAAGGATCGGGCCGGCGAGCTGGCGAAAAATCTTTCCGGCGGCATGAAGCGGCGGCTGAACATGGCGGCGGGCATCCTGCACAGCCCCAAGCTGGTGCTGATGGACGAGCCGACCGTGGGCGTCGATCCGCAATCGCGCAACCGCATCTTCGAGATGATCGAGGCGCTGAAGGCCGAGGGCACGGCAATTATCTACACCACGCACTACATGGAAGAGGCGGAGCGGCTGTGCGATCGCATTGCGATCATCGACCACGGGCGCATCATCGCGGAGGGTACGGCCGAAGAGCTAGTGCGGAACGCATTCGCGTCGCGCAGCCAGGTGGTTGCGCATTTTGACGGCGACCCGGATCGCATTGCGCAGTGGGTCGAGGGGCATAACGGACGCATGGTGGATGCAACCGCCCAGTTCACGATTGAGCGCTCCACCGAAATTGCAGGCTTGCTGGATGACGCTGCGAAGTCGGGGCTGGCGCTGGTGGATGTTTCGCTGCGCCGTCCGAATCTGGAGTCGGTCTTTCTGCACCTCACGGGAAGGGAGTTACGCGAATGATCTGGAATATTGCGCGCACTGCATTGATCGCGCTGCGGCGTGACCGCGCGGCGCTGGCTCTGAGTTTCGTTTTGCCGGTGGTGTTTTTCAGCATCTTTGCGGCGGTTTTCGGCGGCCAGCGAGACACCACGCCCAAGGTGAGCTTGATCGTGGTCGATCAGGACCAGAGCCGCGCCTCGCAGGAACTGCTGCGGGCACTGAAACGCGAGTCTTCACTCGTGGTCAGCACGCGGCCAGAGTCGAAGAAAGGGACAATGCCCGACTATACGGCCGCGACTGCCGAGGCCGCGGTGAAGGCCGGGGATGCCCCGGTGGCGTTGATTATCCCGAAGGGATTCGGGCAGAACCCCATCGGGTTTGGGCCGGACAACGGCGGCTCCTCCATCGAACTGCTGAACGATGAGAGCGACACGATTGCGCCGCAGATCGTGGTTGGGCTGCTGCAAAAAGCGGCGATGACGGCAATGCCCGCGGAGATGGCCGAGCAAGGCATGAAGTACACCGACAAGTACATTGGAGGACTCACGCCCGATCAGCGCAAAACGATGGCCGACAACCTGGCCAGCCTGCGCAAGATCGAGAACGACAGGACGCTGAACGGCAGTAGCAATGGAGATTCAAATGGGGCCGGCATCATCGCAGTGAAAACAAGGGCGGTGGTAGGGCAGGATAAGCAGAACCCAACGCTTTCGTTTGAAGCGGCGGCCATCGGCGTGATGTTCCTGCTGTTCACCGCCAGCGGGTCCGCGGGCGCGTTGCTGGACGAGGCCGAGAGCGGCACGCTGGATCGGGTGCTGAGTTCGCGCGTGACCATGACCACCCTGCTCGCGGGCAAACTGACCTTCAACACGCTGCTGGCGTTTGCGCAATTGGTAGTCATGTTCTTGTGGGCATGGGCGGCGTTCAAGGTGGACCTGTTCGGGCATATCCCTGGATTTGTGGTGATGGGATTGTGCACGGCATTCGCGGTGGCGGCCTTCGGCATGATGCTGGCCAGCATTTGCCACACGCGTGCGCAGTTGGGCGCGGTTTCAACGCTGCTGATCCTGGTGATGTCGGCAGTGGGTGGAAGCATGTTTCCCCGCTTCCTGATGCCCGAGGCCATGCAGAAGGCCGGCCTGTTCACGATCAATGCATGGGCCATCGATGGATTCACGAAGGTGTTCTGGCGCGACTTGCCGGTGTGGCAACTGTGGCAGCAGGTGAGCGTGTTGCTGGCGACTGGAGTCGTGCTGTTCGTGGTTGCGCGCCGAATCGGCCGGCGCTGGGAGAGCGCGTGATCTGCGGGCCAGTGATGTGCGGGCAATTGCGCGGTAAAGGAGCAAGGTCATGAACGGAAGCGCAGAAGAGCAGGACCTGAAAGACCGCTTGCAGCTGATCGAACAGATGATTGCCGAAGGCCGTCGAACCACCGAAAGCTGGGGCTGGCTGTTCGTGTTCTGGGGCATCGCGTACTATGTGGCGATCGCCTGGTCCACGCTGGGACACAGCACGCTTGCCTGGCCAGTGACGATGATTGTGGCTGCGGTGTTGTGCTCGGTGCTCGCCACCCGCAGCATGAGCCGGCGCCCGGAAACCACGATGGGCCGCGCAATCGGCGCGGTGTGGATCGGCATGGGGATTTCAATCTTTCTGCTGCTGGTTTCGCTGGGAGTGTCGGGTCGATACGAGCCGCACACGTTTCTCGCGATTATCGGGGCCATGCTGGGAGGAGCCAATGCAACGTCGAGCATCGTGCTGAAGTGGAAAGCCCAGTTCGGCTGCGCCATCGTGTGGTGGACCGCGGCGCTGTTCGGCGTCTTCGGTTCTGACACCGCGGGATCGATCGCATTTCTCGTTGCGATCTTCATTTGCCAGATTCTCTTCGGGATTTACGGGTTGCTCTGTGAAGGGCGCAAGCATGGCGGGGCGCATGCCTGAGCTGCCGGAGCTGAATCCTGTGATTCACGGGAAACTGCGACTGGCATTGCTTTCTCTGCTCTCCGGGGTGGAGGAGGCAGAGTTCACGTG
>Ga0335072_10010560_pt1 | contig 13284 bp, 15 predicted proteins | sample Lox_Sample_21_FD_206725 | JGI IMG/M metagenome (GOLD analysis project Ga0335072, IMG submission 206725) | Soil microbial communities from Loxahatchee National Wildlife Refuge, Florida, United States - Lox_Sample_2.1 | ecosystem: Environmental > Terrestrial > Soil > Wetlands | place: USA...
TTGGATCCATGGAAATTTCATGGAGCCCGAATGTCTGATCGAGTGCAGACAAATGTGCGTGTAGTACTTCTGCGCGAAGATCCAGTGCATGGAGCCTATCGCGCAGCTTGATTCGTTCGGCTTCAATCTTGAGAAGCGCTCCCGATATCCGGGAGCGCTTTGATATCAACCACTTGAGTGATGATGGGGTGCGCCAGCTCATGGCCTACCCTAATCGAGACACAATGCCCGTTACTTGGGGCGTTTGCTACCAAATGGCGTTTTCCGCGTCACACTGGTGCGTGGCATGTGACGCAATCCGTCACTTTCGTGACAGGAAATCGCGCTTGACGCGCACAAAAAAGTGCTCATTTTTTACACCTTAATTTCGACTCGCAGTGGCCGATAAGCAGGGCAGGACATGGTGTCCTGACGTGGTGGAGTCCACATGCTTGTCCTGATCGGTTCCTTCCTGGTCGTTGCCTGTGTGCTGGGCGGATACTTGCTTGCGCACGGACACATCCTCGCGCTCTGGCAACCTTATGAGCTGATGATCATTCTCGGCGGATCGGTGGGCGCTTTTCTGTCTGCCAACTCGTCGAAGATCGTCAAGGAATCGCTGCGCAACGTCGTGGACCTCTTCAAAGGGCCTAAATACCGCAAGCAGGATTACGTCGATCTGCTTGCGCTGATGTATGACATTTTGGGTGTGATTCGCAAACAAGGGTTGCTGGGTCTGGAGTCGCACATCGAAGATCCACAGGCGAGCTCCATCTTTACCGCCTATCCGCGCCTGATGAAAGAACATCACTTGATGGAATTCATCACCGACTGCCTGCGCCTGATGGTGGGCGGCGACATGAACCCGCACGAGCTGGAACAGTTGCTGGAAGTGGAGCTGGAAACGCACCATCACGAAGCGGAAGCGCCTGCGCAAGCCGTCACGAAGATGGCCGATGCGTTGCCGGGCTTCGGTATCGTCGCGGCGGTGCTTGGGATCGTCACCACCATGTCGCAGCTGGGCGGGGATACATCGCAGATCGGCGAGCACATTGCGGGCGCACTGGTCGGTACGTTCCTCGGCATTTTGCTTTGCTACGGATTCATCGGCCCGCTTGGTGCGGCGATGGAAGGGCGTGTGAACGAGGACGGCCGAGCCTTCGAATGCGTCAAAGTCGCGCTGCTCGCGTCGCTGCGTGGCTATAACCCGAAAATTTCCGTGGAGTTTGCGCGCAAGACGCTCTCGCCGCAGATGCGGCCGAACTTCCAGGATTTCGAAGAACACCTCAAAGGCGGGCGCGCCGGAGCGCCGGCGTGAGCAAGAACGACCGTGAAATGTTGATCGTGGTGCGCCGCGCGCGACGCAAGAAACACGGTCATCATGGTGGTGCATGGAAGGTCGCTTACGCGGACTTTGTCACGGCCATGATGGCGTTCTTTCTGGTCATGTGGCTGATCGGCGTGGGCACTAAACAGCAGCGCGCCGCCATTGCCGAGTATTTCAAGAATCCCAGCATGGTCGCAGGCACCGCGACCATGGCACCACCGGGCCAGATGGGCCCCGGCGGCGCCAGCGACAGCGCGATCAAGCTCGGCGGCGCCATGGATATGCCGCACGGCCCGGGCAAGGATCGTCGCGCAGCCACGCGCGCCACGCCGGCCGACGTAGAAAAGCTGGCGCGCGAACGCGAAAAAGAACGGTTGGAAAGCCTCATGCAGCAGCTGCATGCGGCGATCGACAAGAGTCAGGCCTTGGAGCCGTTCAAGGATCAATTGTTGCTCGATATCACGCCCGAAGGGCTACGCATCCAGATCGTGGACAAGCAGAACAGGCCGATGTTCGACACGGGCAGCGCAACGCTCAAGCCCTACACCGTCGCCATTCTTCACGAGCTGGCGGGCTTTATCGACCAGGCGCCCAACAAGGCAAGCATTTCCGGCCACACCGACGACGCGCCGTATAACGGCAACGGTTACGGCAATTGGGAGCTTTCCGCCGATCGCGCCAACGCGGCGCGGCGCGCATTGCTCGATGGTGGATTGGAGGAGGCAAAGATCGCCCGTGTCGTGGGGCTTGCCGCGTCCGTGCCTTTCGACAAGGCCAATCCGAGCGACCCCATCAATCGACGCATCAGCATCATCATGATGACCAAGCAAGCGCAAGACGCCGCGCTTTCGCAGGAGGAGGCGGACAATGCACGCATGCCCTCGCCTCCGGCGCGCGTTGCCGCGCCGGCTATCGCGTCATCGGTGGCCGATACCCACTACGATTCGGCGTTCAACGACGACAAGCGTTCGGGCGTGCCGACGTCCGCCCATACGCCGTGATGGTAACTTCCGCTCACCGTGCCCCGATCGATGGCCTCGCGTAGCAGCGGCGCAATTTTGAAGCGCGGCGGTTTGGCGGCCGCCCCGGCGTTGTCGCCGATGATCGCCGCCCAATTGTCCAGCAGCGCGCGCCGATAGACGCCGATGCCGCTGTAAGTGAGCCGGTTGTCGCCGTCGTTGTGCAGCTTGCCGTGCCCGTCCAGGGCGAAGTCGCCTTGCGCGTGCTGCGGCGGATTGTCCACCAGCAACAGATGCGCAAGGCCGTCGGGTTCGGCGGGCAGTGCGCCGAGGTCGGCATCCGTCCACACATCGCCGTTAAGCACGATAAAGGGCTCAGGCCCCAGGAAGGGCAGCGCATTGAGCATGCCGCCGCCGGTTTCCAGCGGCGTGGGCCCTTCGTAGACGTATCGAATACGCAGACCCCAGCGAGCGCCGTCGCCAAGCACGTTCGGGAATTGATCGGCCAGATGCGAGGTGTTGATCGCCACGTAATGCACGCCGATCGCGGCGAGTTTTTCCAGATGCCAAACGATCAGCGGCTTTCCGCGCACTGTCAGCAGCGGTTTGGGCGTGCGATCGGTGAGCGGTCGCATGCGTTCGCCCAAACCTGCGGCAAAGATCAGGGCGTGCCTCATGCGCGCGTCACCTGGGTGAGGTCGCGCCCGTGTGCGCGGCGTTCGATCAACGAAGCAAAATCCGTAAGTTCCGGATAACGGCGCGAGACGGATATCACGTAGTGATAGATGCGTGGCACATCGGCCAGATAACCCGGTTTTCCGTCGCGATACCAAAGTCGATAGAACTGACCCAGCACGCGCACGTGACGATGCAGGCCGGTGAGGTCGAACCAACGCAGAAATTGCTTGGAACTCACGTTATCGGTGATCGCACCGGCGTCGCGCAGCCGTTGTCGATAAGACTCGACCCAACCTTCCACGCGCTCGCGCGGCCAAGCGATGTACGCATCGCGCAAGAGCGATGCAAGATCGTAGGTGATGGGGCCTGCGAGGGCGCCCTGGAAATCGATAATGCCAGGATTGTTGCTTTCAACCATCAGCAGATTGCGGCTGTGAAAGTCGCGGTGCACAAAGCAGCGCGGTTGTTCTTCGGCGTTGCGGACGATGACGTCGAAAGCGGCTTCCAGTACGTCCCGCTCGGTGCCGTTGGGCGTGTGATCGAGATGGCGTTTCAGAAACCACTCCGGCATCACTTCAAGCCCGAGTGTCAACACGTTGCGGTCGAACGGTGGCAGCTCGCGATAAGCCATGCGTGTCTGCATGCGCAGTAGCGCATTCATTGCATCGCTGTACAACGCGTCGGCGTTGGTATCGTCCAGTTCGGACAAATAAAGCCGGTTGCCCAGGTCTTCGATCAGCAAGAAACCTTGTTCGAGATCCTGGGCGTAGACGGTCGGCACGTGCAGACCTGCTGCAGCGAGCTCCTGACCGATCTTTATCCACGGCCGAGGATCTTCCTTCGCGGGCGGCGAATCCATCACGATCCAGCTGCGACCATCGCGATGCGTGCGCCAATAACTGCGGAAACTCGCATCGGACGACGCGGGTTGCAAAACGAGCGAGGGGTCGCCAAGCGTTGCGCGCGTCCAGGCTAAGCGGGCGGCAGGACGATCAGTAGTGCTTTCCATGTAGGGATTCGTTGCGGACACCGGGAGAGCTTAGAGCCTGCCTGCGCCGAACGCACGGCGGATGGGCAAGTTGGGGTTGGCTGCGCTTCACCCCAATCTGCCTGAGCGCGGCATCAGGAAAGGTTGTACGCCCGCTCTTCGTGCTCGGCGATATCCAGACCCACTTGTTCATGCTCGGGACCCACACGCAGCCCAATCGCCAGATCCACCAGTTTCAAGATCACCCAGCTCAGCACGCCGCTCCACACGATGGTGAAGCCCACGCCTTTGGCCTGAATCCACAATTGCAGAAGCGGCGAGGCGACAGTGCCGAATCCACCCAGCTTGGCGGCGGCGAAGGGACCGGTGAGCAAGGCGCCGATGATGCCGGCGATGGCGTGCACGCCGAACACATCGAGCGTGTCGTCGTAGCCGAGCTTGTGCTTGAGTTTGGTGGCAGTGAAGAAGCACACCGCGCCCGCCGCGAAGCCAATGATCAACGCGCCGCAAGGGCCTGCGGTGCCGGCCGCGGGCGTCACGGCGACCAATCCCGCAATGGCGCCGGATGCGGCGCCCAGCACACTGGCTCGCTTGTGCACGATCCACTCCATCGCCACCCAGCCGATCGTCGCGGCGGCGGTCGCAATCTGTGTCACCAGCATCGCCATGCCTGCGCTCCCGTTGGCCGCGACGGCCGAGCCCGCGTTGAAACCAAACCATCCCAGCCAAAGCAGGCTTGCGCCGATCACCGTATAGCCGAGGTTGTGCGGCGGCATATGAACATGGGGATAGCCGCGCCGCTTGCCGATCACGATACACGCCACCAGACCCGCAATGCCGGCGTTGATGTGCACCACGGTGCCGCCCGCGAAATCGAGCACGCCCAGATCGCCCAGCAGCGAGCCGGGGCCGCTCCACACCATGTGCGCAATTGGCAGGTACACGAACGTAAGCCACAAACCGCTGAACCAAAGCATGGCGCTGAACTTCATGCGTTCGGCGTATGCGCCGATGATCAACACCGGCGTGATGATGGCGAAGGTGAGCTGGAACATCACATACACGCTTTCGGGCACCGTCTGGTACAGCGATGACGGCGTGAGGCCCGCAAGCATCACGCGGTCCCAGCCGCCGATAAAGGAATGCCAGTTCGTGACGCCCGCATGCATGCCTGCCGTACTGAAGGCGAGCGAGTAGCCGTAAACCATCCACAGCACTGTCACCAGCGCGGTGATCGCAAGGCATTGCATCATCACGGACAGCAGATTCTTGGCCCGCACCATGCCGCCGTAGAACAGCGCCGCGCCGGGAATCGTCATCATCAGCACGAAGGCGCTGGCGACGATCATCCACGCGGTGTCGCCGCTGTTGAGCGTGGGCGCCGTCGTTTGCGCGAGAGCCGGCAGTGCTGTGCAAACGCCCAGGCTCGCGACGAGCCCTTTCGCCATGCGTCGATGCACAAGCATGTTCGGTTTTCCCTTGGTGTTCCGCACGTCAAAGCGCATCCGCGTCCACCTCCTGTGTGCGGATGCGAATGACCTGTTCCAGATCGCTCACGAAAATCTTGCCGTCGCCGACTTTGCCGGTGCGCGCGGCGCGGGTGATAGCCTCGATGGCCAGCTCTACCTGTTCGTCGGCCACCGCGATTTCCACTTTCAGCTTAGGAAGGAAATCGACGACATACTCCGCGCCGCGATAGAGCTCTGTATGCCCGCGCTGCCGGCCGAAGCCCTTGACCTCGGTAACCGTCATGCCTTGCACGCCGGCTTCGCCGAGCGCCTCCCTTACGTCGTCCAACGTGAAGGGTTTGATGATCGCGGTAACCCATTTCATGCACGGCGGCTCCAAGCGCGTATTTGTTGCGGTACAGCAGATTGCGTGCCAAGCACGACGCAGCCTTGGGATGCCGCATGGCAGCGCCATTTGAATCCAATAGCCTTGCGAGCCCAGGAGCTTGTCGAGCGCATCCTGGTGCATGCATTGCACTGTGATGGTGCAAAGAAGAGGCGGTCTGAAGAGTCGCGGTTTGACCACAAAGCACCTAATCTGTACCATTTTAGTCTGGATTAAAGACGCGGTTTCCCTTCCCCCATGTTTCGTGTCAGCCGACTGACGGACTACGCCACTGTGGTGATGACCTGTATCGCCGCGCACCCGAGCGACGTCCTCAGTACGGCCCAGATCGCCGAGGAAACCCATCTGGAGCTGCCCACCGTCAGCAAATTGCTGAAATCGTTGGGGCATGCCGGACTGGTGGACTCGTTCCGCGGCGTGAATGGCGGCTATCGTCTCGCGCGTCCCGCGCAGCAGATCAGCCTGGCCGAGATCGTGGAAGCGATGGAGGGGCCGCTTGGCATGACCGAATGCAGCATGGGCGATGGCCAGTGCGAACGCGAAGCGCAATGCGGCGTGCGCGGCAGTTGGCAACGCATCAACCACGTTTTGGATAACGCGCTGCGCACGATGAGTCTGGCCGACATGCTGCGCCCCGTCGCGCCGCCGGCCGTGTCCACCGTTGCGCTTACCGAATTGAAAGGCAGGACAGCATCATGACCATCGAAAACGATAGCCCCGCCGTGTTGCGCGACAACGCTGAAGTCGCCGCCGCGCTCGGTCGTCGCTACGAGGCCGGTTTCATCACCGACATCGAAACGCACAGCCTGCCGCCTGGTTTGTCCGAAGACATCGTGCGCCAGCTGTCGGCGCTGAAGGGCGAGCCGGAGTGGATGACCGAGTGGCGCCTGAAGGCCTATCGCCACTGGCTGACCATGCCTACGCCGCACTGGGCCAAGCTCAAGATCGGGCCGATCGATTTCCAGGCGATCAGCTACTACGCCTCGCCGAAGAACAAACCGAAGTCGCTCGACGAAGTCGATCCCAAACTGCTGGAAACCTACGACAAGCTCGGCGTGCCGTTGCACGAACGCGCCAAGCTCGCCGGCGTGGCGGTGGATGCGGTGTTCGACTCGGTCTCCGTCGGCACCACGTTCCGCAAAGAGCTGGCCGAAGCCGGCGTGATCTTCTGTTCGATGAGCGAAGCGATTCGCGAACATCCAGAGCTGGTGCAGAAGTATCTGGGCAGCGTCGTGCCCACCGGCGACAATTATTTTGCCGCGCTGAATTCGGCGGTGTTCTCCGACGGCTCGTTCGTGTTTATTCCCAAGGGCGTGCGCTGCCCGATGGAATTGTCCACGTATTTCCGCATCAACGCCGGTCACACCGGTCAGTTCGAGCGCACGCTGATCATCGCCGAAGAGGGCGCCTACGTGTCTTACCTCGAAGGTTGCACGGCGCCGATGCGCGACGAAAATCAGCTGCACGCCGCCGTGGTGGAACTGGTGGCGCTGGAAAAAGCGCAGATCAAATATTCGACGGTGCAGAACTGGTATCCGGGCGACGAAGAAGGTCGTGGCGGCATCTACAACTTCGTCACCAAGCGCGGCGATTGCCGCGGCGACGATTCCAAGATCTCCTGGACGCAAGTCGAAACCGGTTCCGCGATTACCTGGAAGTACCCGAGCTGCGTATTGCGCGGCGATCGCTCGGTCGGCGAGTTCTACTCGGTGGCGCTGACACATCATCGTCAGCAAGCCGATACCGGCACCAAGATGATCCATATCGGCAAAGGCACGAAATCGAAGATCGTGTCCAAGGGCATCAGCGCCGGCAAGAGCTCCAACAGTTATCGTGGCCTGGTGAAGGTGGAGAAGGGCGCCGACGGCGCGCGCAATTACACGCAATGCGATTCGCTGCTGATCGGCAAGAAGTGCGGTGCGCACACTTTTCCCTACATGGAAGTGAAAAATCCCACCGCCGTGGTCGAACACGAAGCGACCACGTCCAAGATCTCCGACGATCAGCTCTTCTACTGCCGCGCGCGCGGCCTCGGCGAGGAAGACGCCGTGTCGATGATCGTCGACGGTTTCTGCAAGCAGGTGTTCCGCGAGCTGCCGATGGAGTTCGCGGTCGAAGCGAAGAAACTTCTCGAAATCTCCCTGGAAGGAGCGGTCGGATGAAGCGGGCAACGGTGGTAGGGGTGGCGTTCTGCGCGTGGGCGATGAGCGGCGCGGCGTTTGCAGGCCAGATTCCGGCTTCCGCCTCCACGACCGTAGCGGCATCAAGCGGCGATACATGCATGGATCATGCGCAATCGCAGGCGGACATGGCTTCGTGCGCCGTGCAAAGCCTGAACGCTGCGGACAAGGAGCTGAATCAGGTCTATCAGCAAGTGCTGAAAAAGCACGCTGCGAATAAGGCCTTTGTCGCCAAGTTGAAGGCAGCGCAAAAAGCATGGCTGGCGTTTCGCGACGCCGAACTGGCGGCGCGTTTCCCCGAGGGAAAAAGCCAGTACGCAAGCGCCTATCCGATGTGCGCAGACGGTGAGGTGGAGACGCTGACGCGTCAACGCACCGAGCAATTGCGCCAATGGCTCAGGGGCGCGCAAGAAGGCGACGTGTGCGCCGGTTCGTATCCATCGACTTAATGAGAATTCAATCGCGTCCTTCGTTCGGGTGCGACAACAGGAACAGAACATGCTGAAGATCGAAAACCTGCACGCCCGCGTCGAGGGCAAGGACATACTCAAAGGTCTCACGCTCACCGTGAATTCCGGTGAAGTGCACGCCATCATGGGGCCGAACGGCGCCGGCAAATCCACGCTGGGTAACGTACTGTCCGGTCGCGACGGCTACGAAGTGACCGAAGGTTCCGTAATTTTCGAAGGGCGCGATCTGCTCGCGCTGAAGCCGGAGGAGCGCGCGGCGGCCGGCGTGTTCCTGGCGTTCCAGTATCCGGTGGAAATTCCCGGTGTGAACAATACCTATTTTCTGCGCGAGAAGCTGAAGATCATGCAGATCTCCGACGAGTTGCTGCATCGCGCCGTCAACGAAGGCTTTTCCGGCGGCGAGAAAAAGCGCAATGAAATTTTCCAGATGGCCGTGCTGGAACCGAAGCTGGCGATTCTCGACGAGACCGATTCGGGCCTGGATATCGACGCGCTGAAGCAGGTGGCGCAGGGCGTGAACGCACTGCGTTCGCCGGATCGTGCCTTCCTCGTCATTACACACTATCAGCGCTTGCTCGATTACATCGAGCCAGATTTCGTGCATGTGCTGGCCGACGGCCGCATCGTGGAAAGCGGCGACAAGACGTTGGCGCTGAAATTGGAAGAACACGGTTACGCCTGGGTGGCCGATCGCGACCCGGCTTTGACGACTGAGGCGCGTGCATGAGCCAGTCTTCGGCATCCGTGCCCTTTATCGACGCCCTGCGCGACGCCGATAACCTGCGCCTGCCCGGCAGCGGTTTGGCGTGGCTGGATGCGGCACGGCGCGAAAACCTGCAAGCCTTTGTGGCGGGCGGATTGCCCGATACGCGCGCCGAAGCGTGGAAATACACGGCGCTGCGTGCATTGGGCCAGCGTCGTTTCGCGTTGGGCGATGCGGCGGCGACATCGCATACCGTCGATCCTCATGCGTTGGCGCTGCCGGGTATCGAAGGTTCGCGCCTCGTGTTCGTCAACGGTGTGTTTCGTGCCGACTTGTCGCGGCTTGAAGCGTTGCCGCCCGGAGTGTCGCTGCTACCGCTTTCCAAAGTGCTTGAAAAAGATCCGGAGCCGTTGCGTTTCGCGCTCAGCCGCCATTACCGCGAAGTGAGCGACGCCTTCGCGCAACTCAACGCGGCGCTGTCGGGCGATGGCGTGGTGTTGCGCGTTGCACCGGGCGTACGCGTCAACAAGCCGGTTCACGTGTGTTTTGTCGGGACGCCTGCGCAAGCCGATCTTGCGTGGCACGTGCGCAACGTGATCGAACTGGGCGAGGGCGCCGAGCTCGATCTGGTCGAACATCATCTGGCGACCGCGCCGCACAAGCATCTTGGTACGTTAGTCAGCGATATCGTGGTGCGCGACGGCGCGAAACTGCAGCATGCGGTTCTGCAACAGGCTGCCGAGGAAAGCGTGCTGATTCGCCGCGGCAGCGTGCATCTGGGTGCAAAGTCGCAGGTGATGCTGCACACGCTCGAACTCGGCGGCGGTTTGGTTCGCCACGATTTGCACGCGCAATTGCGCGGTGATCAGGCGCGCCTGGATACACGCGGCGTGTTTGTGCTGCGCGGACGCCAGCATGTCGACACGCAACTGTCGATTCGGCATCAAGCGCTCAATACCGCCTCCGAATCCGTTTGGCGCGGTGTCGCCGACGAGCGTTCGCGTGGGGTGTTTCGCGGCGCTATCGTGGTTGCCGAAGGTGCCGACGGCAGTGATGCCAGTCTCGGCAACAAGAATCTGCTGCTTTCCCCGCACGCAGAAATCGACACCAAGCCGGAGTTGGAAATTTACGCCGACGAGGTGAAGGCCGCGCACGGCGCAACGGTGGGTCAACTTGACGAGCGCTCGCTGTTCTATCTGCGCTCGCGTGGCTTGCCGCACGCCGAGGCGCGCGCGCTGCTGACGGCGGCGTTCTGCCGCGCGGTGTTCGCGGCGCTTCCCAACGACACGCTGCGCGATCATTTCTCCAACGCCTTGCTTGCCCATCTGCCCTGATCGCTTTCATGAACGTTAAGCCAACTCATCCTTCTGTCGATTTTGACGTGCAGCGCATACGTGCGGATTTTCCGTTGCTGTCGCGTACCGTGCACGGCAAGCCGTTGGTCTATTTCGACAACGCCAATACCAGTCAAAAGCCGCGGCAGGTGATCGAGGCGGTGGATCGTCACTACCGCGAGCACAACGCAAACGTCGCGCGCGCGGTACATCTGCTGGGCGAGGAAGCGACGGCTGCGTACGAAAACGCCCGCAACAAGCTGGCGGCATTCATCAACGCCGGCTCCAGCAACGATGTGGTGCTTACCTCGGGCACCACGCAAGCGATGAACCTGGTGGCGTACAGCTACGCGTTGCCGCGCCTGAAGCCGGGCGACGCCATTCTCACGACGGTGATGGAGCATCACGCCAACATCGTTCCCTGGCAGTTGGTGGCGGCTCGCACGGGTGCCACGGTCAAGCCGGCGCCGATCGACGAGCGTGGCGAGTTGATGGTCGAGAAGTTTTTCGAACTGCTTACGCCCGATGTGAAACTCGCTTGTGTGGCGCATGTTTCCAACGTACTGGGAACCGTGAATCCCGTGCGCGACATTGCACGTGAATGCCGCCGGCGCGGCATTCCCCTGGTGGTGGATGGTTCGCAAGCGTTGCCTCATCGCCCGGTCGACGTGCAGGCCATCGGCTGCGATTTCTATGCGCTGACCGGTCATAAGATGCTCGCGCCAACCGGCACCGGCGCGCTGTGGGCGAAGCGCGAACACCTGCAAGCCATGCCGCCGTTCTTCGGCGGTGGCGAGATGATCCGCGAGGTGCGTTTCGACGGCACCACGTTTGCCGAGCCGCCGCACAAATTCGAAGCGGGCACGCCCAATATCGCGGGCTTTGCGGGCGTGGGCGCCGCCATCGACTATTACCAGACGGTCGGTTTCGACGCGATCCGTGCCTGGGAACACGAGTTGCTTACGTACGCTACCGATCGCTTGCGCGATATTCCGGGCGTGCGCATCGTTGGCGAAGCGAAGGAGAAGGAGCCGGTGATCTCCTTTTTGGTCGACGGCGCCCAAGCCACCGACATGGCGACGCTGCTCGACCTGCAAGGCGTGGCGGTGCGCTCGGGTCATCACTGCGCGCATCCGTTGATGCAGTTTTACGGCGTGCCCGCCACGTTGCGTGCGTCGTTGGCGTTCTACAACACGCGCGAAGAAGTGGACGCATTTATCGCCGCGCTGCTGAAGGTGCGCAAGCTGCTGCTGTAACGCCGCTCGCTGCCTACGGCCGATCCGCGTCTGAATGGCGGTGCGGCATGCTGAGTACTCTGCTTATGGCGAGCAACGCGGCAACTCCCAGGGTGACGGGTACCCACGGTTGAGAGAGAAGCAGAGGAATGAGCTGCTTCCAGCTGTTCGCATACCAAGCCACCACGCCAATCAGCACGCCCACCAGCACGCCGAGCAGCGCCAAGCTTAGATACTGCTCCAATCGCGTGTCGCCGACGGCGCGGCGGCGTGCCTCCAAGGCAACCTGGCCGGCGAAATCGGGCGGCAAGTTTTCCTTCGGAGATTGCCGCAACGCACGCGCGACGACGCGATAACGCCGCAGCGCGTCGTCATGGTTGTCGTCCAGCCCGAGCCGTTCCGCTCGAAAAGCGTGCTCCTGCAGCATCCATTCGCGTTCCATGCGGTCATCGTCAGGTGATGGGGGTTCGCGATTCATGATGAAACTCCGTACGCAGTTTCCAGTTGCCCGCGCAAGCGCAGGCGCGTGCGAAACAGATGGCTTTTGATCGTGCCGGCCGCCAGGCCGGTGATGTCGGCGATGTCGTCGATGGGCAGCTCGTCCAGATGATAGAGCGTAAGCACGGTGCGTTGAAGCGGCGGCAGCGTTTCGATCGCTGCGTGCAGGCGCGCCGCCATGTCGCTGTCGGCGTAGGCGGTTTCCAGATCGAAGCCGTCGCTTACCTTGTCCGTGAGATCGAGGCCTTCGCTGTCTTCGCCAGGATCGAACATCGGAATGCGCTTTCGTTCCAGATAGCGCAGCGCAATCGTATAAGCGACGCGGCCGATCCAGGACTTCAGCGCACTTTCATAGCGGTATTGGCGCAGGCTCTGGTGTACGCGCAGAAACGTATCCTGGCAGAGCTCGCGCGCGTCCTCCGGATGGCGGACCATGCGGTAGATGATGTGCCAGCACAGCCCCTGATACTCGCGCACGAGCCGCTCGAACGCGCCAGGCGCGTTCGAGAGTACGGATTCCACGAGCTGGCGATCCTTGTGGCTCAATGCGTTCGATCGGAAAGGGTGAAGAACATGGTGGCGATTCCCGGCTTGCGTTGACCGTCGCGATGCGGATTAGCCGATACGCCGCCCAAACCAGAAATACAGCAGAGAACCCAATCCGAAGGCACCCAGCAAGATGGCGGGAACCCCAAAATACGGCTCCGTCCAGCCGATGAGCTGGACCAGCCCCAGGCCGATCGCCTCCGTGATCGACAGAAGCCCCCAGCGCAGCGCAGCAAGCTGATCGCGGCGCGCATCGCTCATGACCAGGGATTCCACCAATTCTTTGGAATTGCAGGTTTGCAGCATCTTGATGCGCAAGCGTGAGTAGACCATTTGCTTGACGACGTAACAGATGCTAGTTGCGATGCAAAGGAAGAGCACAATCGGAATAAAAATGTTGCCGTCCATCGTCTACTCCAGGCAAGGGCGCACCCAATAGGCGCCAACGAGTATAGAGATACGGCCGGCGCGGAATCGGTTGCATGCCGATGGCTTGCAACCATTTTTCGGCTAGGCGCATCTCCCTCTCTGTA
>Ga0335072_10010561_pt1 | contig 13284 bp, 13 predicted proteins | sample Lox_Sample_21_FD_206725 | JGI IMG/M metagenome (GOLD analysis project Ga0335072, IMG submission 206725) | Soil microbial communities from Loxahatchee National Wildlife Refuge, Florida, United States - Lox_Sample_2.1 | ecosystem: Environmental > Terrestrial > Soil > Wetlands | place: USA...
TGCCGCGGAGGATGCCGTGGCGACGTGGCATTTCATGCCGGCGGTGAAGGATGGCCGCCCGGTATCGGCGGACGTGCCGATGCGATTTGCTTTCGAGCTGGATTAGTAACGTCAGGAAGGGACCGCAGGTACCGTGGCGAGCGCCTCGCGATCCGATGGCATGACTGCGCCGGCACCTGCGGGCCGCGATAGGTGGCGCGGAGCCGCAATTGGTGCTGGCTGTTGTGGCTCGCTCCAAGGTTAAAGAGTCACCACAAAGGCACAAAGCCGCGGAAGCGTTATGTGGCTGGCAAAAATGCTGCAGTGTGCTTCGTGCCTTGGTGGTGAACATGCCCGGTGCCCTCACAACGAACGGCCCAACGACACCGCCATTCCAAGCGCCGCCTTCACCTGATCGAGATGCGCCGCGACTGTGCCTCCTTGGCTTTCGGCAGCGTCAGCGTCAGCACGCCGTCATCGAGCTGCGCGCTGATCTGCTCCTGGTCGATCTTGTTCGACAGGGTGAAGGACCGTGTGTAGTGACCGATGTTGTACTCGGAATAGACCGGGTCCATGCCGTCGTACTTGGCGAAATCGATCTGCCCGTCGATCCGCAGCACGTCGTTCTCCAAGGCGATGTCCAGGTTCTTCTTTTCCACGCCGGGAATTTCCATGACCACGGTCAGCGCATCTTCCGTTTCAAAGATGTCGGCATACGGCACGTAGTAGCGGCCGGGGACCGTCTTTTCTTCCTTGGTCGCGAGCTCTTTCTTCTCGCGCACCGCCAGGTCCTGATCATTTGCCATCGCGTCCTCCGTCGTCTCGCTCGTGTCACGCCACCTGGATGGAGCGCGGCTTGTCCTTCTCCGCGCGCGGCAGGAACAAGGCCAGGATGCCGTCGCGGTATTCGGCCTTCACCGCGTCCGGGTCGATCTGCACCGGCAGCGTCAGGGCACGGTCGAAACGGCCCGCGAGACGTTCGCGGCGATGGACCGAGGATTTTTCGGGGAAGGTCACCACCTTGGTGCCGGCGACACGGACAGTGTTGCCTTTCACCTGCACGTCCAGCGCGGTCTTGTTCAGGCCGGGCAGTTCCGCGATGATGATGAAGTCATCGCCTTTGCGAAACACGTTCATCGGTGGATAGCTGCCGCCGCCGCTCGGGCTTGCGCCGAGCCATCCGCTCGACCGGAACGAGTCGAGCGCCTGTTGCAGGGTCAGCAGCGTATCGAATGGATCCGGAAACAGCGCCATCGTCACACCCCTTTCTGCTGCACGCAGGCAGGAGGCGCCGCTGCACGTCGGCCAACACACGCGGCCAGCCATGCCCGCCCGCTTTGCGGCGGCTTGGCACTCCCTGACTACGAGTGCCCGCGCAGTTAGGAACTGCAACAACCTCCTTCAAGGGTCTCCGGCCGTCCGTCCTCGTCCTGTCACGCATTTGCCGCGACCGCCGCATCCACCTGCGCCATTTGCTCCGGCGCCAGCGGTCCTGCTGCCGCGGCAGCGATGCACTCGGCCAGCTCCTGCCGGTTCTTCACGCCCAGCACGAGGGTATCGATCGGCAATCCCAGTGCGTAACGGTGCGCGACAACAGCAGGGTTTTCGCCCCACGACGCACAGAGCGCGCGGAACCCGGCCGCGCGCGCATAATCCCGCATTTCCGGATGTTCCGGCGGCAACAGCCGGTCGATCACCGCTGTCAGTGCGCCGGCCTGGACCGCGCGGATGCCCATCACGCCAACACCGTTGGCGTGCGCAGCCGCCATCACCTCACGTGGCCGTGCCGGCCCGTCGAAGAATTTGAGTCCGCCAGGCGAATCCAGCAGGTTGGCGATGCATTGCACGGCGGCAGGCGCAGGACGCTCGTGCAGAAGCCGGATGATCGTGTCGGGATGGCCGATGCCCGTCAGGCCCCAGGCGCCGATCAGCCCCTCCGCTGTCAAACGCTCGAACGCCGGCCGCACATGGTCCACAAACAGGGCATAGGACGTCAGCCGCGGCGCGGCGTCCGGGTTAAGCCACATCGGGTGGCCATCCGGCGCGACATTACAGTGCAAAAAGAACAGATCGAGCCGGGACAGACGCAGGCGTTGCAGGCTGGCTGCGATGGAGCGCCGCAGCATGGTTTCGACCTGCTCCGGAGGCGGATTGCCCAGATTGCACTTGCTGGTCACCCGAACCCCCGCCTGCAGCTTGCCGTCGAAGGCCGCGCCGACCACCTCCTCCGCCTTGCCATCGCCATAGCGCGGGGCGAGGTCGAGCAACGTGACGCCCGCGTCCACGGCAGCCCGCACCGTCGCAACGCACTCATCGAACGTGGTCACGCCCCACAACATGCCGAGCCCACCGCCGCCCAGGGTGAGAACGGAAACTGGCGGCAAGCGGCCAAAAGAATGCTGGCGCATGGCGAAACCTTCCTCCCGGGACAGGCGGCAATCTATCGCAGCGAGCCGCCAGCACCACGGGAACGCGGTGCGCGTCTCAGCGCGAGAACGTCAGCATCCCTGATCGTTTGATCTGAATCAAAGCCAGACGGCGGCTGGATCACCAAAAATGCCTGAGCCACCCCAGGAGACTACCAGCCATGAGTGTCACGCATCCCGATCAAGGCTACGATTCCGGACGCGATCACCTGAAGCCGTTTCTGGTCGCCGTCGTCATCATCGTGGTGACAGTCGCGATCTCCCTGGCCTTCTCTGGCTTGCCGCACTGATCGTTCGCACGCGGCAGGACGGCAGAACAAATTCACGGTTTCGGACGTGCGGCAGCGCGTTCCGGCCGGCCGGTCCGCCGGCTGAGCAAAGGGCGGGATACCGCGGCGCCGGGCGGGTTCCCGGCCGATTGCTCGCTTGACAGCATCGGGACCGGCCCCTATCCACCGCCGCTCGTTTTTCCGCCGAAAGCCCCGGTTATGCGCGTACGCAACAGTCTGAGAGCAGCGAAGGTCCGCGACAAGAACTGCCGCGTGGTGCGCCGCCGCGGCCGGGTTTATGTGATCAACAAAAAGAATCCGCGGATGAAGGCCCGCCAGGGCTGATCCTGCGGGTGCTTCGCGCTTGTCGCGGACGCAAAGCCGTCCTTCGCTGCGCTGATGGCTGCGCCATTCATCGCTCGGCCCCGGATACCGCGACGCCCCCTGGCTGGGCACGCCGGGGTTGCCGCCGCGACTGGCAGTCCTCCGCAAACACACCAGCACCAACGCCGACTACCGCCGGGTATGACCGGCGTTTGACAGGTAACGGCACCCCTGCCTAAGGTCCGCGCCCTCTGTTGCAGGTGCGAACAGGCGGGCGGGATGCCCGGCGCCTGAACGCTGAGTCATCTCCTGGAAGCGGCACGGTCTCCCATGAAAATCCTCGTCCCCGTCAAGCGGGTGGTCGACTACAACGTGAAGGTCCGCGTGAAGGCGGACGGCTCCGGCATGGAAACCGCCGGGGTGAAGATGTCCATGAACCCGTTCGACGAGATCGGCGTCGAGGAGGCCGTGCGCCTGAAAGAGAAGGGCGCCGCAACCGAGATTGTCGCCGTCTCGCTGGGCGTGCCGCAATGCGCCGAGACCATCCGCACCGCGCTGGCCATGGGCGCCGACCGCGGCATCCTGGTGGAGACCGACACCGAGCTGCAGCCGCTCGCAGTTGCCAAGCTGCTGAAGGCGATCGCCGACAAGGAGCAACCGAAGCTGATCATCCTGGGCAAGCAGGCGATCGACGATGACATGAGCTCCACCGGCCAGATGCTGGCCGCCTTGCTCGGGTGGCCGCAGGGCACGTTCGCGTCGAAGATCGTGATCGACGGCGAGCACATCACCGTCACGCGTGAAGTGGATGGCGGACTCGAGACAGTGACCTTGGATCTTCCCGCGATCGTCACCACCGACCTGCGGTTGAACGAACCGCGCTATGCGTCGCTGCCCAACATCATGAAGGCGCGCAAGAAGCCGATCGACAACATGAAGCCGGCAGATTTGGGCGTCGATCCCGCTCCGCGATTGACCACGATCAAGGTGTCGGAGCCGCCGAGGCGCAAAGCTGGGGTCAAGGTCGGCTCGGTCGCCGAGCTGGTGGCGAAGCTGAAGACGGAAGCGAAGGTGATCTGATGCGCCTCATGTCATTGCGAGGAGCGGAGCGACGAAGCAATTTCGCTCGAGCAGCGCACCACGGTCCGTGCGCCCGACTGACCAAGGGTGCTTCGGCCCCTGCGAAGCCTCGCAATGAAATCTGAGGAACAGCCAGCAACGAGGTAATCTACCCGATGACAGCTCTGGTTTTGCTCGAATTCGATGCCTCCGGCATCAAGCAGCCCTCCCGCAGCGCGGTCGCCGCCGCGCAAAAACTCGGTGAGGTTCACGCGCTGGTGGCGGGCGCCGGCCTGGATGCCGCCGCTCAGGCCGCCGCCAGGCTGCCCGGCGTCGCCAAGGTGCTGGTTGCCGACTCCCCTGCCCTCGACCATCTGCTCGCCGAGCCAACCGCCGCGCTGCTGGTCGCCCTGGCGCCGGCCTACGACCACCTGCTGGCGGCAACGACGGCGGTGGGCAAGAACGTCATGCCGCGCGTGGCTGCCCTGCTGGACGTGCAACCCATCAGCGACATCGCCGAGGTGGTGGACGCCGACACCTTCGTCCGCCCGATCTACGCCGGCAACGGCATGGCAACGGTCAAATCCGCTGATGGCAAGAAGGTGATCACGGTCCGCGCCGCCAGCTTCGATCCGGTGGCGGCGGATGGCGGCAACGCCCCGATCGAGAAAGCAGCCATCCCGGATTTGCCGAATGTCTCGAGATTCGTCTCCGCCGAGCTGTCCAAGAGCGAGCGACCGGAACTGACCGCGGCCCGGGTAGTGATTTCCGGTGGGCGCGGCATGCAGTCCGGCGATAATTTTAAGCTTTTGGAACCTATTGCTGATAAACTCGGAGCTGCGGTCGGGGCCTCCCGTGCCGCGGTGGATGCCGGATTCGTCCCGAATGACTATCAGGTCGGGCAGACCGGAAAGATCGTCGCCCCGGAGCTTTACGTTGCCGTCGGCATCTCGGGTGCCATCCAGCACCTCGCCGGGATGAAGGACAGCAAGGTGATCGTGGCGATCAACAAGGATGAGGAAGCGCCCATCTTCCAGGTCGCCGATTACGGCCTGGTGGCGGATTTGTTCAACGCGCTGCCTGAGCTGGCAGCCGAACTGGAGCGCTCCTGAATGAATATCGACGTCAAGCCTGCCCCCGCCTCGACCGCGATGCTGGTCGAGCCACCGGAAATTGCCCGCGTCGGCGTGATCGGTGCCGGGCAGATGGGCAACGGTATCGCCCATGTCTGTGCGCTGGCCGGGCTTGACGTGCGAATGCTGGACACCAAGCAGGACGCGCTGGACCGCGGCATGGCGACGATCAGTCGCAACATGGACCGGCAGGTGAACCGCACGCTGATCTCGGCGGAAGACAAGACCGACGCGCTGGCCCGTATCCACCCCGGCCAGGACTACGCGATGTTCGACGAAGCCGACCTGGTGATCGAGGCCGCGACCGAGAAAGAAGACGTCAAGCGGGCGATCTTCAAGCAGTTGATCCCGCATCTGAAGCCGGCGGCGCTGGTCGCATCCAATACGTCGTCGATCTCCATTACCAGGCTGGCGGCGACGACCGACCGGCCGGAAAAATTCATCGGCATGCACTTCATGAACCCGGTGCCGATGATGAAGCTGGTGGAGATCATCCGCGGCATTGCCACGGATGAGCCGACCTTCCAGGCGGTGCAGACGCTGGCGCACAAGCTGGGCAAGATCACCGCGGTGGCGGAAGATTTCCCGGCGTTCATCGTCAACCGCATCCTGGTGCCGATGATCAACGAGGCGGTTTATGCGTTGTACGAGGGCGTAGGATCCGTCAGCGCAATCGATACGTCGATGCGGTTGGGCGCGAACCATCCGATGGGGCCGCTGGAACTGGCGGATTTCATCGGGCTGGATACGTGTTTGTCTATCATGCAGGTGCTGTACGAGGGGCTGTCGGATTCCAAGTACCGGCCGTGCCCGCTGCTGGTGAAGTACGTCGAGGCGGGGTGGCTGGGACGCAAGACCAACCGGGGGTTCTACGATTACACGCAGAATCCGCCGCGGCCGACGCGGTAGCACTTTGGCATGAGGTAGCCAGCCGCGGCTAACGCGCCGCGCGGATGTCGGTTTTGCTGAAATCGGCGCCTTTGGACAGCAACGCTGCCCGGTTTGCCTTGGCACAGGCGTAGGCAAAACAGTCGCCATCGCGAGCGGAGAGGCTGGGTTTGTCGGCGCTCATGGAATCCCTTGCTACCCTGCCGGTTCTTCTTCCACAACAACTTGCTTGACGATGACGAACAATCAACCATAGGATGTCGCGTCCGGTGCGGGAACCAACCATGCCACGCATCACAAATGACGCCGGCCTTGAGTTGATCAAGCGCTTCGAAGGATGCCGTCTGCAAGCCTACCAGGATGTCGCTGGCATCTGGACGATCGGTTACGGCCATACCGGCGGCGTGACCGAGGGCATGACAATCACGCAACATCAGGCTGATCTGTTCCTGCGGAACGACCTGCTTGCGACGGAGAACGCCGTCGTTGCAGCAATAATGCAGGCAGCGACCGCCGAGAACCAGTTCGGAGCCATGGTCGCGTTAGCGTACAATATCGGCGCCGGAGCGTTCAAATCATCGACCGTGCTGCGCCAGCATCTGGCGGGCAACACCGCGGCCGCTGCCGATGCCTTCCTGCTGTGGGACAAGGCCACGATTGATGGGAAGCTTCAGGTGGTGCAAGGCTTGAGCAACCGGCGACACGCCGAACGGAGCCTTTATCTGACCTGAACCATATGGATACTCGCATGGCGAGTGTGGCTTTGATGCTGCTGGCGCTGCATGGCGCTGTGCCTGCGGCGGACGCTTCGTCCTGCATTGCCGCTGTTGGGAAAGCTCAGGCACAGGTCCTGGTGAATCGCTGCCTGGAAATATCCCCCGCGACGCATCCACCCTGCAATGCGCTGAACCCATGCGCCCTGATCATCAATGAAATCCGCCGCGGTTGCGCATTGCTGCCAGAGACGCAGCAACCGCAGTTCTGCGCGATGTACCCGACACGGTCGCGGTCCCCCGGATAACTTCCGCCATCCAGTCTGCCGGTGCTGATCGATTGACCCGCCCCCTACCAGGCAGTACCGTCCCCCACCCAAAGGTAACAGTAGAGGGATCGTCGCCATGAAAGTCGGGATGGCGCTGAACATGCTGTGCCAGGCTGGGCGTTCGGACGCGGCCGTGGTGCACGAACACATGGCCATGGGTGATCTTGTCGAGCCGCTTGGCTTCGATTCCCTGTTCGCGCTGGAACACCATTTCACCGGCTACGCCATGTCGCCCGCACCGTTGCAATTGCTTGCGTACTATGCCGGCCGCACGCAGCGCATCCAACTCGGCACCGCGGTGATCGTATTGCCCTGGCACGATCCCGTCCGCGTCGCCGAGCAAATCGCCTTGCTCGACATCATGTGCGGCGGCCGTTGCTTGTTCGGCTTCGGCCGCGGCGCCGCCAGCGTGGAATATGAAGGCTTCCGCATCCCGATGGGCGAAGCGCGCCCCCGCTTCATCGAGGCCGCGCGCATCATCCAACAAGCACTGGCGAGCGAATACTTCGAATTCCAGGGCGAATACTATCAAATTCCCCGCACCGCGATCCGCCCACGCCCGATCTCCCACCCCGAGCGCCGTTTTTACGGCACCGCTGTCAGCCCGGATTCCGTGGAGGTGATGGCGAAGCTCGGTTTCTCCATGCTGGTAATCATGCAAAACGAGTGGCCCAAGGCCGCCGCCGACATCGTCCGCTACAACGAAATCGCTGCGCGCCAGGGTTTTGCCCCGCGCCCGCCGATGATCCTCACCAACGTCTCCTGCGCCGAGTCCCGCGCCGAAGCGCAGGACCGTGCCATGCAATTCCTGGCCAGGAAATGGGAGTCGATCGACAACCACTATCATTTCTCCGATGGCCACCTGGCTGACGTCAAAGGCTACGAGTCTTATGAAAAGATCGGCCAGACCTACGCCAAGATGAAGGAACCGGCGCGCCAGGCGAAAGCGACCGAGTTCTATGTCAGCATCCAGGTCGTCGGCACCCCCGACGATTGCATTCAGAAGATCGCGGAACTGCACCGCCTGACCGGGATGGACCACCTGATCACCGAATTCTCCTTCGGCGGCATGCCGCACGAAGATGCCGAACTCGCCATGCGCTTGTTCGCCGACAAGGCGCTGCCGGTGCTGCAACACGATACCCTGTTCTCCTCGCCGCGCGCCGCACCCCCGATAGCGCCGCAAGTATTGACGGAAGGCATTTTCGCCCCGGCCTAATACCGACGTAGCGCCGCAAGCACTCGCATGTTGCGGCGCACAAATGAAGAAGCTCTTATCCGGCCTGTCTTCAATAAACGGGCAACACCACCCCTTCTCATGCGACGTGGCGTGTGGCATACAGAATACAATAACCGTCCGGGAGGACCACGCCCATGGTATCCGACTCCAAGATGCTGAAGGCCGATCGCTGGTCGCAGCTATGGCTCGGCCTGGTCTGCATGATCCTGATCGCCAATCTGCAATACGCCTGGACGTTGTTCGTCAATCCGATGCACCAGGCGCATGGCTGGGGAATCGCGGCAATCCAGGTTGCGTTCTCTATTTTCATCGCCACGGAAACCTGGCTGACGCCGATCGAAGGATGGTTGGTCGACGCGTTAGGTCCGCGGCGAGGACCGCCGGCAATGGTAGGGTTCGGCGCATTGATGGTCGCGGTTGCGTGGGTGATCGACTCCTACGCCACGTCGCTCGAAGCTCTTTATGTCGGGGCAGCGTTGTCCGGCATCGGTGCCGGCGCGATCTATGCAACCTGCGTCGGCAATGCGGTGAAGTGGTTCCCGGACCGGCGCGGACTGGCCGTGGGCATTACCGCAGGCGGGTTCGGCGCGGGAGCAGCGCTGACGGTGATCCCGATCAGGCTGCTGATTGAAAGCGCGGGCTACAGCAGCGCGTTCTTCTGGTTCGGCCTGGGCCAGGGCGCAATCCTGCTGCTGATCGCGCCCATCATGCGCGCGCCAATGCCAGGCGAGATGCCGCAAATGGCGCCTGCCAAAGTGCCGCAAGCGGGAACCAGTTCCAGCCCGGCACAAATGCTGAGCACGCCCGCCTTCTGGGTCTTGTACGTCATGTTCGTGCTGGTCGCCGCCAGCGGCCTGATGGCGACCGCGCAGATCGCACCGATTGCCAAGGATTTCGGCCTGACCTCGCAAGCGTTGTTGTTCGGGGGCAGTGCCCTGGCCGTGGCTCTGGTGTTCGACAACGTGATGAACGGCGCCGCGCGCCCGTTCTTCGGCTGGGTATCGGACCATATCGGCCGCGAGGCCACGATGGCGATCGCCTTCGCCCTCGGTGGCTGCGCCTATTTGCTGTTGGGCTGGTTCGGCCGCAGTCCCTGGGCGTTCGTGATCTGCGCTGGCCTGATCTTCTTCACCTGGGGTGAGATCTTCAGTCTCTTCCCTGCCACCTGCACCGACTTGTTCGGCCCCGGCTTCGCCACGACGAACGCCATGTTGCTCTACACCGCGAAGGGCGCGTCGGCTTGGCTGGTGCCGCTGGCGAACGTATTGAAAGCTGACACGGGCGGTTGGCAGACGGTGTTCCTGGTGGCAGCGGCAATGAACTTCGTCGTGGTCTTGTTGGCACTTTTCGTGCTGGGCCCCGCGCGCCGCCGCGCCGCGCAACGGCGGGCCGCGGTGGCCTAACGCCGTACACCTCTCCCGCGCTACGCTATCCGCGCAGCGCGGGAGAGGTCGAGATGCAAAGCATCGAGGGTGAAGGTAATCGGGGTCGGCATACACGTCTTTCCCTCGCCTCGGTGTCAGGCACCCACGCTGGTCTGCTTTCGTCTCCTTTCCCCGGCCTGGGCAAGGTTCGACCGCTTGTCAAACCCGATCGGACAGACCTGCCGCCTTGCGCACCACGCGCAATGTTTGCTCCCAATTGAAATTGCGATACACCGCCGCGAGGTTCGCGTACGGCGGCGACTGAGCAAACAACTGGAACGTCAAGCGGTGCCCGGCATAATCCGAATTCAGCAGATCGCGCGCGAAGGCGAGCAACCTGCGGCGGTCCTCGGCCTGCCACGCCGCGTTCACGGTGTAGTACTTTTCCAGGAACGGCGCCGTCTCCGGGTCGCGGAACGCGGCGGCATCCGGCGTCACACAGATTTGCCCCCCGCATAGTTCGCGGGCGATATGCATCATATGGTGCAGTTGCGACGATGCCAACACGCGCCCGGTCATCAACAGCGATTGCTCTGGCATCAGCAGTCCGGCCGGGCTTCGTCTGGCACAGGCGATGGCGGCAGTGAGATGCGCGTTGATGCCCTCGCGATAACACGCAAGCTGGGCCAGCTTCTCTTGCACCGCCTGCTGCTGCTCCAGCCCGGTCTGTCGCGCATTGAACAATGCAGCGCCGATCATGAAATCCGCAAGGCGGACGTTGCGCTGAACGAAGGCAAACGCGCTATAGCGGTGCAGCGTCGCCCGGATGAACGTGGCCGCCTTGGTATGGCGGTAGAACAACACGTCTTCCCAGGGGATCAGCACGTCGTCGAATACGACCAGCGTGTCCACTTCGTCGAAGCGGTTGGAGAGCGGGTAGTCCTCCGCGGGTGTCCGCCCTGCGAACCCGGTGCGGCAGATGAATCTCAGGTTAGGCGCGCCAAGATTGGCGATGAACCCGACGGCGTAATCGGAAAGCTGCGAATCACCCCAGTTGGCGATGGTGGGCTTGGTGAACGCCTGGTTCGCGTACGCCGCGGCGGTTTCGTATTTCGCGCCGCGCACAATGATGCCGGCATCGGTCTCCTTCACCGCGTGCAGCAGCATATCCGGATCCTGATCCTGCGGCCGCTTGGAACGGTCACCCTTCGGATCGGTGTTTGCCGAGACATGGAATGGGTCCTGCTGCGCCACCGACGCGACATGCCGGCGGATGTTGGCGGAGAACTGCGGGTCGATCTCGTTCAGCACGTCCTGGCCGTCGTAGAGCGACCACATCTCACCCACTGTCTCGTCACCGACACGTGTGACGATGCCGCCGATCTCATCCAGCACCGCATCCACCGCTGCACGTTTCGCGTGCCAATCGTCCGGCGTCAGCGGCAACTTTGTGCCCACCGAGCAAATGTCGCCATCTTCCGCGCGGTAGGCCATGACCGGGGCGTGGGCGGCTTCGTGCGCCATGTCGTAGATGCGCGCGCGCACATCGACCAACGGCCTGAACATCGGATGCATGGTGACGTCGTGCACGCGCTCGCCATTGATCCAGACCTGGCGGCCGTCTCGGATGGAATCGCGGTATTGTTGACCGTTGCGGATCATGCGCTGAGCTCCCGTGGTGTCCGGCGCTTCGCGTCATCGCTATTGGACCACCGCCTGGCCAACACATGCCCGGATGAAACGAACCGCCGCCATTCCATCATTGCCGGGCGCGGCGACGAAGCAACCTGGTTCGGGAAAGCGCACGGACAGTTCGTGCGCCCATCTGACCGAGGTTGTTTCGCCGCTGCGCTCCTGGCGAGAAAGAAGGAGATAACTTCCCCCAAAGTAGCTTATCGGGAGGAATCGTTCATCCAATCTCGGGGCGGCCCGTCTGGCGAGTGCAACTCGCACTGCCATCGGAAGCGCGGCTCACCGGCCGCCAGGAACCTTCAGCCGCAAGAATCCAACGATCCGCTCCGCTTCCTGCACGATCGGCTCGGCGATGGCCGACGCGCGGGCGGAACCGTCGCGCAGGATTGCATCGATCTGCGCCGGGTCGGCCAGCAGACGGGTGGTTTCCGCGGCGATCGGCCGCAGCTTGTCCACGAGCAATTCGGACAGCGCTTCCTTGAAGGCGCCGAACCCTTTGCCGCCATGGTCGCGCAGCACGGCGGTGATATCGACCTCCGCCATCGCGGCAAAGATGCCGACCAGGTTGCGCGCTTCGGGCCGGTCCTTCAGGCCCTCGGGTTCGGAGGGCAGCGGTTCGGGATCGGTCTTCGCGCGGCGGATTTTCAGCGCGATCGTGTCCGAATCGTCGTTCAGGTTGATCCGGCTTTGATCCGAGGGGTCGGATTTCGACATCTTCTTGGTGCCGTCGCGCAGGCTCATCACGCGCGCGGCGGGACCCATGATCAGCGGCTCGATGCGGGGGAAGAAGTCCACCCCGTAGTCGTGGTTGAATTTTCCCCCGATGTCGTTGGCGAGTTCCAGATGCTGGCGCTGGTCCTCGCCCACCGGTACGGCAGTCGCCTTGTAAGCCAGGATGTCGGCGGCCATCAGGTTCGGATAGACGTACAGCCCGGCGGAGGCATTCTCGCGATCCTTGCCGGCCTTGTCCTTGAACTGCGTCATGCGGTTCAGCCAGCCGATGCGCGCGACGCAGTTCATGATCCAGCTCAACCGCACATGCGCGGGCACGGCTGATTGCAGCAGCAGGATGTGCTGCTTTGGATCAATGCCGATGGCCAGCAGGACCGCTGCCATCTCGCGGCTCTGGCGCGTCAGAGCCGTGGGATCCTGCCACTCGGTGATCGCGTGCAGGTCGACCACACAGTAGAGGCATTCATTATCCTGTTGCAACGATACCCAGTTGCGCAGGGCGCCCAGGTAGTTGCCGAGCGTGGCGACGTTGGACGGTTGAATGCCGGAAAAGATACGGTACATGGCAGTGTTCGTCGTGTCAGTGGCGCATCGCCAGATGGCCCATTCGCCGCCGGGGTGCAAGGCGCCCGCAGATCGTCTGGCGGGACGGCCGGATCGGGCCGTGGATTGCCGTCGCTGGCGAACACAACCGACCGGGTGCGAGATCGACGGGCCGTCACGGACCGGGCAGTGCGCCCGACGCGCCACGAGAACAGCCGCAAAGTCCTGAAGCGATCGGGTGTCCAACCAAGATAATGTTCAACGCAGATGCCACGCGGATGTCGCGTGCCGACATGCTTCGGATCAGGGATCCCTCTCAAATCAATAACGCGCGGGCCAGAGCAAATCCGCCCGCCAGCGATTTTCTGTTAGCATATCCGACCGTCTTTCGTCAATGGGAAACCGACCATGCTGTGAGCATCAATGGCCTGGCGAAGTAGCCGGTGGCGCGCTTCCGATGGCCTGGGTTGCCATGATCGTGCAGATCGGCGCTGTGTACGTGGCCCGGCCTCCGGTCAGCGCGTCCCGCCAGTTGCCGAGCCCGCCCGAACCCCCTACTCAGCCGCCCTCACGACCGCATGACCAGGAGGCCG
>Ga0335072_10010562_pt1 | contig 13284 bp, 5 predicted proteins | sample Lox_Sample_21_FD_206725 | JGI IMG/M metagenome (GOLD analysis project Ga0335072, IMG submission 206725) | Soil microbial communities from Loxahatchee National Wildlife Refuge, Florida, United States - Lox_Sample_2.1 | ecosystem: Environmental > Terrestrial > Soil > Wetlands | place: USA: Florida...
GCCGCGACAAATGCCACTGGTAGAGAGTTTCCCCAGCCAGGACATGCGTAACGGCAACCTGTGGAACTACCTCGTAGCTACGCAGGGAACGCAGACGCCGGCGATCAACAATTACGACGGCACGCCCATTCCCTGCACCGGTCCCGAAAACTGCTCGGTGCCGGTGACGCCCGTGGCAGCGAACGCGATGAAATACCTGATGCCGCTGCCGAACAGCGGCAGCTCGGATTCCTTCCAGAACAATTACGTCACCAATTTCCCCGCGCCGATTTCGAGCAACCAGTTCGATGTGCGCATCGACCAGAACATCACCACCAACCAGTCGGTTTACGGGCGCTTCACATGGAAGAACCGGGCGGTCACGACGGCGCCCGAGGTCAATTGCGAGGGTTTCTGCGCTACCAGCATCTCTCCTCTGCTCGGCGGCATCTCCCAGCCGGAACAGGATCGCGGCTTGACGGTGGCCTACAACTACACCATCAGTCCTAATCTAATCAACGAATTTCGCGGCGGCTACAACGCGCTGCGGACGCAGCTGGAAGCGAATGTGGACTCGGCCGCCCTGGCCAACCAGGTGGGCATTACCGGCATTCCAGACATAGGCACAGAAGCGACGGTGCCGGATTTTCAGATCGTCGGGTTACAACGGACCGGCGGGATCAACACCACGCATCAACAAAGCAAGATCATCCAGTTGCTGGACAACCTAACGTGGATCAAGGGTCAGAACACGTTCAAGTTCGGTGGGGATGTGCGGCGGCTGACTGACCATGACGAAAATGTGTTCGGCAACTACCGCGCGGGGCAGTACACCTTTAACTCGACGAGCGATGTGGGGGCGACGATCGGCGATCCGTTTACGCAGTTCCTGATGGGATATCCGGACGCAACTGTACTGTCCCAGGTGACTAATCCTGCCATGAACGGCTTAGGGTACTCCTACGCGGTTTTTGCCCAGGACGACTGGAAGGTGACGCCTTACCTAACCATCAACGCCGGCCTTCGCTACGAATTACATCCGGCGCTGAAAGACACGCACTACAACACGGCGGCGTTCCTGCCGGACTACGACGAGAACGGGATTCACGGCGCGGTGGCGGTGCCCAATGCCCAAGGATTGAGCTATACGAACCCCGGTTTCGCGGCTTCCATCGCGCCGACGCCCATCCTGACGGCATCACAGGCCGGCCTGCCGCAGTTACTACGCTATACCGATAAGACCGACTTTGGGCCGCGCATCGGCTTTGCCTGGCGCCCTGCCCACAATGACAGCACGGTAATTCGCGGCGGATGGGGCCGCTTCATCGAACAGCCTCTCGGCTTCTCGCTGGTGTCAGGCTGGGCCGTGCATGCCAGCTTCGTTCCTACTTACCTGCAAGACTACTCTGCCAGTGGAACTCCCATCCTTTCGTACCCGGATCCTTGGCCTTCGAACCTGTACCAGCCGGGGACGGCCAGCTTCGAATATGCGTTTCCGATCCACTACCGCGACCCTACGGTGCAGCAGTGGAACCTGACCTTCGAGCATAACCTGGGACATGATGTGGGCATGCGGCTCTCCTATGTTGGAAGCCACGGGAGTAACCTGGAAAACTTCAACGATCTGAACCAGGTGCACCCAAACACGACAGGCTATGCGAACCAGACGCTGGAATATCCGATCTGGGGCATCCTGCAGAGCGTGGTGAACCAGGCAGAAAGCAACTACAACGCTTACACGGCGCTGCTCGAAAAGCGCATGTCCAATGGACTGCAGTTCCAAAGCAGCTACGTGCTGACCCGGGATCTTTCCAATGCCGGGGGCGGTGTGCCGACGCAGTTTGCCGGGGCGGGCGGCAATTGGGTTACGGATAAGTTCCATCCTGGGCTGGATTATGGAAACGTGATCTTCGATCGCCGCCATCGGATGCTGAATACGTTTTTGTATCAGTTACCGTTCGGTCGAGGGGCCAAGTTCCTGGCTACGAGCGGGCGGTTGATGGATGCCGCGGTGGGCGGCTGGCAACTGGGCGGCGTGCTGGTTTTCCAGAGCGGCGCGTTCCTGACCATGTCGCAGTCGTCGGTAGATCCGGCGAACACCAATATCCTCAACACGGTCGGGGTGACGCGGGCTGACATTGTGACGGGGGTTGCACCCAAGGCTGTGCGTGGGTTGACGAATTCGGCGGGTCCCGTGTTCCTGAATCCCGGTGCGTTTACGCTGCCACCGGTCAATGCGGGCCGCTTTGGGAATTCGTCGGTGGGCAACGTCGAGGGGCCGGGCACGGATGCGGTTTCGTTGTCGCTGATCAAGTCCATTCATATAACGGAACAGTTGCAGTTCCAGTTTGGGGCCCAGGCGGCCAATGCTTTCAATCACCGGAATTACGATGTTCCTAATACCAGCGTGGACTCGGATGCATTCGGCACCATCTCGGCACTGCAGTCGGCTGAAGGCGCAGGGCCAAGGAATGTGGAGATTACCGGGAGGATTAGTTTTTAGCTGGGATTTAGTGACAGGGGAGAAGCCGGTTGGCTTCTCCTTTTTTTTTGTTTTTGAGGTTTGGTTTGTGAATCGACACCGGGGCCCAGGATTTTATCCTGGGTAATTTTCAGCCGTCCCTTGCGGGACTGCATCGGGTTTGGTCTTTCTTCCCAGGACTTCGTCCGGGACTTCGTCCTGGGCTATTTTCAGCCGTCCCAGCGGGACTGGATCTGTTTTTTTGTTCAAGGGTGACTGGCGGTGAACTACCCCACTCAAGCCAAAAGAGGGCTTGAATGGGGCACCGTCCTGTCTATTCAGAGACAGATTTGTCGCTTCAGACGCCGGAGATTTGGGTGAGGGGTGGGGCGGGCGGCGGGGGCGGCACTGGCTGCTTACCACGGATGACGGAACGCACGCGGCCTACGCCGGCTCCTATTCGCTCCGAGGCGACCATCAGGTGACCCGCGGTGAGGCCGGGGAGGACGCGATGATGCCCTACGACCGCCAGGGCGACCGAGGCCACACAACCACATTGCGTGCAGTCCGGCGTGCCCCCGAATTGGCAGGGGCCGATGCGGGTCTCGAGATCGGCGGAAAGCGAGAGCGTGGTTCGGGCGAAGATGCACTCCTGCGGCGATTGCGGCGGATGGCGCAGCTCTTCGATCATTCGCTGGTTCATCTGGAACTTGGGATAGGGCGGATAGAGACGCTCCAGCTCGTCCAGCACCTGGCGGCGCATCGCGGGCGTGAGAATCTCCGGACCTTCGGCGCCCTGCTGCGGGGTGAAGAGGCTGACCCAGATGCGCTTGACCTGGGGGCGCTCGCTCCAGAAGCGGAGGAATTCTTCGAGGTACCCGGGACGGCCGGCGATCTGGCCGGTGACGGTGCAGTGAATGGTCACGAAACTGTCACTGATCGATTTCAGGATGCGCTCGTAGGTGGCCGGCTTGCGGCGCTCGTCATGCTCCGGTTGCAGCCCATCGATGGATACCACGAGGCTGAGCTTGGAAAGGTCGTTCCAGGCCTTCGGCAGCGCGCGGAAGGCGCTGGTGACCAGTTGCACGTGGATGCCGCGCTGCTCCAACTGGGGTAGCAGTACCTCGAGCTCCCGGTAACGCACCAAAGGATCCCCACCGACTATCGAAAGATGGACGGGGCGCTCGCGGTCGACGATGGCGAGCAAGCGGCGGACCAGTTCGTCTCCCTTGTAGTCGGAGAGCTGACGCAGGCTGACACCCGCGCTTCCAAGATGTTCGGGCTCATAGGCATAGCAGCCGGGGCAGCGGAGCGGGCACTCGCGGGTGATTTCGATGGAAAGACTGGGTTTTTGGCCGTTGAGAATGCTGGCCCAGGCGTTCAGCACTTCTGACTTCTTCATTCGGGACCCTCGGGGATGTTGAAGCTGTCTCTTCCATGATAGTGAAGAACGCGGTGAAGAGGGAGGCTTCGGTTACAAAAGGGCCCCTTTGTCTGACTCGGTCGCTTATGAATCGGAAGCCGAGCCGGCGCCGTGCGCCTGCTCCAGGGCGTGCTCTTGCTGCTGTTTGCGATAACGGATCACGACGAGGCGGACGGTAAGAGCGAGTGCTCCGCCGATGATGGTGCTGATGGCGCGATGGTAGGCGACTTCCTTGCCGGGCAGGCTGTTGATGGCCAGCAGGCAAACGATGTACGCGGTAAGGCACAGGGTAAAGAGGCCGTAGTTCACGCTGTTCAGCGAGTAGGACAGCCAGGCAAAGAACAGGGTCAGCGCAACCAGAGTGGGTAGGTTGGGTGTGAGATGGGCGAGAGAATAGCTTGCGAGCATGCCGCCGGTGAGCGTGCCTGCGGTGCGGGCGAAGGCACGGCTCACGGTATCGGTCAGGCCGGGACGGAGCACGAGCAACGCGGTCATGGGAATCCAGTAGCCATTGGCGAAGCCGAAGTGGCGATAGATCTCGGTGCTGACGCCGAGGGTCACGGCCAGGCGCAGCGCGTAGGGCATGGTGCTGGGCGGGGTATCTCGTTTGAAGAGCGAGCGGGCGGCCTGCTCGAACGAAGAGCGAAGGGCCTGATGCTCTTCCCGCATATAGCGGGCCACCGCGGTCAGGTCGTTGCGCAGTTGAGAAAGAAGGCGCAGCAGGATGCCCGAGGAAACGATCTGGAGCGTGCCGCCTGCTATGACCAGGCCGGAACGGATGGCTGCGGCGCGGGGGGAAAAAGGAAAGCCGGAGGCCACGAGTAGAAACACGACGAACTGCTGGCCCACCCAACTAATGCCCGCTGCCCGCAAGGAAAGCATGCCGTAGAGGAACCCGGCACCGGCTGCGATCAACACGAGCGTGAAGTTGGTGTGGCCGGCCACCATGCCGATAAAGGTGGCCACGGCGGTGCCCATAGCGGCCAGGATCATGGGCGGGAACATCGAGTCATCAATGTGCTGCTTGGCGCCGAAGCCGACGGTGAACGCGCCACCGCAGGCGATGAGGCCCGCACCGGGATGGCCCAGGAGGAGGCCGAGCCCCAGGCAGATGGCGAGAGGAAGAACGAAGATCAGGTCCGGACGAAAGGACTGCGCTTGCCAATCGAAGACCAGGCTATCGTGCAGCAAATGTCTGGCCGGGACAGGGGAGGCTGCTGACATTCTCTTTGTTTAAGATACACGCTATGGAGGCAGGAACGTGATGCGACGGTGGATGAGATGGGGTTTGCTGATTCTGTTGGCCGCGGTATGTGCTGTGCACCGGCCCGCGGCAGCGCAGGGACGGCTAAGTGACAAGGACCTGCAGCGGGCGATGCAAACGCTGAAGGATGACGCTCAACCTTTCAAGCAAACGTTTGCGAATGCGCTCAAGAACAGCACGATTCACAAATCTACGCAGGAGAAAGATGCGCGGGCGCTGGCCGATGCATTCGCCAAAGAGGCGAACGCGGCGCTCGATGCCTTCAAACGCAACAAGAAGGCAGATGCGCAGGTGGCTGCGTTGGTGCATACGGCCTCGCAAATCGACCCGCTGGTCTACAATCTGCACCTGGATCCGGGTACGACCACGCAGTGGGAGAAGCTCCGCTCTGAGTTACACCCGATCGCGCAGGCCTTTAGTGTGCCCGAGCCGTATTTTTCTTCTGCTGCCGGAAATGCGGCTGCGGCCCAAAGCACAACAGGGACCTGCCTCAATGCGGTGGGCATACAACGTTCCCGGCAACTCGTGAATGAATGCCTGCAGGTTTCTCCAGCGACGCATCCGCCCTGCAATGCGCAGAATGCGTGCTCCATGATTGTGGACGAGATCAAGCGCGGGTGCGCGTTGATTGGCAAAGGGGCTCCGGGGTTTTGCGCGGAGTACCAGTAGTTTGGGGTCGAGGAACAACCCCAGTGCGTCGACGCCGGGGGTACTCCATAATCGAGGAACAACCTCACTCAAGCCAAAACAAGGCTGAATGGGGCACCGTCGACTGCGTCGACGCGCGGGAAAAAGGTTCTTTTGTATTCACTGTTTCGACGCGCGTGGGAGGATAGTAACTGTTATGGTTACTTCCGTGGTGCTTTGGGCAGGCTCAGCAGGTTGGCGAAGAGGCGGTAGGCTCCGGGAATGCCCTCGGGTAACTGGCGGTAGAGAGCGTAAGCGACGTAGACATAGGCGCCTTTGCCGTAGCGAGCATATAGCAAGCCGCCTTTTTGCGCATCCTGACCCGGGTCGTGCACCTCGGTCAACGCCTGATAGTGCGAATCCCAGGAGTGCATGAAGGAATGGCCACGCTCCTCCACCCAGCCCTGAAAGTCCGCACTGGTGATGTGATTGGGCCAGGAGAATAACGGGCTGTGCGGCTCAAGGATGGCGACGGGATCGCTTTCGTCGACGACCTTCTCCGGATCGCCGGTGAGGGTGATGGGATACGGACCGTAGTTGTGGTCATACTCTCGGCTGTTGTATTGCACGACGAGGACGCCGCCCTGCTTCACGTAATCGAGCAAGCGGCCATTCGAGGACGCCAGTTCGGGACGCGCCGCGTAGGCGCGAATGCCGAGCACGATGGTGTCATACACGGAAAGATCGCCTGAGGCGATGTCTGCCGGTTGCAGCAGGTGCACAGACACACCCATGCTTTCGAGCGCCTGGGGCACGTCGTCCCCGGTGCCCATGACGTAGCCGACCTTGAGGCCGGGGGCCAGCTTCACGTCCACGCCAACGAGTTTGTAAGGTGCCGAGGAGTAGAAGTTGTAAGGTCGCAGGCCAGGATAGCCAACAGTCTCGTAGCCTTGGGTAAATTGGCGCCCCTGGAACTCCGCGACCGGAGTGATGGGGTAGTCCTCCGCAGCAATGTGCTGCGGGATGACCGCGAAGGCCATGGTCTGTTGCTCACCTTCGCGATGCGCGGTGAAGGCCGTCGAGGGCGGTGCGGATTGCCAACCCGGCGGCAGTTGCAGATGGAGATCGATGGGGCCTGACGTTTTGATGTTGCTGCGCAAACGGATATCGACAGTGGCCGGTGTCGTCTGTTCGAGCGGAAAGATGCCCGCCGTGGCGGTCGAGGCCACAGAGATTTCCGGCACGAGCAGCAGCGGGTTATAGACACCGCCGCGGCCCACGACGTGCTGCACGGTCTGCACCACCTGGCCGGCACGAACGGTTGCTCCCTCCACATTGAATTCAACCCACGCCTCCAACGGATAGGGCGGCAACGGATGGTCGAGGCAGGCGACGCTGTCGAGGTCGTAGTAAGACTGCTCTACATCTTTGCGATGAAAGCAGGCCTTGGTCACACCTGCATCCGCGGGCACGTTCACGCGAAATGTGGCGGACTGACGCTGATTGCCTTCGAGCGCCCCTTTGAACGGGGTGGTTGCGGTGAACTGCCAGTCACCGGTATCCGCAGAGTGGAGGGACACCTTTTGCACTTCGACGGGCGCGGCCGTGGGGTTCGTGAGATAGGTGATTACGCCGAAAGACTGGCCGGGAACGGCGGAGGCGAAGGTATCCTGCGCATCGACGGCAAAGCCTGCGCGGCCCCGGTCGGGATTGGGCGGGGCCACCACCGCGGTAAGCGAGACGCCGAGCGCCTCCAGAATGGCGCTGTTGAATTGAGCCTCTTTCACCGCCAGCTCGTGGTGGACGTTGTACTTCTCTTCGGGCGAAAGGCTGGAGGCTTCGACCTTTTGCATCAGTGACTGTGTCTGTTTCAAGCCCTGGGCGAGCAGCGGGGCCAGCTTCGCCGGTTGCGAGGGAGAGAAGGTGCGCGTGGCCTGGTCCACGGTAGCTGCGATCTGATGGAGGCCTGCCGTCAGAAAGGGATGGCTGCCCGGCGCCAGGGCGGCGATGCCGGAGATCGACGTGTCGATGCCGTCAAAGTACGACTGCTCCTTTTCCGCAGAAGTGACGCGCGATCCATAGCGGTGATACGGAACATTGAAGGTTCCGGAGAGAGGAATACCGGTCCCGCCGTTTTGGGACTTTTGCTGGCCCAGTCCCTCGCGCGCCAACTGGATGTAGGAGCTTCCCAGCACCGGATCGTACGCGCCCTCAGGAATGGTGAGGGTCGTAGAGGGTACGGCGTCGATGGTCTTATCCGCAACATAGTCGTGGAAGCGCACCGGGGCCCATTTGCCGGTGGCGTAGTCGTACATGCCCTTGGGGCTGATGGAAAATTCCGGGACGCGGGCGTAGACCTTAAGGGGTGTCCAGGGGAGCAGACCGGCCTTGATCTGATCAGGAAATACGTGAGGATCGCCCGCGGCTTTGAAAGCTTCCTGTGCCATCTCGCCAGAGACCTGGTGCTGGCCATGCCCGTCGGTGATGCCGCCGACAAAGACGGCGGTGAGCACGAGAGGCCGATTGACCCGGATGGCGCGCACCACGTCATAGAGGACGCGATCGTGTCCCCAGACGGAGAGGGCCTCCTCCAGAGTTTTGGAGAAGCCGAAGTCGGCGACGCGGGTGAAGTATTGATCGACGCCATAGCGGCGGTCCGCGGCCAGCAGCTCCTGGGTGCGCACGAGCGCGAGTTGATCCCAAAGGTCGTTGGACATGATGTTCTGGCCGCCTTCGCCCCGATTGAGCGTCAGCAGCGCGACGCGGGCGCCCTGCCCGCGGGACTCATAAGTGAGCATGCCACCATCTTCGTCGTCGGGGTGAGCCACGATCATCATGACGCTGGCGCGGGTCGCCAACTTGCGCAGCGACTGCTGCAGGGCGGGCACGCCGCGGTCGATGCGCAGCGGCTGATAGTCCGGGGAGGCGGCGATCGAAGAGGCGTTGGGAGTTTGCGCAGGCAGAGGCGCAGCGAGTAAGAAGAGGGCGGCGGTGAGGCATAAGAGCGGCGGCCTGCCTGGGCGTTGATCGGTCATAGGTTGTCGTTAGCTATAGCATATGACAGGATTGACAAGGTTTTGGATTCAGAGAGGTTGGGTTGTGTTGATGGTTCTAAGGTTGGGTGAGGTTTTGATGAAGGTTCGCTGCAGTATGCACAAAGAGCGATCGATGGGCTTCGCCATCATTTTTCGGCCTACGTACACTTTGGTAAACGTGGGGTACCCGTCCGGTTTTTGTGTGAGTTTGAGGGGAGTTAGATGTGGTTGCTAGGTCAGGGTTAGGGTTTGACGGTTGCTCATCCCAGATCTCGTAACCACACGAGGTGTGGGCCACCCCGGTTTTGCTGAGAGGACAAAGGGTGCAAGGGGGATTCTCGTTGTGACTGAGGTTCACCGGAGAGAGTTTGTCTAAGGACACAGGGCTGGTCAGAGGTATCGGGCTGCCGGGTGCGATCTCGCTAAACATGATCAATATGATCGGCGTGGGGCCGTTCGTGACCTTGCCGCTGATCGTGCTGGCCATGCATGGGCCACAGGCTATACTGGGATGGATCCTGGGCGCGTTGCTGGCAGCTTGCGACGGATTGGTGTGGGCTGAATTGGGCGCCGCCATGCCTCAGGCGGGAGGGTCCTACGAATATCTGCGCACGATCTATGGCCCGAAGCGCGCTGGACGGTATCTCTCTTTCCTATATATATGGCAGCTTAGCTTCAGCGCTCCGCTTTCGGTAGCGTCGGGCTGCGTCGGTTTGGCGCAGTACGCCGGCTTTCTCTGGCCTGGATTGCGCAAGGTGTACTTTTCTTACCAGTTGCCGATCCCAGTCCCTTTTGTACATACCCTACCGCTGACGATTCTACTTGGGCCCGCGACTCTGGTAGCGATGCTGTGCTGCATGATTGCCGCGGCGCTGCTGTATCGCAACATACGAGCGGTGACCCGCTTCTCTGGTCTTTTATGGCTCGGTGTGATGGGCACGATGATGACGGTGATCGTGACTGGATTGCTGCACTTTCATCCCCGGCTGGCGTTCGGTTTTCCGGCTGGAGCATTCCATATGTCAACCGAATTTTTTACCGGCCTGGGGGCGGCTCTGCTGATTGCAACCTACGATTACTGGGGAGCCTACAACATATGCTTCCTAGGCGCGGAAGTCCGGAATCCGGGTCGCACAATCCCGTTAGCGATTGTGTGGTCGGTGGGATTGGTGGCAGCGCTATACCTTCTGATGAATACCGGCGTGCTGGGCAGCATGCCGTGGCAGGAACTTATCGGAGCGGCGGGTACCAACGCGCGTCTCTCTGTAGCCGCGGTTGTGGTCCAGCGCGCTTATGGAGCTATTGCCGGACGGGTCGTCGCCCTGTTGGTAGTGTGGACGGCATTTGCTTCGGTCTATGCGCTCTTGTTGGGTTACTCGCGGGTGCCATATGCCGCAGCGATGGATAATAATTATTTCCGCATCTTTGCCCGGGTGCACCCACGTCACCGAATTCCGAATGTCTCGCTGCTCATGCTGGCTGGCGTGGCGATGCTGTTCTGCGTACTCCAGCTTGCAGATCTGGTAGCGGCCCTTGTAGTGATACGGATCCTGTTGCAGTTTCTGCTGCAACAGGTAGGCGTGATGGTGTTGCGCCATACGCAACCTGCAATGAACAGGCCGTTTCGAATCTGGCTTTATCCCCTTCCTCCGCTACTAGCGATCGCAGGTTTTTTGTACATCTTGTTTTCCCGGCCGCACTTTGCGCGAGAGATTTTCTTCGCCATGTTCGTTGTGTTTACCGGATCAGTAACCTACCTACTACGGGCTCTTAAACGGCAAGAGTGGCCTTTTGGGCGACAACCACGGAGCGCATAAGGCTTCTGCGGGCCTACCGTTTTTCTTTCACTCGCTTCTGCTTTGCCCAACGAAGCTTTTGCGCGGCAGCGATTCTGGCCCTACCTTCGGGCGAGATAACGCGCTTTCTGCGAACGGCCCTGGGCTTCGGAGCCGCCAATCCGCTCTTCCGCGGACTGCGGGACACCTTACCCACGGCGGCCCCGGCAACAAGGTCCCGCGCTTCCGTTAAACGACTGATTTCGGCATCGATGTGGGAAATGATCTCTTCAATTGTCATCGCCATCCAGTGTATCTCAAGATAGGATGATCACGATGTAGAGGCCACAAATTTTCTAAGCAAATAATTGCCGGACGCACTGCGATGGACGCTCGCCAACTGATTCGATAATGTCAAGCCTGAATTCATAGGTAGGCTTATTTTGGACGGCCAAAACTCCGTCAGGTGGTACTATAGCGACGCTGAGGGAAAACGCCGCTCTACGTACAAGCCGGTCGAAGGATACAGCCAAGATTACTTGTCGCGAAACAATAGACATCATTCCTTTCGACTTCGTACCGATATGGTTGGGTTGCCTCCCGATGCTGCCACGATCCGCGATGTCTTTCTGGCTCTCGTCCCATGACTACACGCAAACTCTGCGTGTCGCGCCGCTCTCGCCGGCAAAGAAGATTTCGCATACGATGCGCCACTGAGAAGGCACCGGTAACTTGACCATCGCGCGCAACTCCATTTCACACCTTATTCAGACGACCGAACAGAGCCGAACTTCGCATCAAGGATTTCGGCCAGGCGCCTAGCGCGGTTCGAAGTACAAATAGGACATCGGCAAAGATAAACGCCACTGAGACGAGCAATGATGCGGCTAACGATCATGGCTTTTGTTTCCTCCTCTCCTCACAGTTCCAACGATGACGAGCCTGGAGCCAGCGCGCGCGTCGGGTTTCGCAATTGAAATCAAGACCGCAATTTCCCCCGACGCGACAATCAGACGCACTGCCTGATTCGGCCGCTGGCTCCGGACACCAAGCGAGGGAGCGCTGTTCATGCGTGAATAGAGATAGCTCACGAAGAGCCCGGGCCAACACGAGCAGCGAGGTTATATTCGCAGAGGAGTCATCTGGCGGCGCGCCAGCCGCTGAATCGTCACCGTCGTATTCCATCGGACACCGGTTCGAAAGATCTGTAGATCTCGCTCTGATCTTGTGGGAGGTTGCCTAAGTTCTCAAGATAGGTACGCCACAAATGATGCGGAAAAGGGGGGAGTTAACTTCCAGTAACTACTATGTATGACAGTCATATGCCCGCGGTTACGGTGCGTAACTTTTAGTTAACTACCTCCTTTTCCTATTGAATCTGCATCCGAACCCTTGCGTGTAGGCGTGTAGCGTGCCATCTTGGTGATGCCTACTCAGTTGCGGGGGGCACAGAACAGCAACCAGGAGAAAGGAATCTATGAGGCTGGACGGGCATAGCACGAACATTCGCGGGGATTGAGCGCACTCAAGAACGACATCAAGACGTCGGATTTCATCGTCAACCACCTAGTTCCCTTTACGCACCTCGCTGCCGAACCACATGGCCTTCCTGGTCCACAATCGCCTCACGCACGGCGATTCGAGACAATTATCAAGTACCGCCCGGCCCTGACCGACACCGTCGGGTCAAGCGCACACGCATGTAGGCAGGGCGTGGGGCTCAGGACGTTCCTCGTCCTCCTCGACCGAGCGTGGTATCGCTCTCGGGGCAGATCGAAACATGCTCGCGGTGAGGTCAAGCATAAGTCCAACCTACGCGCGAGAAACCTGCCTTCTGTCTGCCCCGCGCGAGGCTGGACACGTAATACGACACCAGAACAAGCGTCGGAACCCGCAAGGGATAAGGGCGCAGCAGCACGAACCCTGGGTTCCGTGGAAATAAACCGCCCGACCACGCTGGTGCGCGGAATGCGGCCTCCTGCACCCCAGATAAGCGGTCCACTTTTCGGCAACCCAGCCGAAGGGGCAGGTGAGATTCAAGGCACCACTGAGTCCAGGACGCGTAAGTGCTTCCAGATACTGACACCTAGTCAATGTGTGCACATCATGCGAAGACTCCCTCGGCCACGGAGGATACCATGAAGACGATAAGACGTCCTAGTCACTTAGAGCGCCGGGCTACAGGCGAAGAAATCAGACCAAAGCAGCCATGCCAGCGCAGCTTAGGCACCGCGATTTTCCTGGCAGCTATCGCGGACTACCGCAGCCTAAAGCCCGAGTTCCACGAAAGTGCGGCCCGATTTCTCTACCCACACACGCGAGCATGGCAAAACCGCTACGACTGGGCTTTAGCCCATACCGAGGGTTTGAACCCGAGCTGGTTGCGGGATGTGCTGGATAGATCCAGAAGCAGATGGGATGACCAGCGATCGCTGTGCATTGCACTCCATCGAACCTCCAGGCGGCGATCCAAGACGGGGACAAACCCGTGATGGTCGCATCTCTCATCGATAGACTCGACTACACAGTTTACCTACTGTTCCACCGGCGCTTGCGACAGACATTGCGTGGTCTCGAGCTGCTACGTCATGCATATGAACACGTGTTTATACTGGCCGCCCAGGAAGACACTCGTGCAGGTGATAAGACTTACTACCAGGCTTATGTAGATGCACTGGAGATTCTGGGATCCAAGTCTCTGTTGGTAGCGGGATCGCTTT
>Ga0335072_10010564_pt1 | contig 13282 bp, 11 predicted proteins | sample Lox_Sample_21_FD_206725 | JGI IMG/M metagenome (GOLD analysis project Ga0335072, IMG submission 206725) | Soil microbial communities from Loxahatchee National Wildlife Refuge, Florida, United States - Lox_Sample_2.1 | ecosystem: Environmental > Terrestrial > Soil > Wetlands | place: USA...
CCTGGCTGGGATTTCGAGGAGCCCACCGAACTCGCAGGCATTGTCGCCGCGGCCCCCGGGGCGCCAAGTGTGGCGATCGTCCCGGACGGTGCGGAGCTGGAGGACCTTATCCACGCCGCATGGCTCGGGCGCTGCGCGGGCTGTAACCTCGGCAAGCCGGTCGAAGGCCACGGCTGGGACCGCGGGAGGCTCCGCGAGTACCTGACCGAGGCTGACAGCTTCCCGCTCGACGACTATGTGCCGGTCCTCGATCCGATGCCTGAGGGCTACACCCTGCACCCGAGCTGGCCGGACGCTAGCCGGGGACGGGTGGTGGCCATGGCGCGCGATGACGATCTCGACTACACCGTGCTCGGTTTGCGCACTCTGGAGATGCACGGTGCTAGCTACACGACTGACGATGTCGCGGAGCTATGGCTCGACAGCATGCCCTTCGGGAAGGTGTACACGGCGGAGCGCGTCGCCTACCGCAACCTGGTTTACGGGCTGCAGCCGCCGGCCTCGGCCCGCTATCGCAACCCCTACCGTGAGTGGATCGGCGCCATGATCCGGGCAGATATTTTCGGCTACGTTTCCCCGGGCGATCCGCAACGTGCAGCACAGCTTGCCTATGCGGACGCCGCGGTGTCACACACCGGGAATGGCATATATAGCGAGATGTGGGCGGCCGCACTGATCGCCGCCGCATTCACGGCCCCGGACGCCAGTGCTGCGCTGCAGCAAGCCCTGCTGGTGGTGCCCGCCCGTTCCCGGCTCGCGGTCTCGCTGCGAGCCGTGCTCGACGCGCACCAGGCGGGCCGTTCCTGGGAACAGGCCATGGAGTCGATGGAGCAGCGGCTCGCCGGCTACCACTGGGTTCACGCCATCAACAACGCCGAGGTGATCTCGGCTGCGCTGCTCTGGGGAGAAGGCGACTTCAGCCGCACCATCGGCCTAGCCGTCGAGGCAGCACTCGACACTGACTGCGACGGCGCGACAGCGGGCTCGGTTTTCGGGGCGCTGCACGGCACGAAGGCGATTCCCGTTAGCTGGACTGATCCGCTGCACGACACCCTTCACAGCGCCGTCTTCGGATTTGACGGAGTAGCCATCAGCGGTCTGGCACGCCGGACGGCAGCGCTCACAGAACCGCGGGTGCGTCACGACATGACCGCCCGCCTCCCATCTCACAGCTAGCCAGCCCATCTTCGCCGTTAGGTGCGGAACAGCAGGAGCGTGACTGACATGACCAACTCACCAGTGCCATATCTTCTGAACCGCCGCTCGTTCATCAGCGCAGCCGGCCTGGTCGCAGCCGGCGCGGGCATCGCCGCCTGCGGCAGCAGCGTCGGCGGGAGCTCCGGCAGTGCGATCACCATGTGGACGTCGTTCGGCGAGCCGCAGCAGGAGACTTACTTCAACGACACGATCACCAATCCGTGGAACAAGCTGTCTCCCAAGACACCCTTGCAGCTCACGGTCAAGCCGACGAACAGCCTGGCGCAGCTACAGCAGACGGCGGTCGAAGCGGGCGCGGGCCCGGACATCCTGGGTGAGGACGGATCGAGCACCGTGGTGCCGCTGGCTGAGGCCAAGCAGATCCTGCCGCTCGACTCCTACGCCGCGAAGTACGGCTGGCACGACATCATCCTGCCCTGGGCCTTCAACGCCTCGAGCTATAAGGGCAAGCTGTGGTCCATTCCGAACGCCTACGAGACCATGCTGGTGTACTACAACCCGGCCACGTTCGACAAGTACAACTGGAAAGCGCCGACCACGCTCGATGAGACCGAGGCGTTGTTCACCGAAGCGCACGGCCGGGGCATCCAGCCGATCACGGCGGGCAACGCCGGCTGGCGGGGCGTCAACGAGTGGTTCGTCACCATGTTCTGGAACCACTACAGCGGTCCCGATGCGCTCTACCAGGCGCTGACCGGTCAGATCCCGTGGACCGACCCGGTATTCGTGGAACCGCTGCAGATCCTGCAGAAGTGGTTCCAGAAGGGCTGGATCGGCGTGTCCAGCCAGGACTACTTCACCACGCAGTTCGCCACCTGCTATACCGACCTAGCCAACGGCAAGGCCCTCACCTACTGGTCAGGGACCTGGGAATTCGCCAACCTGCCGCTGTACTTCGGCGCCAAGGCCCACAACGACGCCACCTGGACGTGGGCGAACGTTCCGCAAATGCGCAGCGAAATCCCTGCCGTCGTCAACGAACTGTCTATTGGCGGAACGTACTCCATCAACGCGAAGGCCGAAAACCCAGACGCCGTCGCGAAGTTCCTGGGCTGGTACCTCGCCAACAAGAAGGCAGCCGTGCTCGGCCTCAAGGAGTTCGGGTTCGAGCCGCCGCCGATCACCCTGACCTCGTCCGACTGGGTACCAGGGACCAACCCCAACTATTCGCGCTGCTACGACGAGATGGCCGTCAACAGCAAGGCGGGCAACATCGGCTACACCACCTGGACGTTCTGGCCGCCCAAGTCCGACACCTACATCATCGACTCCATGGACGGCGTCATCACCGGCTCGTCGACGCCCGCCGCCTACTGCGCAGGCCTGGAGACGGTGTTCAAGGCCGAGCTGGCCGAGGGGCGAGTTCCGCCGCTGTTCAAGCCGCGAGCCTACGCGGCGTTGTGACGATCCCGGCGACGGCGGTCGCTCACCAGCAGGTGGCGGCCGCCCGCTCACCCCGGCAGCCGTCCGCAACGGGAGGCGCATAACTGTGACTTTCCCGCTGGTAGACACTCCCGCGCGCCGGGCGCAGGACGCGAAGCGAGCGGATGGGGTCTCGCTCCCACGCAAGCACAGGTGGCGCTGGATGCGGTCCTGGGTATTCATGCTCCCGCTCCTCGCCGTGAACATGCTGGTGATCGTGGTGCCGTCGCTCGAGGCCGTGTATTACGCCTTCACCAACTGGACCGGCTACGGCAGCGCCAAGTTCACCGGGTTCGCCAACTTCCGGATGATGTTCACCTCAGGCGAGTTCTGGCAGGCCTGCCTCCACAATGTCCTGTGGACGATCTTCTTTCTCATAGTGCCCATGACGATGGGGCTGGCCGGCGCCTTCATGCTGTCCAGGATTACCCGGTTCCGGGCGCTGTTCCGGACGCTTTACTTCATCCCGTATGTCATGGCGACGGTGGTCAGTTCGATCATCTGGGAAAACCTTCTTAATCCAAACGGAGGGATCGGGTCGGCCATCGGGTTCCTGGCGAATGTGAGCTTTTTCGGGAACCAGAAACTGGCGCTGCCGTCAGTCGCGTTCGTCAACAACTGGCAGTGGTGGGGCTTCCTCGTCGTCATGTTCCTGGCAGCCATGCAGGCCACGAACCCGGCGCTCTACGAGGCGGCTCAGATAGACGGCGCCAATACCTGGGGCCAGTTCTGGCACATCACGGTGCCTTCGATCCGGCCCGTGCTGATGTTCCTCGCGCTCATGACGATCGTCTGGTCGTTCCTGGTCTTCGACTACATCTACATCATCACGCAGGGAGGCCCGAACAATGCGACCCAGGTGGTCGGCACGCTGATGTACACCGAGGCCTTCAGCGACCAGGCCGCAGGCTACGCCTCCGCCATGGGACTGTTCCTGGGCGTACTCGCCATCATCGTGGTCATCGTCTACACGCGGATTCGTCGTCGGGGGTGGAACATATGAGCCTGGTCGCCAGCCTCGGGAGGCCCGAGCGTGCGGCAGACCGCCAGTACGTCCCGCGGGCGTCACAAGCCAGGCGGCTCAGCCGCGTGGTCTTCTACCTGGTCCTGGCCGGGCTGGCCATCTATGCGATCGCCCCGCTGGTGGTCGTCCTGTTCGCTGCGCTGAAGTCTGAGCAGGAACTGGCCGCTAACCCGCTCGGCTTTCCTCATCACCTGGTGTGGAGCAACTTCACAACGGCCTGGACCCAGGGCAACATCGGCACCGGCATGCGCAACAGCGCCATCATCGCGAGTGGCACGATCGTCGGCGTCTGCCTCATCGCGGGTCTGGCAGCCTATGCCATGGCGCGGCTGAACCTGCCGGGCGGCAACATGGTGATTGTCTACCTGGTGGGCGTCTCGGCGCTGCCGATCCAGCTTTACCTGGTGCCGCTGTTCTACCTCTGGTCGCATCTCAAGCTGTACAACTCATTGCCAGGCGTCATCATTATCTACTGCGCCTTGTTCTCGCCGTTTGCCACGCTGCTGCTGCGGAGCTTCATGGTCTCACTGCCGCGCGATTACGAGGAGGCGGCCCGGATTGACGGTGCCACCGAATTGCGGGTGCTGTGGCGGGTCACGCTCCGGCTGGTCGCGCCTGGTTTCCTCACCGTCGCGCTCATCGCTGGCCTGTCGGCGTGGAATGAGTTCCTGATCGGAGTCACGTTCCTTCAGAGTTCCAATCTTCAGCCCATATCGGTGGCGCTCTATTCATTCCAGCAGGGCTACAGCCAGAACGACTCGCTGATATCCGCGGCCGGCATCATCATGCTCCTGCCGATGCTCGGGCTGTTCCTGGCCCTGCAGCGGCACTTCATCGCCGGAATCTCAGCCGGCGGACTGGGCGGCGACTAGGCAACGACGCGCAGTGCCTCCGGCGGACAGCAGCAGCAACAAGGAAGGAGCGGCGTGGCCGCGGTAGTGGAGTACGACAGGATTTACGGCGCGATCATCGGCCAGGCCGTGGGCGACGCGCTCGGCGCGCCGACCGAGGGAATGACCCGGCAGGAAATCGCCGAAAAGTACGGATGGGTCGCCGACTTCGTAAGCGACGACCCGGTCGGCACCGATGACACCGAGTACGCCGTCCTCACCGCTCAGACGCTGCTGCGCTACGGGCATGAGCTGACGCCGGCCAAAGTGACCAGGAACTGGCTGGACACGCTCGCCGGACAGCAGGGAGGCTTTAACCGCGGCGGATTCAGCGAGATGGACGCGATCCACAACCTGCGGGCCGGCCTCGTCGCCCCCGAGACCGGCAGCGACAACCACGAGCTGTGGAGCGACGGCAGCGCGATGCGGATCGCTCCGGTCGGCGCCTTCTGCGCCGGCGATCCCGCCGAGGCCGCCCGGCTGGCTGCGATCGACGCCCAGGTGTCCCACTCCCGCGACGGCATCTACTGCGCGCAGGCCATCGCCGCCGCGGTCGCGGTCGCTCTGGTTGCCACCTCCTGGGAAGCAGTCGTCCAGGCCGGTCTAGACGCCGTGCCCTCCGACTCGTGGTCAGCCCGTACGATATCGACCGCGGTCGGCATCGGCTCCCGAGCGTCCGGCCTCAGTCACGCGGTCGACGACCTGTACGAGGCGATCTCGATCTTCTGCTACCCCTGGGCAGACGTCGCGCCGGAAGCTACCGCGCTCGCCTTCGGCATCTTCGCCGCCGCGCGCGGCGAGTACACCGAGTCCGTGCTCGGCGGCGTAAACATCGGGCGGGACGCCGACACCATCGCCGCGATGTCCGGGTCCCTAGCCGGCGCCCTGCGCGGCGCCGAAGCGGTGCCCGAGCGCTGGCGCCAGCGGATCAATACCGTACGGGGCCAGTGCATCCAGGCGGTGGTCGGCACAGACCTCGCTGACCTTGCCCGCCAGCTTCATGCCAATCTGGCGGCGGACTCTCGCGAAAGGCAATCGCAGTGACTGGCACCGAAGCGTCAAGCCAAGACCGGGCCCGCGGGGCACTGCTCGGCCTGGCGGTAGGCGATGCGGCCGGCTTCCCCTCGCTGTACCACCGGACTGTGCGGCTGGGAAGGCGGCGCAGCCAGCTCTGGAAGTTCGCCTCCGATCTGGACCGACAGCAGGTCCTGCGATTCCCGCTGCCCTTCTCTTCCGCCACGCCCGAGGCGCTGACCATCTCCGCCAGCGACGACGGCGAGTTCGCCGCCGTGGCCGCCCATATTTTGCTGGACTGCGCGGGCGACTACAGACCCGAGGCGCTGTTCGCGGCCTGGCAGAAGCACGTCGTCGAGCCCGCCGAGGACATCTGGTCCGGCATCGCCGAGCGGGCGTCGATCACCAACGCCCAGCGCGGGCTCCGCCCGCCGCAGACCGGCAATGACAACCCGCAGCACTACGACGATGGCGCCGCCCCCAGGGCCGTGCCCGTCGGTATCCGTTTCGCGGGCGCACCCGAGCGGGCCGCCGCCGTGGCCCGGAGCCTGGCCGAGATCACCCATGCCGCCGACGGCGTCTGGGCGGCCGAGGCAATGGCCGCCACCATCTCGGAAGCCGTGGCCGGCTCCAGCCTGCGCGACGCCGTCGAGATCGGCCATCGGCTGATCCCCGCCGACTCCTGGCTATCCCGGCAGGTCAGTCAGGCCCTGGGGCTCGCCGACGCGGCCGCCAGCGCGTTCGACCTCGCCGCCGACCTGAGCGACAAGGTAGCTAACCGGAGCTACAGTTTCGGCACGGTAGCGCCGGAAACTCTCGCCAGCGCATACGCACTGGCGCTGGCCGCGGACGGCAATCCCCAGGTGGCGATTCCCGCGGCGGCGACCATCGCCAAGCAGGCGGACAGCGTGCCGGCACTGGTGGGCGCAATCACCGGGGCGCTGGCCGGCGCGGAGCAGCTGCCAGCGGCCTGGGCAACCAAGGTGGAGGTACTTCGTGGCATCTGCGTGCCCGCGCTAGAGGGCGTACGGCTGAGCGAACTGGCTGACAAGCTGCTGGGCGCCGGCACCGCGATCCGCGATTAAGTCGCGGCCGGGTTAGGACGGCCTGGCGCAACGGCTACCTCGCCCTGAGACGCCATCCAGGGAGGACTCTGGTGACCACCGGAAGGGTGAGCACGCTGACCGATGTCATTGTGGTCAATGAGCCGTTTGAGCGTTGGTGGTCTTTCAGCGCTGATCATGCAACACACCGATGGGCCGGACCCGGGTTGCGGTTCATCCGGATAGCCCCGGGCGACCGTACGCCGTTGGCAGAGCTGGAACTGCCAGCGGCCACCGAGCGGTTGCTTCTGCTGACTCTCGACGCCGACATCGCGCTCGACCTCGCTAAGCTGCCATGCCTGCGGGAGCTCGCCACGCTCGAACCTCCGGGCGAGGCGATGCGTGCGGCCCTGAGTGATCACGGCGTTGACGTTTACGTTCCTCGAAATGAGGGGTACTGGGGGCAGTCTGTTGCCGAGTTTGCGCTCGGCCTGACGATCGCGGCTTTGCGGCGCATTCCGCAGATCGCGCGTGCCATGATCGATTCGCAAGACACGTGGTCGTACCTGCCGCCCGAAGGGATGGGGCGACCTGGGGCGCGAGCAGGGCAGTTCGGCGATGACAGCGCGTTCGTGTCCGGAACGGTGTCCGGGAAGCGCGTGCGCGTCATCGGCATGGGCAATGTTGGCGCTCGCTACGCGTCGTTCTGCGCCGCGCTCGGCGCCGATGTTGCCGCTTGGTCGGCCAGTGCACCGGATGCCGTCTTCCACCGCTCGGGCGCGCGGAGGGTTCTGCGGCTGGCGGAACTCATCACTGATGCCGAGATCGTCGCTCCCATGCTCCCACTCGTCACAGGTACCGAAGGCTTCGTCACCCCGGAGCTGGTCGAATCCATGCCACGAGGGTCTCTCCTCGTTCTCGTCACCCGCGCGCGCGTGATCCACATGCCTACCGTGCGCCGGCGGGTCCTTGCTGATGAGATTGCCCTCGCTGCCGACGTTTTCGACGTCGAACCGGTTCCGCTCGACGATCCGCTGCTTGGCCGTCACAACGTCGTCCACACACCCCATAATGCGGGACGCACGATTGACTCCAACCGAGCGCTCGCGGACGCGCTGCTCGAGCAGTTCAGAACGCCGGGCACCAGCGGGCGCGTGGCATGAGCAGCGGGATCAGCGTCGCCGTCGTCGGCCTCAACTTCGGCGCGAGATGGGTTCCCCACTACCTGGCCCATCCGGACGTCGGCCGGGTTGTGCTGTGCGAACCGTCGGCGGATGTGCTCGATCGCGTCGGAGCGGCAGCGGGGATCGATGAACGCCACCCGGAACTTCGGACGGTTCTCGAAGACGACACGATCGACGCGGTGCACCTGCTCACTCCGCTCCCTCTGCATGCGGAACAGACGATCGCCACGATGAATGCCGGCAAGCATTGTGCGGTAGCCGTGCTGCCCTCGTTGGATGTCGCCGATCTAGGCGAGATCGTGCGACTGCAGAAACTCACCGGTAAGAACTACATGATGATGGAGACCGGTGCCTACACCAATGCGGTCATCCACCTCCAGCAGCTGGTTGACTCTGGCGCATTCGGTGACGTCGTCTTCGGTCGCGGCGAACATCATCAAGACATGTCTGGGTGGCCCGGCTACTGGGTCGGACTACCTCCACTCTGGTACTCGACACACGCCCTCGCGCCGTTGCTGGCTGTATTGCGAACTCAAGTCACGACAGTTCGCGCACTGGGGGCGGGACGCCTGACCCCAGACATGGCCTCGCGCTGGGGCAACCCATTTCCGACTGAAATCGGCCTGTACGAGCTAGCCGGTTCAGACGCGGCGATCGAGATCACACGATCCATGTTCCAAACGGCCCATGCGAGTTTGGAATCGTTCTCACTCTGGGGTACCCGGCACGGGTTGGATTGGGGTCGCACCACGCAGGAGCAGGCGCTGTTCTACACCTGGGGGGAAATGGCTTCAGATCGCCGCGGGCGCCAGGTTCTGGCCGAGCCCTATCGGCCACCTGATCTTTCCCACACCATTCCGGCTCCGCTGCGGAGCCTGCCTCAGCTATACGACGGAGCGGTTCCCCGGCTCGTGCACGAGTTCGTCCGCAGTATCGTCGAGCGGCGCCGACCCACGCTAGACGCCGTGGTCGCCGCGAACTGGACAGCGGCCGGCTTTGCGGCACACCAGTCGGCCATGTCAGGTGGTCAAGTCGTAACGGTGCAGTCCTACGCCTAACGGGGCTTCGCCCAGCCCGACGAGCTCGCCGGTGCCCCTCAGCTCCGGCCTGCCGTGTTCCGAGTCGGTCAAGGTGAGCGTGCCAGGGTCATGACGGTGGGCGTGTGCTCGACGTGAAGAGCCCGCCCGGTGGTACCGGGCGGGGCTTTTGTGTTCATGGTGTCGGCGGGCCGCTCATGCTGGTCATTCTGTGGTGATGACCTCGCCGATGGCGGCGGACTGGTCGGCGATCTTCTCCGCGACGGCGTACGTGGCGAGGAGCGCGGCGATGGCCAGGTGGTGATCACGAATGGGCCGGAGGGTTAAGGTCGTGGGCGGGCTGCCGCACCCGGCGGCTGTCAGCTGGTCTCAGCGCTGGTGGGCCTTCTCGGCGTTTGGCTGGCGGTGCCGGTCGCGGGATGCAGCTGCCAGGAGCGTGACCTGCCGGCGTATTCGCCGTAGATCGGCGCCGAGCCGGACTAGCACTTCGGCGCCGAAGGCACCGGGCTCATCCATCAGGGCCAGAAGGATTTGGCCGGTGCCGATGTGGTTATCGCCGAGTCGGAGCGCTGCCTGCAGCGACAGATCCAGGACGTTCCCGGCTCAGGCCGTCAGCCGAGAGACAAGCCGGGAAGGCAGCCGAGTCCGTCAGCCGAGCAGTGCGCTCGTTCGTGCTGGAAAGCTCGGTCCAGTTGCCGACTTCGTCACAAAGATGAAGAAGAAGCCATCAGCGGATAACGCCAACACCTCAACGGGTTGCAGCTTCAGCATCGGGCTGCCGAGTCAGCCCGGCAGGCGCTAAAGCGACGCCGGAGCTGGCAGGCCAGTCAGACCTTCGGGCCGAGGGCAGCAGCGGCCACCTTGATCACGAGAGAATGCTCGGCGCAGTGTCGGCGTCCCGGCCAGTCGCCTGGCAGTCGCGAGTCGTACGGTCGGCCTGCCAGACGGGAAGGGGCTGTTCTCGCACGCGGTGGGCGTCGAGTGATTATGGCCGCACGCCCGATGGCGCCATTGCAGCTGCCGCTGACCTCGGGCTCTTGCCCGCCACCATAAGCAGGTTCCGCGCTCGCGTGCTTCTACTGTGCAACCAATCCAGATATCGGACAAACACGTGACGGTCCAGGACAGTCCATTGCTACTCGCAAAATGTGATCTACATCACATCGACTGGTGGCTGCGGAAAGCGACAAGCATCAGCTCAGGGCCAGTACGGCTGAGCCAGCTCCGATGCCGCAACGATGGCCCGGCCATCGAGTGGGCACGGTGAAAGCTGGGGACCGAGATCGGGCGCGATGATCGATAGCGTTCCCGAAACTGACGGCGGGAGCGGGTGCAGCCACAGCGAAACATTGCTCTCCGCTCTACCGGCAGACTCACCAGTCTCGGAACCGGCATGGCTCAGCTGAAGCGGGCCTTTGCTGCGGGCGACGTGGGGCCACCCATCCAGCACTGCACAGATGTCATCGCCAAATCCGGCCGCGAACACGAGGCGCTCGAACGCATCACGAGAATGGATCTGCGGGCCCTGTCCTCCCGCCTTTCCGCTGAGTTGGACCATGAGCATGCAGCCGCCCAGGTAGACCTCGATATGCGTCAGCGCCACGATCAGGTGCTGCGTCCGGATAAGGAAGCGCCCTACAGGCACCACCGAAGGCAGGGTGTCGTAGCGGGGCTTCACGCCGGCACCCCCGAACTTGGCGCAACGCTCGCCATGCCGTCACCATAGGCTGCCGCGGCCAACCTAGACCCGGCACCCACTCACAAGGATTTCGTGCCGGTGGGGAACAAGCAGGCTACGGCGTGGCCATGTGAGCAGCTAACAGGCAAGTAGCCGACCTCACCCGACTGCCCCATCGCGAACCGTTCCAGATGGTGACGGCCGTCCAGCAGCCGGGTCCGTTGCCTCCGGCGGGTTAGAAACCCGCTATAGCGGCAGGCCCCCGACGAATAGGCTCGCGCTCGTGACCGACGGCGACTGGAGGGATGGCGGGTTCAGGCAGCGTCGGCCCTCCGCGGAGACTCTCGCCTGGGTTGCTGCGTCGGTGGGCCAGGGCAGCCGCATCGTCGGCTATCGCCGTTTGACCGGTGGCGTCTGTTCCGCGGTGAACCGGCTGACTGTCGAGCGACGTGGAATGCGAACATTCGTCGTGCTGCGGCAGTACCCGGGCGGGCTTGGCCTGCAGGGCAGCTTGGAGAACGAGATCGCCAACCTTGGCGTCGTGGCCGGAAGCGGGCTCCCGGTTCCGGGCATCCTGGCTACTGATGTCGCTGGTGCTTCGACGGGGGGCGCGCCATCGCTGCTGATGACACGGTTGCCCGGGCATGTTCACCTCAATCCGGCGGAACCTCGGTCGTGGCTGACGAGTATCGCCGAGCTTGCCGTATTGCTGCATTCCCTTGATCTCCCCGCGACGATGTTCAGGCCTTGGACGGATTCCTGGATCGCTCCCCTAGACGGGTTTCAGGTGCCGGCCGGCGCACAGAAGCCGGCTGTGTGGAAGGCGGCGTTTGGCGTCATGGCGGCGCCGCCGCCAAAGGACACTGCCGTCTTTCTGCACGGCGATCTCCTGCCTGTCAACATGCTGTGGTCGCGCGAGAGGATCACTGGCCTGACCGACTGGAACTCCATCCACCGGGGGGCGCGCGCGATTGACGTCGGGCACTGCCGGCGATACCTGGCGGCGCTCTACTCGCCCGAGTGGGCGGAGCAGCTTCGGTCGCTCTATGAGTCGATCGCCGGAGTGAGTCTCGATCCGTGGTGGGACCTGTATGCCCTGCTGCACCATGACGATAGCCAGCCGAAGTGGATCCGTGGCCAGGTCGCCGGGCGCCGTCCCGTCGATGTGCCCGGCATGACTTCCCGGGTCGAGATCGCTATCGAGACAGCGCTACGGCGCCTCGGATAACTGCGGGTTCCCTGCTGGTCACCCTCCCAGTTCTGGCATGCCACGCTCGCCTGAGAAACGAACGGTCGCGGGCCTCCCACGGCGCACGCGTGGGATATCTGTGGGACGAGGCCCGGTAACCATGGCGCTGGGCCCCAGACTCTTACCAGGTGACAAGCGGTCGCCCGCTACGAACGGCGATCGTCCGGAATACCGTCGGCTTAGCCGTGGCGGCTACAACGTGATCCAGTAACGGCGCGTCAGGCCAAGTTCTGTGTCACGTACGTCTTCAAGTACTCCGCCAGCCTTTTCGATAGTGCGGGCGGAAGCCGGATTGGCGTCGTCGCAGGTCACAAGGACACGATCGAGTCCTAGTTGCTGAGCGCGCGGCAGAATCGAGCATAGGGCCCAAGCGGCCAGCCGGTGCCCCCGAGCTGAAGGACGGAGCCCGTAGCCGATATGGCCGCCGGCGCGCAGCAGGAAGTCATTAAGCCCGTGGCGCAGCGTGATTGCCCCGAGGTAGGTCTGGCCCTCGACGATCCACCAGTAGTCCGCGTGGACACGGCCCTCGGCCGGAGTAAGCGCCGGGTTCGCGGCATCGGTTAGCCGGCGGACCCACGCCGCGAAGCCCGCTTCGCTGTTGACATCGTCGTCAGGGTGCAGGCCAGAGCCCGGCTGCTGGGCGCCGGAATCCCACTCGTCACGGGCGGCCAGCCACGAGGGGCGGAGAGCGACGGTCGGCGAGATCAGCTCGAGCATGCGGACAAGCTAGCTAGTACGTGATAGAAGCGCCAACCAGTTTCAGATCGCGTACCCCCGGTTGTCACCCCCACGCCGATATCGCGATGATCAGGAGGAAGCCTAAGCCGAACACTGCCCAGGCTGCCGTCGTGACCTTCTTATCCTGTTCGGTACGCTCGCGCCCGGCTTTCGCCGGCACACGATAGCTGGCCAATAGGAGGAGAAAGCCGAGGCCCATGAGCACGCCCGAGGTGATCTCCAGCCCGAGCAGCATCCCCGATACCTCCGGTAGGTCATCACATACGCCGTTCACGACGAGTGTCCCCGCCACCCAACCGCGGGGCAACTGCCGATACTCGGTCTGATGAGGGTGCGGCGCCTAGCGGTGTCCAGACAGCATGGCCGCCGCAAGCTGGCCGAGGAGCGCCGAAGCAGGGAGCGAGCTGCCATGAGAGTCTGCGGTTCGGTCCCCTAATGGCCAGATGTGCTGTAGCTTTCTGCGCATGGGATTGGTTGCTGCCAATTACCCTGAGTTTCAGCTGAGGGACTCTTGGCCGTTTCCGACTGCGCCGACATTACATGCGGACGCGCGCATACATGACGCCCGCGTAGTCCAACGGTAGAGACGACGGCTTTAAACACCGCTTGAATACGGGTTCGAATCCCGTCGCGGGCACCTGTGCATTCGTTTGGCGGGGCCGCATGGCGAGGTCCCCGCACCTGCTGGTCAGCGATCAGCGTGCGTGCTCGCCGTGGCGCTGGCCGGGTGGCCCTGAAGCGCTGGCAAGGCACTGGTTATCGTGGAACGCAAGACGAGTCAGCGG
>Ga0335072_10010565_pt1 | contig 13280 bp, 15 predicted proteins | sample Lox_Sample_21_FD_206725 | JGI IMG/M metagenome (GOLD analysis project Ga0335072, IMG submission 206725) | Soil microbial communities from Loxahatchee National Wildlife Refuge, Florida, United States - Lox_Sample_2.1 | ecosystem: Environmental > Terrestrial > Soil > Wetlands | place: USA...
TGCTCTCGAAGTCGACGCGCTTGAAAGGATCGAGGTGCGACGTGTTAAATTTGAAAATTTAGGTCACGTGAGGGACAGACTCCTCTCCCCCGCAAAAAAGAACTGCAGCTTTCAGTTTCGTCATCCCTCGTCGAGAAGTTTTAGGATCGAGAATTGTCAAATGTCGACTACGGGAATACCAACAATAGATCCTAAAGTACATGGACCGGAAGTAGATAAGCTGTACAGTCACCTGGATTGACAATGACTGATGAAAATAGGAAGAAGTTTCTGGCTCAAAATCCTGGAGCACTGTATTCTTTTGATACATCACGGCCAGATAAAGCGGAGTCAGAGATATGTAGGAACACTTCTAACCAGCGAGAGTGGGTTTCTTGATGTCGAGTCGACGATTGACTGTAGTTGTGCGCTGCTGAAGATAAGTAGCAAGCAATTGTTTGAGATGATGCAAAGATGTAAGTGTCTCATGTCAGTGGCTGCTAATTCGTCTCTAGTGGATTATTTCTGCAGTGTATCTGATAATCCTGGGAAAACGGATCTGGTGTGTAGGAAGGTAACGGGCTAGGATAGGAATGGTAAGGGGAAAAGTTCTTGAATTGAATCACAATTTTCCATCTTGAAGCAAGGTGTTGCTGCCCTAGGAACTATTGGCGACCTCTTATGATTTATCTGTTGCCGATCTACTTTGTGTGACGTTGTTTTCAGGAGTCTCCGATGGATGCATCCAACACGCAATCCAATTTGTTACTCTGTGTCGAGATGCCGCGGGATGCGATTGTTGCACGGGATGATCACACAGGCCGCTGGCCTACCTCCTATCGGAGGATAAATCTTCGAAGGAGATCCGAGATTTTCATTCGGTCCCACTCGGTCTGTCCCGCGCCATCGAATTGGAGTATGCCATGCAGGAAAGCCCAGGCTCAAGCCCAAAAGAAAGAAGATAGATCGGCAGAGTCCAATTGCCTGGCGGATAAGGGACGGCATGAGCTACATGAAACAATCGTGTCTTGACCCAACCCGACGGCCATCAAAGGCAATCAGAGTGCATGCAGTATGGGAGCTTCAGTCCTCCACGTGGGATCTATGCTCCGTGATATATCATTCTTAAACTTCGTTTTGTCGGTTGGCTTCGGTGATCACTCTCGGAATCTCGGTTATATGGACCCAGAATGCAATGGAAGCATTGGTTTTATGAAAGACGGGTAGAAATATCATCCAGAGTTTGAGTAATCCGGCTGCAGGATGGCCCGCATAAATTGGATAGAATTGGATAAATTGAACCCTGTGCCGTCCATGAAATGAAAACACGCGAAACGCGACCATAATCGGACGGGCTCGGATTTGGTGTGGATTATTAAATAAAATCTCCAGCCAATCGCGATATTGATTCAGCGCACGGGAGTTTATCTGGGTGGCTTCGTGCTGATTTTGGGATTATTAGCATAGCATCCACCCCGCAACCGTCGAAAATTCCCAGTCGGCGGGTGGACATTCAATTTAACCGGTGCGCCACTGTCGCACCCTGCCAGCCGCCCCTGGCTGATATTTGCAGCATATTTCCCCGTTCTCGACTCATATCGCTACACAAGGAGGTGTCATGTCACATTCGAACCGCCCCTCCCAACCCCCCAACCCCCCAACCCCCCAACCCCCTTCCACCTCCTCACTCCAACATCACACAAATGATGCTGCCAGTCCTCTCAGACTCCCTTCCATGACAAAATGACTGGCTGGCATGTCCACTCCTCCACCACTTGAAACCGGTATAGGGTCCGTGTATTAAGGGACACTATAATTATTCCAAACTCGGTCGGAGCCTTCCGTAGCCGCATCTAACTTTTAACGAATGCCTATCAAAAAGGCTAAAATGGCGATTTGGTTTTCTGAATGCGTATTCAAATTGCTGTGCCTGCTCCTGACACTTTCCAGGCCTATTCCAGACTCCATTTATTCAATAACAGATCCACCCCATGCTGCACTCCTCGCTCCTCATTGCGCAGTATCAACGCCTCCCCCTCAAAAAGAGAGAGCCCGCTGTTTCGGGTGCCTTCCGCTCGTTCTGTTGAAACTATATAGCTTGTCTTGTCGGTCTGGGGCCTCAACAGAGCCAAGATCACCAGCGACACCATCCTCATCTGCAGGCAGTTCTCAATTGTAGTCGACAGAATGGCGAGCAATAAAGAGCTTCTCCAAAAGTATGTTCGATACCCAGTCACCCACGAGATGGTCGACCATTTAGCTGAACAAGCAGTCTACGTAGTTCCTCGTGCGGATCCGTCCGAAGCACTTTTCAACAGCGGCTATCCATCTCCTCCCACTTCTCCTATCCGTCTGGACGTCACCTCTCCATTCATCAACGATACCAAACAGCATCTACCCTCCCTAAAACAATTCATCACAACCTTATGTGAACGCTCCAATGTGCAAACCTCAACGTTAATGTCAACTGCCGTCTACCTCCATCGTCTAAAATCTCGTCTCCCAAGAGTCGCAAAGGGAATGCAATGTACTTGTCACCGCGTCTTTCTCGCCGCTCTCATTCTATCCGCAAAATACTTGAACGATTCCTCGCCAAAGAATAAACATTGGGCACGATATACATGTGGCTTATTTTCGCTCCATGAAGTCAATTTGATGGAGAAACAGTTATTATACTTGTTGGATTGGGATTTGAGGATTACGCTGGACGATCTGTATACTCATGTTTTACCGTATTTCCTGCATCGACAAAGTTTTTCGGGTGTCCATGCTGGACACAGAAATTCACGATCTTCGAACCAACGACGATCATCAACACCATATGACCGCGCTACACAAGCTACACACGTTGCCTATCCTAGTCCTCCAAAGGAGGCTCCATATGCTTTCTCGGCATCGTTAGCGGCAAGTGAGTCGTATCATCGAGAACGATATCGACAGGTGTATCAGAGGGACGGGAAAGCTGTTCCTGCACAACCTGTGGTGTCGCAGCATCATGGTCTCCCTGTCAAACAACGGGAAACTAATTCAAGCAACTTTTTCAGCAGGTTGTTGAGGAAACAGCAGCATCAATCTCCTTCTCCAATATATGCCCGACCATATCATCCGATGCAGGAAGCTTGGTGATATATAGAAATAAGTGAGATTGTTGATGGCAAAGGCTGAGAAGAATGGTTTAATAACTTCATATATTTAATTAGGGTTGGAGCATATCTATCGGGCTGAGATAGCATAGAGAAATAAAAGTCCATCTGGAATGGAATCATCTAGACTTTGTTCGTTGAGGAGAACGCATCCGGATGGACTTACTTTGTCTTGAGATCTGACGTGTCTGGCGTGCGCTGATTGGCTACACTTTCCACTCGCAGCCAACCACCTTTAAATGCGCCACGCCTCAAGTCGTGAAACTGAACATTGCCTTCCATGACTCAAGCGGTAACCAAACGACTTCGTCGCTGGGTTGCTCCCTCCGATGACGAAGATTCTTCACTTCCTTACCATTTAGACGAGCAAGGTTTCTCTTTCCTATCTTCTACGATTTTCTAACCCATACAGAACAAACGCAACTCATCGCTAATCTACGCACCCAAAACACTCACTCCAACGACCAATTCAAAGTACATCACCCTCTAAAACCCGAAACTCACGTCGTAATAGACATTCTTTGCCATCCTAAGTCTTATTCCAACATTACTATACATTGTGTATCCATCACGGACATCCATCCTAGCAATTACAGCACTTGCATTAACTGCCTACACAGCTTACTTTCTCCCTTTGAAGCAGAACTTGTTACCCTTCAATGAGGACGATGGACCCCTACGATTCTTACCAGTGTTGAATGGCGCATTGGCTATTGTTGTGATCCTCGATGAGCTTGTCAAGGGAGGTGATGGTATATGGACTGGTTCTGTACCTTTGGTGATGTGGATTGCTCTTTGGATTGCTAGGACTTGGGCTAATGGCATTGATTTGGAGAGTTTAGAGAAGTTGAAATATAATGTACTACTTTCCTCAGGTTTTGCTAATGATAGTACAAGGGTGCATAATATCAAGGAGTCTGGAGTGTGTTTGATGGAACGATTCAAAAATTGCGGAGATATCAGAGGAACGGGAAGGAAGGGAGGCTTGTTGACTTTTTCATTCGGGATAATACGTTCTTCAGAACAATGTCGAATCTTAGTAATGCACCTTTTGCTTTATGTATTCTTCTGGTAATCCTGACCTTGTTCGTCTCCGTGGTTTTGGTAGCAGTCGTGATGTCTCCTCGGAATGATTTCCTCCGTCGACTCCGTCGATCCTCCGGACCAAAAGTTGGCGGCTCCCAGTGAATGTTTCGATGCATTAGACCCTTCACAAGTCTACATCGTTCACCCATCATGGACAAGCTACCTGATCTCATTTCCAAAACCTATCAAACAGCATATGGTTGTCACTCTTCCTTCCCTTGCTAATTCAGAAAACAAACATCTCCTCTTCACCGACAGCACGGCCAAGATCATCTCGCAAAACGGAATACAGGTACTTTCCTTTCATTGACAACTTAACGATAGTATTCAATAAGAATAGCTCCTGCATTACAACACAAACCACAAAAAGCACAACCTAAATACAAGGACGAAAAACCCTTCAATCCGTTTTTACCGCCTGATCCGAATCTCAAGGTTTTGGAATTGGAGAAACATGTCGTCGTTTTAAACAAGTATTGTATCCTTCCAAAACATTTCTTGCTTGTGTCAAAAGGTACTTGTAATGTCATTGTCAGAGTGTGTTGATTTGAGAATATGAGTCCCAGGCTAGCGATTTATCGGCTGATGATATTTGGATATCTTGGCTTTGTTTAACCAGCATTCAGAAAGAGAATGAACGATGGCTAGCTTTCTACAATTGTGGAGAATTTAGCGGTGCCAGGTATGCCTTTCCTTAACTTGTAGCTGAGGTCTAGTCAACAGCATAAACATGTTCAATTCATTCCTTTACCTCCTCGGGATGAATTCAGTCCCTTCCCAGACAATCCAAACCATAAAACATTACCCTTCCAGCATTTCGTCTCCGAATTACCTACCGACAAAAACAGTGCAACATTATGGAAAGTCTATGAATACCTTCTCGATAAGATGCAACGTCATAATGGTGGAAATAAAGTGCAGTCATATAATTGGGTCCTGACGACAGATTGGATGTATGTATCACCACGAACACAAGAAGACTATGAAAATGAAGGTCAGCGAGTAGCTGTCAACAGTACTGGAATGGTCGGTCTATTACTCGCCAAATCACACGAACAAGCCGACTTTATCGAGCAAGTTGGTCCGTCAAATATCCTAGCATATGTAGGTTCACCATGGCCCCCGCGCCAAAATTGAAAAACAATGATTCATTCATATTACATGCGTATATGCCAATCTCTCCATGATCTGTAACTCCCTATCCCAGATATTTCTATTCCACAACGACATTTATGTGGCCACAACTGGTTCTATTCTCTTCAACTCCACAAACATTCTCTTACACGTCTATTATCAGCATAGTAGTGTTAGGAAACTACTTTACATCGTCCCCCTGTTGCCATTTTCATAGCACAGGCACGACAATAACAGGGATGTCGGCAAGGTACTGTAGCATGAGTGACTTTCTCTTTTCTACATGCTAAACACGATTCTGGAATTTCCATCGGTTCATCATTATTTGCTTCATCAGCTGAACTTTCTGACTCGGATTCTTCTTCAGGAGTAGGATCTCTCGTTCGTTTTCTTGATAGCTTTGAAATATCGGGCATTTTTAAGACGCGATGTCAACTGTGCTGTGTGGTTCCTGGTAACCGAAGATGTCTTCTCCTTGCTTTGGCTTCGGCTCGGGGACTGGTCCGAGGCTGAGCAGAAGTTGCAGTGTACTAAATAGGAAAGTCTAATTACGTAAAAGTAGGTGATTTTAGGCGACAAATGTATTTCGAAACTGAGCTTAATCCCTCAAATACAGGGAGAAAAGCATTTTGATGTTTCCAAGCAAACACCACGAAATATGCTCAGAGACAAGTTGATGAGAGAAGAGGCTCGGCAGCTTCTGGAAGCTTCCGAGCCTTATCAACTTCCTACGGATAGGATCTTGTCCGCGCCGTACTACTGGCAATTGCGTCGTTGCGACGTGGCTAAATATTGGTCAACCGCGTGTCATCTTATGCGAGACATCCATCTCCCAGCTTCTATGGAATGTATAAATTCTGGCTTTCTTACGGCTTCTCGTCGTTCTCCATTTCGTTAGAACTTAGTCAACGGTACTGCTCACCATCTCCTTCGCCATTTGTCCGTCGTTTTTCTACTCGTTCGCACAAATGAAACTCTTCAATATCGCGAAAACATTCCTGGTAGCGTGCGTCTTGTTCATATCATTATGTCTTATTCCCTCATCCTTTGCAGAGGAAACAAAGCAGGAAGACCATGGAACTGTAATTGCCATCGACCTTGGAACTACTTTCTCCTGTCTCGCAATCTACAAAAATGGTCGAGTGGAGGTATAACGCCCTTGAAGCGCCCTGCCGAATTTCATGGTCTCGTTGAAGCTGATGATGTTGTAGATTCTCCCCAATGATCTGGGAAACAGAATTACTCCGAGTTATGTCGCTTTTGCAGCTGGCGAACGATTGATTGGAGATGCTGCAAAAGCACAATTTGCTGCGAACCCCACCAACACAATCTACGACATCAAGTATGATCCGAATCGGATAGACTGATGCTGATTTCACAGGCGTCTAATTGGAAGACGATATGACGACCCGACTGTTCAGGAAGATATAAAACATTTCCCTTTCAAAGTTGTCAACAAAGGCGGCAAACCAGCAATCAAAGTCGACGTCAATGGACAAATGAAGACCCTCACCCCAGAAGAAATCAGCGGGATGGTCCTTGCCAAAATGAAAGAAATCGCGGAATCCTATCTCGGTAAAAAGGTTACTCATGCAGTCGTCACAGTACCTGCTTACTTCAACGATCAACAACGTCAAGCGACTAAAGATGCAGGCACCATCTCAGGTCTCACCGTCTTGAGAATTCTCAACGAACCTACTGCTGCTGCCATGGCATACGGCTTGGATAAGAAGGGTGACGAGAGAAAGATTATTGTTTTCGATTTGGGAGGTGGTACTTTTGATGTTTCTCTTCTTTCTATCGAAGAGGGTATTTTTGAAGTTATGGCGACAGCTGGTGATACTCATCTTGGCGGCGAAGATTTCGATCAACGCGTTATAGACCATTTCGTGAAAATATTCAACGACAAGCACAATGTCGATGTTACGAAGGACGTGAAAGCAATGGGCAAACTGAAACGAGAAGCGGAGAAAGCCAAACGCACGCTTTCGTCACAGATGTCTGTGCGAGTTGAGATCGAGTCGTTGTTCAAAGGAATTGATTTCAGTGAGAATCTGACGAGGGCAAAATTTGAAGAACTCAACTTGGATTTATTTAAGAAGACTATGAAACCCGTTGAACAAGTGTTGAAGGACGCAAATGTTCAAAAGTCGAAAATCGATGACATTGTTCTTGTCGGTGGATCCACACGAATTCCAAAAGTTGTCCAATTGTTGGAGGATTTCTTTGGCAAAAAAGCGAGTAAGAGCATTAATCCGGACGAAGCTGTTGCCCATGGTGCTGCCGTACAGGCTGGGATTCTCTCCGGCGAAGACGGAACCGGCGGGATGGTTCTCCTAGACGTATGTCCTTTAACTCTCGGTATCGAAACAACAGGAGGTGTCATGGCCCCGCTCATCTCCCGCAATACCATTATTCCAACCCGCAAATCGCAAATCTTCTCCACGGCAGCTGATAATCAACCTGTTGTCCTTATTCAAATTTACCAAGGAGAGCGGTCGTTGACAAAGCATAATAATTTATTGGGTAAATTCCAGTTGACTGGAATTCCTCCTGCTCCACGTGGTGTTCCTCAAATTGAAGTTACGTTTGAGATTGATGCGAATGGGATCCTGAAAGTCTCTGCTCAAGATAAGGTTGCAGGGAAGAGTAAAACTATTACCATTACAAATGATAAAGGACGTCTTTCGAAAGAAGAAATCGAGCGCATGGTCCAAGAAGGGCTGCAATATGCTGAAGAAGATAAAAAGAGTACTGAACGTATTGAAGCTAAGAATGGTAACCTTCTTGCCGTATCTGAGTGCATCGAGCTAATTCGTAGGTTTGGAAAATTATGCGTATAGTCTGAAGAATCAAGTCAATGATGAAGAACAACTAGGTGGTAAACTGGACGCTGCGGATAAGAAGAAACTTCTTGATGTTTGCAAGGAAGTGATTGATTGGCTTGGTGAATACGCGTCATCTGCGCAAAAAGAGGATTTCGAAGAACAAAAGGAGAAACTCTCGCAAGTTGCATATCCCATTACAAGCAAATTATACCAAGGAACGGGCGGTGCGGACGATCCCATGGCCCATGATGAGTTATAGAGCATAGCACACGTACTGTAGCATTTCTTCAATTCATTTCTTTTATTATCTATCTAGTCTTGAGTCTTCATCTGGAGCTAGAAGTCGTTGCTGGCTTATATCTGATGCTTACGGCTCGCGGACACTGTGACGTCCGGGACAATGAGTCAAGAGAAAAAAAGGTCGATCTCCATTTCTCTCCCTTAATCGACGTCGCGTTTATTTGCAAGAAAGTGCATGAGAAATGTACTAAGAATCATTCGACACTTCAATTCACTTAATAGACCTCTCCGTGCATTTTCTGATCCTGTTTTCTTATATAGAACGACAACCTTTCAACTGCGATACAGCAGCCAAATGGCCGAACAGAATGGAACCGATGGAATCCTATCCAAAGTCAAAAACCTTGCTTTAGGTAAAGTCATACAAGTCCAAGTTAATTGGTAGGCGCGACAGAAGGCAAAGAAGAGAGCAAACAACATGCTCCACAGAAGAAGGAGAACAAAAAGGATAAGAAGGACAAGAAGGACAAGAAGGCTGGCGGCACTTCTGCTTTAGAAGTAATCTTTTTGTTGTACGTCCTGCTAATTATTGTAGCTTTCACCTCCTCCTGACTTCATTCAGCATCGTATCAAAATCTGGGATGAGCACTGGGCCAAATACGAAGCCGAGTTAGCAGCCAAGCCTCGTGAAGATATCACAATTACTTTCCCTGATGGAAAGACCCAAATTGTCAAATCATACGAGACTACACCCTTGCAGATTGCAGCTTCTATTTCAAAGTCTCTGTCAAACGACATTGTTATTGCAAAGGTCGATGGCGAATTATGGGATCTGGAACGTCCTCTGGAGAAGTCTTGTAAACTCGAGTTCCTCAAGTTTGACGATGAGCAAGGGAAAGAAGTGTACTGGCATTCATCCGCTCATGTCTTGGGAGAAGCTGCGGAGAGACACTATGGCTGTCTGTTGAGTCATGGACCTCCTACAAATGATGGTTTCTTCTACGATATGGCCATGGGGGAACAGTACTCTGATTCAATTTTTGAAAGTTAATGGTAGAGCTGTTTCCGTAGATGACTACGATCCTCTGGAGAAGATTGCTGCATCCGCTATTCAAGAGAAACAACCGTTCCAACGCTTAGAGCTGGACAAGGATACACTACTGGAGATGTTCAAATACAGCAAGTACAAGGTTCATTTCCTTAAGGACAAGATCCCCGATGGTGGGAGCACCACAGTTTACCGCTGTGGCCCTCTCATCGATCTGTGCACTGGCCCTCATATTCCTCATACAGGAAAGATCAAGGCCTTTTCGGTCATGAAGGTTCGTCTAAGCAAAATCATTACTAATGGCAGAATTCTGCAGCATATTGGCTAGGTGATGCTAAAAACGATTCCTTGCAACGAATCTACGGAATTAGCTTCCCTGATAAAAAGCAGATGACAGAGCATAAAGCACTGCTAGCTGAAGCAGCCAAACGTGACCACCGCAAAATCGGCAAAGTAATTTCCGTCATCCAACGGCAGTTAACAAATAGGAACAAGAATTATTTTTCTTCCACGAGTTTTCTCCAGGCAGTTGTTTCTTCCTTCCTCACGGAATGAGAATTTACAATACTCTTCAAGCTTTCATCCGTGAGCAATACCACGAACGAGGTTTCCAAGAAGTGGGCACACCAAACATGTTCAATTCTGAACTCTGGAAGAGATCTGGTCACTGGATGAACTATAAAGACGATATGTTTGTACTGGAAGTGGATAAAACGGAATTCGCTCTCAAACCAATGAATTGTCCTGGCCATTGTCTCATGTTCAAATCTACTGCCAGAGCGTACCGTGAATTCCCAATTCGATTTGCCGATTTCGGTGTGTTGCATAGGAATGAGGCTAGCGGTGCTCTTACTGGATTGACTCGAGTTCGACGTTTCCAGCAGGACGATGCACATATATTCTGTCGTGCTGATCAGATTAAGGACGAAATCATGGGTTGCTTTGATTTCTTGTCCAAAGTCTATGAAACATTTGGATTTCAGTTCAAGTTGGTTTTGAGTACAAGAAATCCTCAGAAATTCCTTGGTGATTTGGAAACTTGGAATCAGGCTGAAGCTGCTCTTGCGGACGCCCTTGATGAACGAATCGGTAAAGGAAATTGGGGTTTGAATCCCGAGGATGGTGCGTTTTACGGTCCAAAGGTATGTACCAGCATGTTTAATAGGTTAACTGTCTAGATTGATATCACAATCTCTGACGCTCTGAAACGAGAACATCAATGCGCTACCATTCAGCTCGATTATCAATTACCTGAACGCTTCGACTTGCAATACCAGACAGCCGACAGCGAGGCTCAGAACTACGGAGCAGATGGCAAACCTCTTCGTCTCGGAAATGCCAGACCTGTCATGATTCATCGTGCAATCTTGGGAAGTTTCGAACGTATGATTGCTATCCTCACAGAGCATTTCGCTGGCAAATGGTAAAACATCTTTGCTACTAGTCCTAACAATTAGGCCTCTCTGGGTCTCTCCAAGACAAGTCATTGTCATTCCTGTGGCTCATGCATTTGATGAATATGCGTCTGAAGTTGCTCAAGGCCTGTACAAAGAAGGTTTCTATGCTGAAGCAAATCTTTCTTCGGAGACTCTCAAGAAGAAGATCCTTGAAGCACAAGTATCTCAATGGAATTACATCCTTGGTAGCCATTCTTCCTTAAGACATATCTCTAATAGTAGTTGTTGGTCAAGTCGAGCAGGATGGTCGTTCAGTCAATGTCCGTATCAGAGATGACGTAAACACAAGGAACCAGGGTGTTCCGATTGCTCTGGAGGAGTTTACTGCGAAATTAATCAAGCTGAGAGAGTCTCGTTCCCTAAAGGCTGCTCTAGATTGAGTGGGGCTTTTAAGCGTACAGGGCGATGCAATTAATGGGCTCGTCGCTCACTCGGCGACATGTTAAAGATACAGATGCTGTAGTCACGGAAATATGAGTTTAAATCGTATGTTTGATATTCATTACTTCTCTTTAGGCTGCCTCACTCCTCACTGCTAGCCTCCAGAAATTCTCAGCTCCCTTCCCAAGGAAGTTACGAGCCGCTACATCATTTTCCGCCTCTCTGAATCCCACCCAAGCTTTGAAATTCCGGTTTCTCAATTCGCCCTCCCAGATCAATTCACAGGTATTTGAACTCAAATCTTGAGGCTCCTCGTCCAAAATTTCCTTATTGCCAGCAGCAATTAATGCATTCCTTGCATCATCCGTCCAATCAATACGTACCATCATTAATCTCTTGTACTTCTTTACAGCTGCCATCCCGCCTTCAACCACAACAATATTTGTCCGTGGGTTTAGAATGACAATTCCTGTGAGTTCTAATTGTTGCGCTGTCTTATTCACTTTGAATTGATGTCTTTTGTTACTGAGATTCGCGATTCGGAAGAGACAGCAATGAAGTCCTGTCCGCTGGACATCAACGACCCGTTTTTCCGACTCTCGAGCATGTCGCTCCTCCTTGGTTAACTTTCGAGCTTCGTTGTCTGTTTCATGTTTGGTCTTTCGTGCATCGACTTCCCTTCTTACCCGTCGTTCAACAGCTGTTGGATCTTGAATTGCTTCATGCGTCAACACTTTCATCATATTCGACAGCTTGATCTTTGGTGGATCAGGGGGTAATAAGCCCAGTAACACTTTTCCTTGTTTGTCCTTGCGTTCTTCGGCACGACGTATTCGACGTGCTTTAGCCATCTCCTTTGGAGTCATCATCACTGGTTTTGCAGGAGGAGGATTAGCTAAAGTTGGAGGCGGAATGGGTATAGGATTCTGAATATATATCGTAACTTTCGAGTCTTCGCGATCGAAATCGAGTCCCCCATCGAGATCATCGTACGTTTTATTTGGCAACAAATCTTCATCCCACCATTCGATTTCAGGAGGTTCAGGTCGAAGAAGGACTTCTCTGTCTCCAACATCAAGATCCTCTTCTAATCCTGCCTTTCTTGCTCGTTCCTCAATCCTCTTTTTCAACTCCTCTAGTCTGACAGCATCTCTGTCGGCATTTGCTTTCGCAATGAATTTGCCATGTGGATTGAAGACAATGGGTTTAGCCTTGCGGTCTTTCTGTACAGAATACGCTGCATCAAGTTTAGGATCAAAGTAAGGATTGTTGACAGAGAAATCAGTTTCGGCAGGTTTATTCAAAATCTCCAGTTGTTTCTTCTCCTTCTCCTTTTCTCTGTTTTGTATTTCTCGCGCTACCGCTTCCGTTTGACGATTTATATTGGCTAGGGTAGTTGAGAATTTAGGAGCTGCTCGCTTATTCCTTCGATCAATTTGCGTAGGTAAATCTTCCAAGAGAGAAGGGTGGACATTGATTGCGAGACCTCCCCGAGCTTTATTTGAATCGTCATCTGCTTTAGCTGCAACCGCTGCGTTCTGTTGGACTGCCTGTGCTTTTGCAGCGAGACGGGCTTTGGCAGCGGCGATTCTTTCGAGTCTGCTGTTTGCATCGGTTGATCCATTACTTGGTGGATTGATTTTCTTCATCATCTCGTCGATACGAGCTGTTGCCCTTGCGACATCTTCTTTGATCGAAGCACGGGCGGCCGAAGATGCCTGTCGTTGATTAGCATTTGTGAGGATTGGTGTTCGTACTCCTTCGCCATTCTTCCTCCTTTTTGAATCATTGTAGTCTCTTTCATCATCGTGTCGAGGATGTTTTCTACTTCCTGAAGCTGGAGGAGGCATGGAGGCAGAGAAGGACTGAGTTGCTGCGCTCCGAGCGAGGAAAACTCCGCTTCTCAGGATCCAAGATTTCGCGATGAAATATTTCTTTAAATATTTACAGCACGGCATAAATATTCAACGTACATTTACAAACA
>Ga0335072_10010566_pt1 | contig 13280 bp, 8 predicted proteins | sample Lox_Sample_21_FD_206725 | JGI IMG/M metagenome (GOLD analysis project Ga0335072, IMG submission 206725) | Soil microbial communities from Loxahatchee National Wildlife Refuge, Florida, United States - Lox_Sample_2.1 | ecosystem: Environmental > Terrestrial > Soil > Wetlands | place: USA: Florida...
GAAACGCATCTCTTCTTGGTGGGGGAGCCACTTTTCAGAGCAATTTGATTACCTGCCGGACTATGACCGCAGCGCGTGATAGCAAGAAACAACCGGTTTTGGACAATGGAGGGGAAGCCTGAACCGGGCTTGCCTTTTATGTTGGCTTAGAAATTTCAATCCGAGTCACCCCATGAGCACCCTCCCTTCTTCCGGCAAAACCGAAACCACCTATGACATCGTCTGGCCCCGGCGGCCCGTTCTCGACGTGATGCTGGCACCCAAAACTGTGGCGCTTATCGGGGCCACCGAAACGCCTAGGAGCGTTGGACGCGCCCTCATGGAAAACCTGAAGAATGAATCGTTTCAGGGCGATGTTTATCCCGTCAATCCCAAACGGGCCTGCGTTCTGGATGTTCCGTCCTACCCTAGTATCGGCAAGGTTCCGAGACCGGTTGATCTGGCGATTATTTGCACGCCCGCCGTTACGGTGCCCGGAGTGGTCACCGAATGCATTGAAGCAGGAGTTAAGGGGGCGATTATCGTTTCTGCCGGATTCAAGGAAATTGGCGGGCAGGGTGCGGAACTGGAACAGAAAATTTTGAAATACTCGCGTGAAGCGGGAATGAGAATCATCGGCCCGAATTGCCTGGGCGCCATGATACCACGCATCGGGCTCAACGCGACGTTCGCCCAGCCGCTGGCCCGGCCCGGCAGCGTGGGGTTCATCAGCCAAAGCGGAGCATTGTGCGCTGCGGTGCTCGACTGGAGCCTGAATCACGACGTCGGTTTCAGCGCTTTCATTTCCATCGGCTCGATGCTCGATGTCGGTTGGGGCGATCTTATCTATCACCTGGGAGACGATTCCAACACGCGGAGCATCGTCATCTACATGGAAACCATCGGCGATGCGCGGTCATTTCTTTCCGCGGCACGGGAAGTTTCTCTGACCAAGCCGATCATCGTGCTCAAGGTAGGACGGACGGCGGCCGCCTCCAAGGCAGCGGCTTCGCACACCGGGTCGCTTACGGGCAGCGATGAAGTGCTGGAAGCGGCCTTTCGCCGAGCCGGCGTGCTCCGGGTCAACGCTATCGCCGATCTCTTTAATATGGCGCAGGTGTTGGGCAAGCAACCCCGGCCACGTGGGCCACGCCTCTCCATCGTGACGAATGCCGGCGGCCCGGCGGCGCTTTCTACCGATGCCTTGATCATCGAAGGCGGGCAAATCGCTCAGCTTTCCAAGGATACTCTCGATGCCTTCGACCAACTACTGCCTCCCTTTTGGAGTCACAATAACCCCATCGACATTCTTGGCGATGCTGACGCAAAACGCTATGCCAAGGCAGTCGAAATCGCGGCCCGTGCCCCGGAAAACGACGGCGTTTTGGTCATTCTCACGCCACAGTCGATGACTCAGTCGATTGAAACGGCGGAGATGCTGGTGAAATTACCCCCAGTGCCAGACAAGCCCATTCTGGCCAGTTGGATGGGAGGAAATCAGGTAAGCGCCGGTGCGGAGATTCTGAGCCGAGGGAAAATTCCGGCTTATCCCTACCCCGACACGGCGGCGCGGGCCTTCGCGGCCATGTGGCGCTACAACTCCAACCTGAAATTGCTCTACGAAACACCCTGGCCCACCATGGAATCTGTCGGGTACAAGGCCAACAAGCCCTACGTTCGGGAGATCATCGAGAAAGCTCGCCAGGCCAAACGCACCATTCTTACCGAATTCGAATCGAAACAGATACTGGCCGCTTATGGCATTCCCACCACTGTCACCGGTGTGGCGCAAAGCGAAGATGAGGCGGTCGAACTGGCCGGCAGATTGGATGTGTCCGTCGTGTTAAAACTTTATTCAGAGACCATCACCCATAAGACCGATGTGGGCGGCGTGAAACTGAACCTGCGAGGCGAAGAAGCGGTACGGAAGGCCTGGAGGGAGATTGAAGATGCGGTCGCGAAAAAATGTAGTCGGACCGATTTTCTCGGTGTCACCGTGCAACCCATGATCAAACTAGACGGTTACGAACTCATTTTAGGCAGCAGCATCGACCCGCAGTTTGGGCCGGTGCTGCTGTTCGGTACGGGCGGCCAACTCGTCGAAGTCTTCAAAGACCGTGCCCTTGGCCTGCCGCCGCTCAATGTGACGCTCGCGCGCCGGATGATGGAACAGACGCGAATTTATTCTGCGCTTAAAGGCGTCCGGGGCCGTAAGCCTGTCGACTTGGCGGAATTGGAAGAATTGCTCGTGCGGTTCAGTTATCTGGTTGCCGAACAAAAGTGGATCAAGGAAATCGACATCAATCCACTGCTGGCCGGACCTGACCACATCATCGCGCTCGATGCCCGAATCGTTCTGCACGATGCCGCCACGCAAGAAAAGGATTTACCCAAACTCGCCATCCGCCCCTACCCAGAGCAATACGTAAGCGACTGGAAAGCTGCTGACGGCACGGCGGTAACCATCCGTCCCATCCGTCCCGAGGATGAGCCGCTGATGGTTGAGTTTCACCACACGCTTTCAGAATCGACGGTCAACCAAAGGTACATGGGCATGCTGCAACTGAAGCGCCGGATTGCCCATGAGAGATTGATCCGCGTCTGCTTCACCGATTACGCCTGCGAAATTCCACTGGTGGCCGATCTTAAGAATCCGGACGGTCGCCATGAGATTCTCGGTGTGGGACGCTTGAACAGGGCCCACGGGCTCGCTGAGGCACAGTTCGCCCTGGTGATCAGCGACGCTTGGCAAGGCAAAGGATTGGGTACGGAACTGTTGACGCGGCTCATCGAAGTCGGACGCCAGGAGCAACTGGCCCGCATTACGGGATCGATGCTGCCGGATAACGACCGAATGCGCCGAATGTGCCTGGACGCCGGTTTCACCATCGTTTTTGATGAACTGAAAAACGAATGGACAGCGGAAATGACACTATGAACACCCTTGAATCCGGCACCCCGGCTTTAGAAAAAGGGCCCGCCGCTGTCTCAGCCTCGGCACCGGCTAATCCCGGCAAGGCAAAAAATGATGTCGCCTGCGATTTCAAGACGCTTGACGCCAACGAGGCTGTCGGGCGCATCGCCTATGCGCTAAACGAGGTTATCGCTATCTATCCAATCACACCGGCCTCTCCCATGGGCGAATGGGCCGACGCATGGGCTGCCGCCGGCAAGAAAAATCTCTGGGGCACTGTGCCTTCCGTCATCGAAATGCAAAGCGAGGGTGGGGCGGCGGGTGCAATCCACGGCGCTCTGCAAACCGGTTCTCTCAGCACAACGTTTACGGCTTCGCAAGGTCTACTCCTGATGATCCCGAATATGTATAAAATCGCGGGTGAGCTGACGTCCGCCGTCTTTCACGTTGCGGCACGGTCGCTAGCTGCCCAGGGACTTTCCATTTTCGGCGATCACAGCGATGTCATGGCCGCTCGGGCGACGGGCTGGGCGTTGCTTAGTTCCGCCTCGGTACAGGAAGCGCACGATTTCGCTCTCATCGCACAGGCGGCATCTTTGGAAGCCCGGATTCCTTTCCTCCATTTCTTCGATGGTTTCCGCACCTCTCATGAGGTTTCCAAAATCAATATCTTGTCCGAAGATGTGCTCCACCGGATGATTGACGAAAGTCATGTTCTGGAGCATCGGGCCCGGGCTCTTTCTCCCGACCATCCCGTGCTGCGTGGGACCGCCCAAAATCCCGACGTCTATTTTCAGGCGCGGGAAACGGTCAATCCGTTCTACGCCAACTGTCCCGGCCTAGTGCAAAAGATCATGGACCACTTCGCCTCCCTGACCGGCCGCAATTATAGCCTATTCGAATATCACGGAGATCCGGAAGCAGAACGGGTCATTGTCCTAATGGGCTCGGGCTGTGAGACGGTCCATGAAACCGTCGATTACCTCGTTTCCCAGGGAGAGAATGTGGGCGTACTCAAGGTGCGGCTCTATCGGCCCTTCGACGGGCGCCGTTTCATCGGAACCCTTCCCATCGGAGTGAAGTCGCTTGCGGTGCTTGACCGCACCAAGGAGCCGGGAGCGGGAGGCGAGCCCTTACTGCTCGACTGCATTCAAGCCCTCTATGAACAGGGCCGGAGCGACATTCGTGTCGTGGGCGGACGCTATGGCCTTTCCTCAAAGGAATTCACTCCCGCCATGGTCAAGGCGGTTTTCGACAATCTCACCCTGCCCGAACCGAAAAACCATTTTACTGTCGGTATCGACGATGATGTCACCCATACCAGCCTGATCTTCGACCCCGCATTTTCCATCGAACCGGACGACGTCGTCCGCGCGGTATTCTATGGGCTCGGTTCGGATGGAACTGTGGGCGCAAACAAGGAGTCCATCAAGATCATCGGGGAAAACACCGAAAACTACGCCCAGGGTTACTTCGTCTATGATTCAAAAAAGTCGGGCTCAATGACGATTTCCCACCTGCGGTTTGGACCACGGCCCATCCGGTCGACCTACCTAGTCTCGAAAGCCAATTTCGTCGGCTGTCATCAGCCCGGATTCCTAGACCGCTACGATGTCCTCAAGGAGCTCGTCGCCGGTGGCACTTTTCTCCTCAACACGCCATGCGGTCCGGACGCGGTCTGGAGCAGTCTCCCTGAATGCGCCCAGCGCCGATTAATCAGCAAACGGGCCAAGTTCTTTGTTATCGACGCGGCGAAAGTGGCGCGGGAATGCGGCATGGGGGGTCGCATCAATACGATCATGCAAACCTGCTTCTTCGCCATCTCAGCCGTTTTGCCCGGCGAGGAAGCCCTCGCCTTGATCGAAAATTCGATCCGAAAAGCTTACGGGAAAAAGGGTGATGAGCTAGTGCAAATGAACCTGAACGCGGTCCATAAGACGTTGACACGGCTCTATGAAGTCGAGCTTCCGGGCGAAATCGGCAGCGCGCGCGCCCTGATTTCGCCCGTATCCCCCGAGGCACCCCCTTTTGTTTGCCATGTGCTAGGCAAAATGATCGCGGCGCGCGGCGATGAACTGCCAGTCAGCGCCCTGCCGGTTGATGGTACCTATCCCACCGCAACGGCCCGATGGGAAAAACGTAATCTGGCCCAGGAGGTGCCGGTTTGGGATCCCAATGTCTGCATCCAATGCGGCAAATGTGTCATGGTCTGCCCGCATGCGGTCATCCGGAGCAAAGTTTACGAGGAACCGGTGCTGGCGAATGCGCCGGCCACGTTCAAATTACATCCAGCCCGCTTGCCCGGCTGGAAAGGGTTGCAATACACTCTGCAAATCGCGGTTGAGGACTGCACCGGCTGCGCGCTTTGCGTCGATGTCTGTCCGGCCCGCAATAAATCGGAAGCGCGCTTGAAGGCGATCACGATGCGTCCCCAGGCGTCGCTGCGCGAGGCCGAGCGGGAAAATTGGAATTTCTTCAGCGCCATTCCTGATTTCGATCGGCGCAAAATATCCCACGCCACCGTGCGCGAAATGCAGATCGAACGTCCGCTTTTCGAATTTTCCGGCGCTTGCGGTGGTTGCGGAGAAACTCCCTATCTCAAGCTGCTGACCCAGTTGTTCGGCGACCGGCTTATCGTCGCCAATGCCACGGGTTGTTCTTCCATTTATGGTGGCAATCTTCCCACCACGCCTTATGCCGTGAATGCGGAGGGGCGCGGGCCAGCCTGGTCCAATTCTCTTTTCGAGGACAACGCCGAATTTGGATTGGGTTTCCGTGTCTCGATCGACAAACAAAGGGAATTCGCGATTGAATTACTGCAACTCCTTTCCGCTCAAATCGGCGAAGGCCTGGCCATCCAAATCATTCGTGCCTCCCAGCGGGACGAAGCCGATATCCACGAACAACGCGCCCGGATCGCGGAATTGAAGGAACGGCTTACCGCCATCGACACTCCCGATGCGCGACGGTTGCTGGCTCTGGCCGATACCCTAGTGCGGAGAAGTATCTGGATCGTGGGTGGCGACGGCTGGGGCTATGACATCGGCTTCGGTGGACTCGACCATGTGCTGGCCAGCGGACGCAACGTGAAAGTGCTGCTTCTCGATACCGAGGTTTATTCCAACACGGGCGGCCAATGCTCAAAATCGACACCGCGCGGGGCTGTAGCCAAATTTGCTTCCGGTGGCAAACGCGCGCCGAAGAAAGATCTAGGATTGATCGCCATGAATTACGGCACCGTCTATGTCGCCTCGGTCGCGATGGGTGCCAAGGACGAACATACCCTGAAGGCATTTCTGGAAGCCGAGGCTTACGACGGTCCCGCTCTCATCATCGCCTACAGCCACTGCATTGCCCATGGCATCAACATGACCACCGGAATGCAGAACCAGAAAGCCGCCGTGCAATCGGGGCAGTGGCTCCTCTATCGGTACAGTCCCGATCTAGCCGCTGCGGGAGAAAACCCGCTGCATCTCGATTCAGCGCCGCCCACGATGCGCATCGCCGATTATTTCAAAATGGAGAATCGGTTCAAGATACTGGCTAAGACCGATCCCGATGAAGCGGCCCGCCTCGTTCAACAAGCTCAAAAAGATGCCGAAGCGCGCCGGCAGAAATATGATTACCTTGTTTCACTTTACGCAAAACCCATCAACGAAAACAACCCATGAATCTCTCCACCACCTATCTCGGAATGCCTCTGCGCACTCCCCTTGTTGTTTCCTCTTCACCGTTGACCCAAAATCCGGACAATATCAAACGCCTCGAAGACGCCGGAGCCTCCGCGATTGTATTCCATTCGCTTTTCGAGGAACAGATCCGCGAGGAACGCTTTGAGTTTCTCCGGCACTTCACCGAAGGGACCGAAAGTTATCCCGAGGCGTTGAACTATTTTACCGAGCTGCCCGATTTCAAAGTCGGCCCCGATCTTTACCTCGAGCATATCGCCCGCGCCAAGACGGGGATTCGGGTGCCGGTCATCGCCAGCTTGAATGGATCGACCTTAGGCGGATGGGTCGAGTATGCGCGGCAGATCGAACAGGCCGGAGCCGATGCGCTGGAGTTGAACATCTACTGGATTCCCACCGACTTCGAGATCTCCAGCATCGAAATCGAGCAAACCTACATGCAGATTGTCAGAAAGGTCAAATCGGTCGTCTCCATCCCGGTGGCGGTCAAGCTTGCGCCCTTCTTCACTAATTTCGGACGAATGGCCAAATGCCTGGAGGGAGCCGGCGCCGATGGGCTTGTTCTCTTCAACCGCTTTTATCAGCCCGATATCGATGCCGAGACGCTTGAAGTCGCGCCCCGCCTTCTGCTGAGCACGCCGATGGCGATGCGATTACCCCTGACCTGGATTGCGTTGCTGACCGGGCGCGTCCGGGTCAGTCTGGCCTCCACCAGCGGCATTCACCGTGGCACCGATGCCGCCAAGATGCTTTTGGCCGGCGCGGACGTAACGATGCTCTGCTCGGTGCTGCTACGCCGGGGCATCGAACATCTTTCCGTCATCGAAGAGGAACTCCGCGAATGGATGGAACATCACGAATACGAATCGGTGGAACAATTCAAGGGGAGCCTGAGTCAAGAGAAATGTCCCGATCCATCCGCATTTGAACGCGCGCTTTATCTTTATACGCTCTCCTCCGCTTCTGAAAATTTCATTCAGCATGCCTGAACAAAATGGAGGATCAACGTTTCAGCTCCCGCCGATAAGCCGTCGGCGAAGCGCCGGCAATGCGCTTGAACGTGCGGTTGAAGTGAGTGAGCGAAGCGAAACCACATTCGTAAGCAGCCTCGCTAATACGGACGTTGGGATTCAGCAGCAAGTTCTTGGCCTTTTCGATGCGGGTACGCGAAAGGTAATCGGTAAAGGTTAGTCCGGTTGACTTTTTGAAAATTTTGCAGAAGTAGAAAGTACTCACGTTAAGAGCGTGGGCGACTTCTGCCAACGACACGGACTCGGTCTGGTGGGTGTTGATGTAAGTTTTGGCCCGTGAAATCAACGGAGGCTCGGCATTGCGCTGATACACCATGATCTGGTTGGCAAAGACTGAGAGATGTTGCGCGAAGATTTCGAGCAGACGCACCATCGCCTCGTACTGTTCGCGGGTCAGTACGATGCTGTGAAAATAGGCATCTTCCAGACGGTTCAAGTCGACGGTGGCCCCCCACTCGATGAGTTGACGGGTGATCTTGTTAAACTGGGCGCGAGTGGGGGGACGGAGAGCAACCTGCCCGGTTTGGAGAAACCCGATCACTTCCAATCCAACGTGGATCGGCACGGCCGTGTCATTGAGCCCGGCGAAGCACATGACTGTGTTGGCCTGGTCCATCCCCCCTTCGGCGATTTTTTGCTGCACCTGCAAGCAGGCCGCACAGCTTTTGCTCGATTTGGCCAGCAAGGCGCAAAAGGGATTTTCATTCTTTTTGCCCCCAAGGGCATGCCGCCAGATTTCGTGTGGGCGAATGGAAAGTGGCAGATGAGTCGCCTTGCTGAAGGCCTGCTCATAATCGCGGTAGATGGACGATTGGGAGAGCTGTCGAATGATCTCATGCGACTTCAGCATAAAGTAATTTTGACAGGTTATACCCTTTTGCCCACTCAAATAACATTTTGAATTATCACCTGGGGAGCAATTTCCGGCCAGTCTTGACCAATTGCCGCATAGCTGATTACGCGGCAAACATTCATATTATGGCGGAATCTTCCACCATGAACACCTTGGCTCCATCTTCAAAATCTCGGCTTCCGATTTCCGGCAAAACCCTTAAGAAAACAGCTTCGGCAGTCGGTCTTTCCAGCAGCGCACAATGGATACGGCTCAGGGCACTCTTGCGGGTGCGTGATTTTGGAAAGCTGTTGTTGCGACCGATTAAACCGGAGGATGAACCGCTTATGGTGGAGTTTCACCGCGCGCTTTCGGAAGAAAGCGTCTACTCCCGCTATTTCGAGCACATGACGCTTGAAGCCCGGGTCAAACACCACCGCCTGGTACGTATCTGCACCAATAGCCATGACTCGTTCGCGCTGGTGGCGGAATGTTCGGGTTTGGCGCCATCGTCCCGCGCCATTTTGGGCGTCGGACGCCTAAGCCGGACGGAAGATCCACCAATGGCCGATTTCGCCATCTTGGTCCACGATCAGGCCCAAGGTCGCGGTATCGGTTCGGCCCTGATTAAGCATCTGATGACTTTGGCGCGGGCGAACGGTTTCAAACAGCTAACGGGCGAGGTACTGGTGGCCAACCACGAGATGCTATATGTCTGCCGTCAATTCGGATTCAAGGTACAACAGCGGCAGGATGGCTTGGTTCAGGTCATCCGGGATTTATGAAAACTTCAGCACCAGACATTTCCACGAATTATCTCGGATTGCGGTTCCGTTCGCCTCTAGTTCCGTCGGCTTCACCCCTTTCAGAGCATCTCGACGGACTGCTGGAAATGGAAAACTGCGGGGCCGGGGCGGTGGTGCTCCACTCCCTTTTTGAAGACCCCTATGAAAGGCGTCAAAGACATCCCGACTGTTATCTCGATGAGATCCATGCCGCGCGCGAGGCGCTGACCATTCCGGTAATCGCCAGCCTGAATGCCACAACGCTGGAAGGCTGGATCAACTATGCTTGCAAGATTGAACAGGCCGGAGCCGATGCTCTCGAACTCAATATCTACAACTTGAGCCTCGATCCCGCCGTTTCCTCGGCTCAGGTCGAGGCGAGCTACCTAGAGGTGGTCAAGGCCGTGCGGCAGGCAACCGTCCTGCCATTGGCTGTGAAGTTGCCGCCATTTTTCACCAATCTGGCACGGATCATCGCCAAAATTGATGAGGCAGGCGCCGATGGCGTTGTCCTATTCAACCGCATCTACCAGCCCGATATCGATCTCGACACCATGAGCCCCCGCTTTTCTTTGCGTCTGAGCATGGCGGCGGAAAACCGATTGCCACTGCGGTGGCTCTCGCTGCTTTATTCGCAGGTGCACATCGATCTAGCCGCCAGCACGGGCATCCGGTCGGGCGCTGATGTGTTGAAGATGATTCTCTGCGGCGCCAGCATCACGCAAGTCTGCTCGGTGTTGTTGCAACGCGGCATCTCTTGGCTCTTGGAGATCAAAGAGGAACTCGAACGGCGAATGGAGAACAGCCACATCACCTCCCTGCAGGAAGTACGCGGGAATTTAAGCCGGCGCGATACCGGGACGCCGGAATCTTTCGAGCGGGAAGAATACCGTAAGGCTTTGCAGGGCTATTCCCTCATCGACACTTCCTCCTGGCGCGACGAAGTGCCGATGCACATCGACCCCCGAGCACCCGCCTCCACCGAGGCAACGGGAACGGCCCAAACCGGTCGGCGTATCCAATAATCATCCCGCTCAATTACTTCCTTCCACGAATCACTTCTATGCACCGCCGCCTCATCCCCACTATCACTTTCCGTCCCGCAAAAGAAGAAAACCTCTCCGTCACGGACATCGACTTCATTGTGCGCCTTGCGCGCAAGCTGGCGGATGGCTCACGACCCGGCGTATTGACCACAGTCGACGTTTCCGGCCGGCCTCAAGCCCGTTGGATGCCAACGGTCGGTTTTAACCCCTTTCCACTTCTTTATGCCTGGTCCTCCTCAGAGAGCCGGGAAGCCGAAGCATTGAAGCGAAAACCATTCGTCAATTGGATGTTCGGAAACGATTTACGCGGCCCGGTGGTCAATTTCACCGGCCCTGCACGGGTCGTTACCGAAGCGGTGATCATCAATCAGCTCTGGAAATTGCGGGCACAGCAGGCCTGCCTGCCCAGCGCATCGAGGCGAGATACCGGATTCCGCTTGATCCTGATCGAGACTCGGGTGGACAACATCGAATGCAATATCTCTCGCGAACAATTCGAGGCTTGGGCTCGCTTTACCGTTCAGCCTTCCTTCTGGTCCTCCTGTGGGATAACAGAGTCAGAGACTCGTTGACGCACCGGATAAAGGCAGTGCATCGTTCTTCTATGGAAATCATTCGCCCATGATTTCTCCCATCGAACGCGTTAGGATAACCGTCTGTGGCGCCGTCCAAGGTGTCGGTTTCCGGCCCTTTGTTTACCGGGTGGCGCTGGAACTTGGGCTGAAAGGTTGGGTGCAAAATTCATCGCGGGGTGTGTTCATTGAAATCGAGGGCGACGGTGTTGCGCTGCGCCGATTCCTCATTCGAATCGAGAAGGAAAAACCGCCGCAGGCCATCATCCAAAGCCTTGAGTTTTTCTTTCTGGACGCGGCCGGTTTCAAGAACTTTGAAATCCGTCCGTCTGACGAAAGCGGCGTAAAGACCGCGTTCATTCTTCCCGATATCGCGCCGTGCGCCGATTGTCTGAGAGAAATCTTCGATCCGGACAACCGGCGTTACCGTTATCCCTTCACCAATTGCACCCATTGCGGTCCGCGCTTCACCATCATCGAGGAGGTGCCCTACGACCGAAGCAATACCTCGATGAAGAAATTCGCCATGTGTCCGCAGTGCAATTATGAATATCAGGACCCCGCAGACCGCCGGTTTCATGCCCAGCCGAACGCGTGCCCCGCCTGCGGGCCGCATCTCGAATGGTGGGATGCGCGTGGAAAAGTTCTGGCTTGGCGCGACGACGCCCTGCGCCAGGCAGTGGAAAAAATCCTGGGCGGTGGGATCGTGGCGTTGAAGGGCGTTGGGGGATTCCAGTTGATAACCGATGCGCGTAACGAAACGGCGGTTAATAGTCTCCGTGAGCGCAAACGGCGGGAAGAAAAACCGCTGGCCGTGATGTATCCCTCGCTTGAATCAGTCCGCCAGGATTGCCTGATTTCCGATCTCGAGGAGAGGCTGCTGTCTTCGCCGGAAGCGCCCATTGTCTTGCTCCAGCGGCGGACGTCCCGGCTGGCGGCGTCCCTGACGCCGGGCAATCCCAACCTCGGAGTCATGCTGCCTTACTCACCACTGCATCATCTCCTGTTGCGCGATCTAGGTTTCCCGGTTGTCGCCACCAGTGGGAACCTAAGCGATGAACCGATTTGCATCGAAGAGGGGGAAGCCTTGCGGCGCCTTGCCGGCATCGCCGATTTTTTCCTGACCCACAACCGCCCCATTGTGCGGCATGCCGACGATTCGGTTGTGCGTGTGGTCTGCGACCGGGAAATGATGCTGCGCCGGGCCCGAGGCTACGCGCCGTTGCCCATTCACCGGAAAGCATCGCTGCCGTGCATATTGGCGGTGGGCGCCCATTTGAAAAACACCGTTGCTTTGAATATTGGGACCGAGATATTCATCAGCCAGCACATCGGAGACCTCGAAACAAGCGAGGCTCACGCCGCTTTCCGGGCCGTCGCGGCCGACCTGCCGCGACTTTATGCCACGACGCCCGGCTTGGTCGCCTGCGATCTGCACCCCGATTATCTCTCGACCAAGCACGCATCACAATGGGGCGTGCCTATCTGCCTGATCCAACATCACTGGGCTCACGTCGTTTCGTGCATGGCGGAAAATGAAATCGAAGGCCCGGCTCTGGGTGTCGCGTGGGATGGCGCCGGTTATGGGCCCGATGGCACCATTTGGGGAGGAGAATTCCTGCTTGCGGAACGGGAATCGTTCCGGCGAATCGCGCACTTACGCCCGTTTCGATTGCCGGGGGGCGAGGCCGCCATCCGGGAACCGCGTCGCGCCGCGCTCGGTCTCTTGTTCGTCATGGGCGGGAACGGCATGCTCGAACAGCGTGATCTCGCGCCATTTCGCGATTTTTCGCCGATAGATCTTGCTCTCGTTCGGCGGATGCTCGAAAAGGGATTTCAGTCGCCGGTCACATCGAGTGCAGGCCGGCTTTTCGATGCGGTCGCGGCGCTGACCGGCTTACGCCAGATCGCCCATTTCGAGGGGCAGGCAGCGATGGCTCTCGAATTTGCGGTCACACCCGGCATCGAAGCTTCATACGGCTTCCACTTGAAAAAAGACGAATTGGCCGTGATCGACTGGGAGCCGATGGTCGAGGAAATAGTGGCTGATGTCCGCCGGCAAGAGAGCATGGGAATGATCGCCGCGAAATTTCACAACGCCCTGGCTGAGATGATCGTTGCCGTGGCCCGGCGGGCCGGGGAAGAAAAAGTCGTCCTGACCGGCGGTTGTTTCCAAAACCGGTATCTAATTGAGCGAAGCGTCCGGTGCCTGATCGAATCGGGATTCAAGCCTTACTGGCACCAGCGGGTGCCAGCCAACGACGGCGGTCTTTCGTTGGGGCAGGCTGTGGCCGCTGGTTGGTCCCTTACACAAAGAAGTGGTTCTGAGAAAGTGGCGGTGGCATAATCGAATCGATGATTTTTAGGAAGACAATTTATGTGTCTGGCCATACCCGGTAAGCTCGTTGAGATCAGTCCAAACGCCGATGGCA
>Ga0335072_10010567_pt1 | contig 13279 bp, 8 predicted proteins | sample Lox_Sample_21_FD_206725 | JGI IMG/M metagenome (GOLD analysis project Ga0335072, IMG submission 206725) | Soil microbial communities from Loxahatchee National Wildlife Refuge, Florida, United States - Lox_Sample_2.1 | ecosystem: Environmental > Terrestrial > Soil > Wetlands | place: USA: Florida...
ACCTCCGCCAAAGGCAAGTACGAGGGCGCCGCCGCGCAGCTGGCCTACACGGAAATTCGCAGCCCGATCGACGGCGTCGTCACCGAGCGGCCGCTTTATCCCGGCGAGATGGCGGCGGCCGGCAGTCCGTTGCTGACCGTGATGGATATATCGTCGGTGATTGCCAAAGCGCACATCTCCCGCGCCGACGCCGCTTCGCTGACGGTCGGCGACGCCGGCAGCATGACCGTCACCGGAATGGCGGCGCCGGTCGAAGGCAAGGTGACGGTGGTCAGTCCGGCGCTCGACCCGAACAGCACCACGGTCGAAGTCTGGCTTGAGGCGAAGAATCCCAGGCATGCTCTGCAGCCGGGAACCAGCGCGCAGCTTTCGATTGCGGCCGAGACGGTGAAAGATGCGCTGGTGGTGCCGGCGAGCGCGGTCTTCACCGCCCCGGACGGCAGTTCCACGGTGATGATCGCGGGCAGTGACGGCCTCGCGCACCGGCAAGCGGTGACACTGGGGATTCGAAACGGCGACCAGGTTCAGATTCTCGAAGGCGTGAGTGCCTCCGACAAGGTCGTGACTGCCGGCTCTTACGGCCTGCCGGACAAGACGAGAATCAAGATCGAGGCAGCCGAGCCCGGCGGCTCGACGAACGACGAATCGAAGCCGGCGCCCGAGGAAACGGATGACAAGTAAGCCCACCGGAGCCTCCGCGTGACCTCGATCAACGCTCATCCTGAGGAGCGGCACTGGGTCGCCCGGCATTCGCGGCCAATCATCTTCCTCATCCTCACGCTGGCATTGCTGGGCGCGTATCTGGCGTTCACCGTGCCGGTGGCGGTGTTTCCCTCGACGGACTTTCCCCGCGTGCTGATCGGCGTCGACAACGGAGTGATGCCGATCGATCAGATGATGGTGACCGTCACGCGCCCGATTGAGGAGGCGGTCAACAGCGTTCCCGGATTGCTGACCGTGCGTTCGACCACCAGCCGGGGCTCGGCGGAGGTCGACCTTTTCTTCCGCTGGGACGTCGACATGTTCCAGACACTGCAGTACGTCAACGCAGCAATCTCGCGGGTGCAGCCGGAGCTTCCGCCAACGGCGCGAATCGAGGCGCATCGCCTGACCTTTGCTGCGTTCCCGATCATGGGGTACAGCCTGACCTCCGACAGCATGCCCCAAACCCGGCTCTGGGAGATGGCCACGTATGATCTGAAGCCGCGTTTAAACCGGCTGGATGGCGTTTCTACCGTGGTCGTGCAGGGCGGGCAGGAACCGGAGTTCCAGATCACCCCGGACCCGGCCAAGCTTCTGACCGCAGACATTACGGTTTCCGACATTCTGGAGGCAGTGCGGCGCACCAACCTCATCGATTCTCCGGGGCTGCTGGAGCAGAATCACCAGCTCTATCTGGGCCTGGTGAACGGGCAGGTGCGGACTCCCGAAGAGATTTCAAAGGCAGTCATCAAGAACACGCCGGCAGGCATTCCGGTGCGCATCGGCGATGTGGCCGCGGTCGCTCCGGCGGTGAAGCCGGTCTACACCATCGTGACGGCGAACGCTAAGCCGGCGGTTCTGCTGAACATCAGCCGCCAGCCGGACAGCAACACGATGGCGGTGGCGCAGGAGGTTCATCAGGAGATTGAACAGATCCAGAAGACGCTTCCCCCCGGCGTCCGCATCGAGCCCTTCTACGATCAATCGATCATCGTCAGCCAGTCGATCGGCAGCGTGCGCGACGCCATCCTGCTGGGACTGATCCTCGCATCCGTCATCCTGGTCGTCTTTCTCCGCGACTGGGGAACATCTCTGGTAGCGGGATTGGTGATTCCCGTAACGGTGATGATTGCTTTCATCGCCCTGAAATTGATGGGGGAGACGTTCAATCTGATGACGCTGGGCGGGCTTGCCGCCGCCGTGGGGCTGGTGATCGACGACGCCATCGTGGTAGTGGAGAACATCGTTCTTCACCGCGATGCCGGACAGGGGCGCGTGCAGGCGATCCAGAGCGCAATCCGGGAGCTGACGATACCCCTGCTGGGATCGACGATCACGCCCATCGTGGTTTTTGTTCCGCTCATCGTAATTACCGGCGTGACTGGGGTTTTCTTTCGCGCGCTGGCGGTGACCATGAGCGTCTCGCTGCTGGCTTCGCTGGCGCTGGCGCTCACCTGGACGCCGACGCTCAGCCAGTACCTGATCCGCCGCAAAGACGGGGGGAAAACGGAATCGATCGACAATCCCGCCGCAACGGGAGACGGCGGCGATGAAAAAGATGAGGAGTCGCCCAGCGTTCGCCGCTTGCTGGCTGCGGAAGAAGCGCACCTCGGCGGATTCTTTCGGCGCGTGATCGGCTTCCACCAGCGCTGGCTGCGACGCGCCTTGGAGCGGCCACGGTTGCTGGCACTGTTCAGCGCAGCGCTGATCGTGGTGTCTTATTTCTGCTACACGTTCTCTGGATCGGACCTGCTGCCGGAGATGGATGAAGGCGGATTCGTTCTCGACTACATCATGCCCGCCGGCAGTTCTCTGGCCGAGACGAACCGAGTTGTCAGCCATGTGGAAAGGATTTTGAGCGACATCCCTGAAGTCGAGAGCACATCGCGCCGGACCGGCCTGCAGCTCGGGCTTGCTGCCGTGACCGAGGCCAACACCGGCGACATTCTGGTGAAGCTAAAACAGAAGCGCAGCCGCGGCGTGGAGGAGATCATCGACGAGGTGCGCGCCAAGGTAAACAGGCAGGAGCCGGTACTCGATGTGGAATTTGCCCAGGTGCTGCAGGATCTGATCGACGATCTTACGTCAGCGCCGGAGCCCATCGAGATCAAACTCTTCTCGCAGGATCCGGCTTTGCTGGAGGAATGGGCGCCCAGAATCGCCGAGGCGATCAAGCCCAATGACGAAACCGGAAAAGGCGGGGTCAAGGGAGTGGTCGACGTCCTGAACGGCATTGAAAACACGGTCAGCGGGCCCGCGCTGACTTTCCAGGTGGATCCCAGTGTGGCAGCACGCGCAGGCTTCAGCGTGGAGGAAGTGGCGCTCGATGCCTCGGCAATTCTCGAAGGCGAACCGGCTCCGACTCCCGTGGTCGCAAACGACCGCGCCTACACACTTCGCGTGCGCTTCCCCGCCGCAGACCGGGGATCGCTCAACGCCATGCGCGACACCCTGCTGGTGAGCAGCACCGGACACACGGCAACACTGGGAGCGCTGGCAACCATCGCCGAAAACCCCGGGCAGACGGAGATTCATCGCGAGAATCTGCAGCGCTATGTTGCTGTTACCGCTCGCCTGGAAGGCAGAAGCCTGGGCAGCGCGATGTCCGATGTGCAGAAGGTAGTTGCCGGCCTGCACCTCCCGGCCGGCATCCGGGTAGTCTACGGGGGGACGTATCAGGAGCAGCAGCGCTCGTTTCATGATCTGGCGCTGGTGCTGATCCTGGCGGTTCTGCTTTTATTCGTTGTATTGATGTTTGAATTCGGAACCTTTGCCGCCCCGGTGGCGATTTTGTCGTCGGCACTGCTTTCCACTTCGGGAGTGTTCATCGCGCTGGTCGCCACGCAAACCACATTCAATATTTCGTCGTTCATGGGGATGATCATGGTCATTGGCATCGTGGCCAAGAACGGCATCCTGCTTCTTGATGCCGATCATAAGATGCGAGAGCTCGGCGTGGGCGCAGAAGAGGCGATGTTGCAGGCAGCGCGGCGTCGGTTGCGTCCGATCGTGATGACGGCGATGGCGACGGTCGCGGGCATGTTGCCGCTGGCTTTTGCTATCGGAGCGGGATCGCAGATGCTGCAGCCGCTGGCCATCGCGGTGATTGGCGGCGTTCTGGTCTCGATGGTGCTCTCGCTGATCATCACTCCCGCCGTACACTTTTATCTGGGTGGCAAGAACAACGACACCGCCCCATTAGAAGCCTGATGGGAAGAACGCGGGAACAGTTGTGCAGAGTTCTGCGCGTTACCCTGGTAACCAGAGCGCGGGTGCCGAGTTGGCCTTGTTAAAGGCTGGTAGAGGAAAACTCGCACCAAGGCAGCTTCCGGCTGTAAACTATTGCAATATTCCGCGCTCCTTTATCGAGGAGTTCCATGCCGAGCCCATTCCTGAGTCCTAATTCCTTAAACGCGAACCAGCTTTGCGCCTCTTTGTTGGCCGCAGAGTTGCACTAGAATAGCGGCATCTCCCCGTGGATCAAGGAGGCGGCTGAGATCCGGCCGCACCGGCTGTAACCGGACGTGCCCAAACGACGCATGGCGATTGTGGAAGAACAGACGAACCGACCCATTTTCGACGAGCGCGCACTGGCGAAGCTGCTCGAGGCAGCCTACGTCGTCCAGGAACATAACCGTGAGCGGCAGGCCACGGAGAAGCACACCGCCGAATCCGAAGCACTTGCCGCGGTAGAAACTGTTACGGTTCGGGAGCCAGAGGCGCCCGCCGCCCCGGTCGACATCCCCGAGCCTCCTCCGACCTCCAAAGCCCCGACTGCAGAGGTTGCCAGTCCGAAAGCCGAGGCGCGCGACGATTTCGCGCGCAGGATGGCGCAGATCATCGAGACGCAGCGGGAAATGCATCTGCTTCGTCCGGAGCAGGAAAATCTGATGGCATTCGTCGCCGGTCGCGTCTGCGAGATCGCGAGTGCCGGCGGCACGGCAATCGGAATCGTCGAAGGCGATAAAGTTCGATATCACGCCACGGCTGGGCTGATGGCTCCCGCTGATGGCACGGAAGTCCTGAAAGAAAGCGCGCTTTGCGCCGCCAGTCTGCGCACCAGCCAAGTTCTGCGGTCGGCCGACATCGATACAGAGTTTCTGATCGATCCGGAAGAATGCCGGCGCCGCGGTATCCAGTCGATGATCGTGGTCCCGGTCTTTCACAAAGGCGCCGTGGCGGGCGGCCTGGAACTGTACTACATCCGCAAGCAGGGATTCACCGAACAAGACGTGCACATCGCCCAGTTGATGGCGGGCCTGGTTACCGAAGCTCTGGCGCGGGAGGAAGAATTCACGCTGAAAAAGTCGCTGGCCAGCGAGCGGGCGGTGATGCTGGAAGCGCTGGAAAAACTGAAGCCCAATCTTGCCGCTCTGGTTGATCTCTCCGCGAAAACGTCGCCCACCGCCGCTCCGGCTTCGAAGGCAACCTCCGTCTGCGGCAAATGCGGGCACGGACTTCTGGCGGAAGAACAGTTCTGCGGCAAGTGCGGTTCACCGCGCGGCGGCGGGCCGGAAGCGCCGGTGATGCAGAGCAAGGTCGCCTCCATGTGGCAGATGCAAGGGGCGACCCATGCGGGCGTGACTGCGCCGGCAAACGGCTCTGCCCAGCATGATCTCGACGCCGGCATGAACGGCGACCAGTTGGACCGGATTCTCGTCGAATCGCTGGAGAAGGAAATGCCTCACTTGTTTCGCTCGAGCGAGGCGATGCTCGAAGAGACGAATTCGCCGGCTCGGGACGATTTACGCGACTTCGAGGAGCATCTCTCGAAGAATGGAGACCACACGCTCCCGGCGCAGCTGACGCAGGAGGTCGACGAGAACCTCTCTGGGGAGGAACGCGAAGAAGAATCACCTGCGGCGCTGAGCAAACCGCAATCTGCACCGGACTGGAGTTCCGCGGCCAGCGCGCGCCAATTCCTGGAACAGATTTTTGCGAAACGGCCCAGCGGACTGGTTCGATTCTGGCAGGCGCGGAGGGGCGATATTTATCTGGCGATCGCGGTGGTTCTCGTGGCATGCGTGATTCGCTGGGGAATCTGGCCCAATCGTCCAGTGGGCGCGACTGGTGCGCCGGCCGTCGCCGCGGCACAACACCACAAGTCTCCCGACGCCGATCTGCCCTGGTTTGATCGTGTGCTGATCAAATTAGGATTGGCTGAAGCTCCGGAGCCAGCAGCATATATGGGGAATCCGGGAACGCAGGTGTGGGTGGATCTGCACACGGCGCTTTATTACTGTCCGGGTGCCGACCTCTATGGCAAGACCCCGAAGGGGAGATTCACGACGCAACGCGAGGCCCAACTGGATCAGTTCGAGCCCGCGTACCGCAAGGCCTGCGACTGATGGCCGGCGGCAAGGTATTGAAGGCTTTCAAGTTGCCGGGTTTGACAACCCCTGAGAGCCGGAGTGCAATCATACATACGCCCCTCGTCCACCGGGAGACCCTCTTTGCCGCAAGAACCTGACGATTCCAACCGATCAATTACCCTTCCTCCAGAAGAGTTGAATCCTCTGCTGAACCCCCTGTTGAGCAAGAACATGGGGAGATGGGCGGAGGTGTATTTCACGAACCTCCCAGAGAATCGCGATCACGCGGTCATCGAGCTGCTGCACCAGCTACAAGCTGAGGAAGCGCTGCAGGAAGGCTTGATCGATCCTGAGGCAATCACTGCGACGGATGGCACTGCAAATCTCGCCCTTGATCGAGGAAGCGGTGTGGCCACGTCGACGATCCGTTGCCCGCACTGCGGCTATGAGAACCGTCCCGACCACAACTTTTGCGGCGCGTGCCGCACTCCCCTGAAGGCCAATGGAAACGAAGCAGGTGGAATTTCAGATGCGTATGCGCCGGATCAGTTCAGTGGCCGGCAAGGACCTATCACTCACGCCAGCGGCAACCGCGGTCTGGAGACTGCAGAGGCGCAAGAGTGGCCCGTGAGCAACGAGGCGCAAGGTGAGAACGGCGAACGCTGGATCAGCGCCGACGACTCAATTCCGGTTCCTCAGTTCGCCACAACCCCGCGATCCTATCGCGCATACATCGGCGCGGTGTTGGCGATTCTGATCGCTTTCTTGCTGTATCGGGCGTGGGTCGCGACACAGTCGAACGTGGGCAGTGCGCACGTCACGCCGGAAGCGCCACCGGCGCTTGCGACAGGCAACGGGGCGAACCCAACCACAGCATCTCATGCCGCGCCAAAGGCCGCAGCTCCGGTTGCTGTCGCCTCGGTCAAAACCGCCAATGCGCAGCCGGCGATCTCTTCCCCTCAGTTGCGCCCGGCCCTGAAGAACAGCACAATCGTGCGCCCGGTTCCGGCGGCCTTGCAGGCGCCGGCTGCGCCCGCTTCTTCACCTGCGGCTTCGATGATTTCAGCGAATGGAGCGAGCGAACTGAACCTGGCCAAGAGTTACCTGAACGGAACCGACGGCAAGGAACGCAACACAACGGCCGCGGTGACATTGCTCTGGGAAGCGGTTTCCAAACGGAACGCGGAGGCAACGGAGTTGCTCTCCGAGTTATATCTGAAAGGCGACGGCGTTGCGCAGAATTGCGATCAGGCGCGGGTGTTGCTCGACGCGGCGGCGAGCCGCGGGAGCAAGGACGCCGGCAACTGGCTGCGTCACCTGCAAGCCTTCGGCTGCCAATAACTTGTGGAATTCAGAATTCGCGGGTCAGGCTGCGAGGCTATTGCGTAAGCAGTGAGGGGCCTTGGCGCCGCGACTCGTACCACAACGCCAGTTCCACGCGGTTCCACATTCCCAACTTGTCGTAGATGGTCCGCAGGTAGTTCTTCACTACATGTTCGGTCGTGCCAATGGCTTCGGCGACCTCGCGGTTCTTCAGGCCTTCGGCGACTAGTTCGATGACTCTCTGTTCTCGTTCATTGGGGACACGGGATCCATAGCGTTCATTTGCAGACATGATTGCCTCCGATACAACAGGGTCGCGAGTTTCACTCGCTTGATTCCACCGGTAATTCCAAAGCGCAGAAAGAGACGGTTGAAGTGCGCTTTGACGGTGCGCCGCGCCATCTTGAGCTGGCTGGCGATTTCCGCATTATCACAACCTTGTAAAAGTAGCTCTACGATCTGCCTCTCGCGCGGACCTAGCCGAATCGTCTGCTCCTCCATCAGACACCCTTTTCCTGTAACTTCGATAGTTGCCGATCGCGCCAAGCATGGCGGACGGCACCGCCTTTTCCAAATCTCATAGCACCCACAATGCCACTTTGAGACGCATTCTGCTGTGACGACTGAACTAGCAATTTCCACAGCCACTTGGAGAGATTTCCAAAGGCCTCCAAAAATGGAATTCAGCTCATCACCGACCAGGGCACGCATGATCCCACCCAGGCTGAGAGCGTCAAAACTCGCGGCGAGACAGATGAATCACAAATCCTGCCGAAGACGATGCCAAAGAGGGAATCATAATCTGGGCTGTATTAATTTTGGGAGAAGGGGGCGGTTTCGGGCTTCGTTGACCGTCGAGGGCGACGAAGAATGTTATGAGCGTTGGGGCAAAATACGCGCAAAATTAAGGTAAACACCCTAGACGAAAGTTCCCGCAAAAGTGCTGTTGTTGGCACAAATTACACGATCTACCGGATAGGAATCCTGACTCGCCATCCACTAAATCTCGGAGTTCCGCGCCTGGGGGAAACGAGACTGCAGCCCGGGCAACATGCCCTTGTTCTGAACGACCCTTCTGCGAGTACGGCATGCAGAATAGAGCTTCAACTATCGACGATGTGGAGTCGGTGCGGTGGTGCGACCCGTTCGAACGGCGGGCCGGACAACTTATTGCTGGGAAACGAGGTGGAAAGAAGGGGTTTGCCTCGGTGCGCAAGGCTTTTCACACTGGGGAAGGCCGGTCACAGGCGTTTTATGTGTCGATTCGGAATTCGGCCTTTATCCTTATCAACTTACAATAGAATCGTCCAAGTGACTTACGGCAAGGGATTTGCGAGCAAAAAGGGGTCGCTCTTTATGGTGATACACTGACAATCAAGCTCGGGGTCTGACCTGGCATTCAGGTCTGTGGTTCTCACGACGTTCCCCCCCAACAGAGAAGCGCGTCCGGAAGTGATCGATAGATCTCTCCGCAGGACGGGCAAATTAACTGGCAACAGATTTCAAATCGACGAACCTGGGAGGTTCACACGCTTGTCTGCTTCGACCGGTCATCTGATAGCTCCGCACGGCGGCGAACTCGTCAATCTAATCGTTTCTCCAGAAAAAGCAGCGGAATTGAAGGGGCACTCGCGGGAGTGGCCTTCATGGGATCTTACCGCGCGCCAGATCTGCGATCTTGAACTGCTGATGAGCGGAGGATTCTCTCCGTTGCGTGGGTTCCTGACAAAAGCGGATTACGAAGGCGTCTGTCACAACATGCGGCTGTCGAGCGGACTGCTCTGGCCGATGCCGATCACTCTGGACGTGACCGAAGAGTTCGCGAAGAAGCTCACCCCGGGCAGCAGCAAAGTCGCTCTGCGGGATGCGGAAGGCGTCATGCTGGCGGTGCTGCACGTCGAAGAAGTCTGGCAGCCCGATCGAACCGCCGAAGCGCAAGCGGTCTTCAAAAGCGCCAGCAAAGCCCATCCCGGGGCCGATTATGTGATGAATAAGGCGAATCCGTGGTATGTGGGCGGGCGCATCGAGGGATTGCAGCTGCCTTCGCATTACGACTTCCGCAGCCTGCGCTTTACACCGGCCGAATTGCGCACGGAATTTGCCCGTCTCGGATGGCGGCGGGTAGTGGCGTTTCAGACTCGCAATCCCATGCATCGCGCTCACGTGGAACTCACGTTCCGCGCGGCGAAGCAAGTCGAAGCCAACCTGCTGATTCACCCCGTGGTCGGCATGACCAAGCCGGGGGACGTGGACTACTACACGCGCGTCCGCTGCTATCAACTGCTCGGCTCGAAATACCCGCAGGGCACGCAGAAGCTGTCTCTGCTGCCTCTGGCGATGCGCATGGGCGGACCGCGGGAAGCGATGTGGCACGCGTTGATCCGCAAGAATCATGGCTGCACCCACTTTATCGTCGGCCGCGATCATGCCGGTCCGGGCAAGGACGTCGACGGAAAGCCTTTCTACGGGCCCTATGAAGCCCAGGAGGTGTTCCGGAAGAACGAAGCCGATATCGGCGTGACCATGGTGCCCTTCAACATGATGGTCTACCTCGAGGGGCAGGATCGCTATGTTCCCGATGATGAAGTGAAGAACGGCGATCGGGTGCTGAACATTTCGGGCACCGAATTGCGGCAACGGCTCAACGAAGGCCGCGACATTCCCGGCTGGTTCACTTATCCGGAAGTCGTGCATGAGCTGCGCCGCAGCTTTCCACCGCGCGCCGGGCAGGGCGTGACGATTTTCTTTACCGGACTTTCGGGCTCGGGCAAGTCGACGATCGCCAACGTGCTGCTGACGAAGTTCCTGGAAGTCGGCGGACGGCCGGTGACGCTGCTCGACGGCGACCTGGTGCGCAAGCATCTCTCGTCGGAGCTGGGATTCTCGAAAGAGCATCGCGACATCAACATCCGGCGCATCGGCTATGTCGCTTCGGAGATTACGAAGAACGGCGGCATCGCGATCTGCGCTCCGATCGCGCCCTATGACGCGACCCGCAAGCACGTTCGCCAGATGATCGAACCGTATGGCGGATTCATCCTGGTGCACATCGCGACCCCGGTCGAAGTCTGCGAACAACGCGACCGCAAGGGGCTGTATGCGAAAGCGCGCGCAGGAATCCTGAAGGAATTCACCGGGATCTCGGATCCGTACGAGGCACCTTCGGACGCCGAAGTCACCATCAACACCGGCGAACTGTCTCCCGAGGAGGCAGCGCAGGAGATCATTCTGCATCTGGAGCGGGAAGGCTTTATCGGGGTAAACGGGGCAAGCGCGTAGTTCGCGACGCGTAACTGGGGAATAAATCAGCCATGCCTTTGATGGCAGTGAAGATCCTTGTGGGCTTCATCGTCGGCATTCTGATCGGAATGACCGGCGTTGGCGGCGGCGTGCTGCTGCTGCCGGTGCTGATTTTCGGATTGCGGATTCCGGCGATCGTGGCGGTCGGCTCCGACGCGCTTTTCAATTTCTTTACGAAAATTCCGGCAAGCCTGTTGCATCTGAAAAATGGGACGGTGCGGCGCAAGGTCGTGATCGCGCTGGGGATCGGCAGCGTTCCCGGCTCCGTTATCGGCATCAACCTGCTGATGTATATCCGTTCCATCTACGGGAACGGCGTCAACAATTTCATCAAGACCGCGGTCGGGGTGCTGCTGATCGTCGTCCCGATGCTGCTGTTATTTCAGCGCCAGATTGAAGAGCGTGTGGCGACCCGTCCGCCCACCATGAAGGGTTTGGCCGGGATCGCGATGATTGGACTGGTCGCCGGTTTTCTGGTGGGCATGACCTCAGTCGGTTCGGGCAGCATCATCATGATGTTGCTGTTGCTGCTGTACAGCTTCCCGCCCAAAGTGAATGTCGGAACCGACATCGTGCATGCGGTAATTCTGACGGGAGTAACCGGTCTGCTGCATTTTCGCCTGGGCAACGTCGACCCGAGCCTGGTGCTGTCGTTGCTGATCGGCTCCATTCCGGGAGGGCTGATTGGATCTCACCTGGCGACCCGCATGCCCATGCTATGGCTGCGCCGCATTCTTTGCACTCTGCTGTTGATTACCGGGGCCCGCATGCTGCTGGCCTGATCCCGACCCGAGGACCCCTTCGACCATGATTCCGCAAAAGCTCATGTCTTCGTCCTACGCCAGCGTGCTGCAGCGCATTCAAGCCGGCATTGATGCGGCCCGCGGAGTCTTCGCGCGCTTCACTTCCGGGGCCATCGAAACCGAATACAAAGCAGGGCACGATCCCGTGACCGAAGCGGATCGGGCCATCGACACCGTCCTGCGCGAGAACCTGCTGCGCGAAGGCGAAGGATGGCTTTCAGAAGAAACTGCCGACAATCCTTCGCGGCTGGAAATGGAGCGGGTGTGGATCGTCGATCCTCTGGATGGGACGCGTGAGTTCGTAGCCGGTATTCCGGAGTTCTGCGTATCGATCGGTTTGGTCGAGAAAGGGCGGCCGGTCGCCGGAGGAATCTGTAACCCTGCGACAAATGAAATCGTGATTGGAGCGATCGACGCCGGGGTCTTCTACAACGGCGAGCCCGCCCGGGCCAGCCAGAAAACCAGCTTGCAGGGAGCACTCATTCTGGCCAGCCGGAGTGAAGTCAAACGCGGCGAGTGGCAGCAATTTCAATCCGGGGAGTTCCGGATTCAGGCGATGGGATCCGTAGCTTACAAGCTTGCCCTGGTGGCTGCCGGGCGGGCCGATGCTACGTTCACGCTGACCCCAAAGCATGAATGGGATGTGGCGGCCGGGGCGGCACTGGTCCTCAGCGCCGGTGGGTTTGTGGCGACCTTGGAGAATACTCCATTGTGCTGTAACAGGCGCAATCCGCTGCTTAGCGGGCTACTGGCTTCGGGGCCCGGGTTGCGCGAAGAGCTGCTTCAGCTCATCCGCCAGTCATCGGCGGTGTCTTCGCATCGAGTCTAGCGACAATCCGGAGGAAACTTCGATAAGTGCTCAGGCACACGCGTGCCCGGACGTTGGCTTCAATGTACGGGCATTAGTCGGCAGCGACGTCTTTGGGGCGCTCGGGCTGATTCTGCTTGGCCGTGCGGTTGGAAGGCAGGCCGGCATCGCGAATCTTGTAAAGCAGCGCGCGATAGCTGATGCCTAACGAGCGCGCCGCCTGCTTGCGGTTCCAGTGATGATTCTGCAGCACTTTCAGAATGACCTTGCGTTCGAGCTCCCGCACGGCCTGGCGAGTGAGCTTCTTGAGCGAGATCTGGCCATCGACGGGAATGTCGGTGTTGAAGAAATCCGGCTCGCGTGGAGCGAGATCGGCAAGGATCACTTCCTCGTTGCCCAGGATCACGTAGCGCTTGACCAGGTTCTCCAGTTCGCGGATGTTACCGGGCCAGTGATACTTGCGCAGAACCGACATCATTTCGTTCGAAAGCGGTTTGGCGCGGCAGTTGTACTTGCGATTGTGGTATTCGAGAAAGTACGCGACGAGGTCGGGAATGTCGGCGGCGCGGTCACGCAAGGGCGGCAGCTGCAGATTCACCACGTTGATGCGATAGAAGAGATCCGAACGGAAGGTACCGTTCTCGATCTCCTGCTCCAGTTTGCGGTTGGTCGCGCAAACCACGCGCACTTCGACTTTCTTGTCTTCCTGCGCGCCGATGCGGCAGAACTGGCCGTCCTGCAGGAGCTGAAGCAGCTTGGACTGCAGGGCGAGATCGAGCTCGGAGATTTCGTCGAGAAATAGGGTGCCACGATGTGCCATCTCGACGCGGCCCGGCTTTACGCCGTAGGCCCCGGTGAAGGCTCCTTTTTCGTAACCGAAGAGTTCGCTCTCAAGCAGGGTGCCGGGAATCGCCGGGCAGTTGACCTTGACCCATGGTCCGGTTCGCCAAGGCGACGCAGCATGAATCATGCGGGCAATAATGTCTTTGCCGGTTCCGCTTTCGCCCTGAATCAGGACCGGAACGTTGGCA
>Ga0335072_10010568_pt1 | contig 13279 bp, 13 predicted proteins | sample Lox_Sample_21_FD_206725 | JGI IMG/M metagenome (GOLD analysis project Ga0335072, IMG submission 206725) | Soil microbial communities from Loxahatchee National Wildlife Refuge, Florida, United States - Lox_Sample_2.1 | ecosystem: Environmental > Terrestrial > Soil > Wetlands | place: USA...
CACGTCTGATTCAGAGACGAATTGCGGATTTCTCATCCAGCAGACTAAGAGCCGTCACCGGAGTCAGTCGGAAGCCTGGAAGCGGAAAGCCGCACCACGAACAGCTCTACTGCGAACGAAACAGCTTAAAGACTAGACGGCTCCTCTTTTCTCGCCCGACGGCAGAGAGCAGACGCCGGCCAGCTCCGCTTCAGTGCAATGGCAGTGTCAGAACAAAAGCCCTCGGTCAACGGCGTGGGACTCAACGTGGACGCGTGACACAGCCTTGGACTTCGCCTTGTTGCGTTCCTAATGCAGCCGAGGCACGTGTAGCGACTCTGCAGAAGCTCGTCGTATAGCGGAGTTACTGGATACTGTAGTCCGAAGGGCGTGGAGGGTTGACAGATGCAACGATCAGTTTTCGGACGGTGGGATGAGAGTGCGTGGGTAATGGGGTTGATGGAGGGTCGGTGCACGACTTCGCAGATGCATGTTCAAGCCTCAAAGCACGTGCCCAACACTTTATTCGTTCTCTCCCTTTGAATCCATGCCGTCACGGTAGAGAGAAGACGGATATCTTTGAGTTTCGAGAAGTTGTAAGTAAGCAAACGAAGTTACACGGAAATGATGCAATCTTCTCTGCAGTCTCCGTGCCACACACTTAAGGTATGAACGGTTACGGCCCCCAGCGTTACGCATTATAAATCCGCCAACGACTTCCCGCACAGTCGTCCAACTCAACGCGCCGGAGGCAAATTTGGGCGTAATCACTGTCAATTGATCGTTGACATCTCCGAGGAAACAATTCAATTAAATTTCCATTCGCCCAGTGCTCCTATGTGGCCTGCAACCAGCCAGTTCTACCTGATTCTTTCCCGGAGACAAGAGATATACACGTTTTCTGTTCCGCTTTTAGACTGCCGCCCGACCAAGTCTCGACACAAAAAGGCCTTCCCTTCCAAAAACCATACAATGGCCGCTTCCCCCTCTTAAAGACCGGGGAGATGGGAAAAAGAAACAATCTTCTGGGTATAAGTAGCTTGGCATCACAGCTTGCCGCGATGCAAATGATGCAGATGTGAATGCGCCGTGAAAACATGCTTGCCATCCACCTCCATGGTCGTTTTTTGTCGTGCGTGATAAATAATGAGAATGCGGAAGCAAGTCGTCGGGCATGGTCGAAGCGAACAGAAATAAGAAAATATGAGCGCCATGTTGTATGCCTCCAAGTAGTGGTGCGCCCTTGGCAGCACACTAAAAAGTCACAATTGGTATCGTCACTGCCAGAGAGACGATTGCCTCCTCTTTGCGTTTGCCATTTCGAAAAATTCATCAGCGGGAGCCGCGGATGGACGCGCCGAGCGATGCTGCTGCCGCCGCGCTCGCAAGATCAGGCTTCCCACTCACGCTCCTGACGCCAACAGGCACTGCTCCGGCCGCGCGCGGAAGACTTGTCATAGCGTTAGCCATCGCCATTCCATTGCTGGCCCTCTTCATGCTGGTACTGCTTTGAACGTTGTTAAACGTTGAATGTCTTCGTCCTTTTACCGGGCTCGCACTCGCATGTGCAGGCATGCTCGCATCTCTATGCCCATGCACAGGATTGCCATTACGGAATGACGTGGTGGGCGGTTCAGGCAGAGGCCTGGATCCGGCTGATGCATCACGAACACCATTGCGCTGTGGAGTCTGGACGGGGTTGAGACGTTTTACTGGGCTGTTTTGGTGGCCGGATGCCATGGACGTTCCAGCGGCTGGCCGAACTCTTGTGCTGCCACCCGATCTAGACTTGGCTCCGGTGATGAAATCGTGGTGGAGAGCTTCGTCAGGCTTCAGTCGTCTGTCGGGATCCCACCTCAGACAGCGCGTAATGAAGTCCAAGAAGGCGTCATCGTCGCACTTGAGTGCTTGTGCTAGCGTTTTGCTCGATGGTCTCCGTCTTCGACCCTTGCTGCTGACAGTAACGCGTGGTTTGCCAAGCGAGTCAAAGAACAGCTTTTTCCTGCTGCTCTTTTCAATGAGGCTCCTTTCAGGCGGCCCAAAGATCTCCATAATACAAGCTAGCTGCTCTTGCTCGTTTTCGCCGGGGAAGATTGGATATCCTGTCAAAAGCTCCGCGAGGATGCATCCAAGACTCCACATATCAATTGCGATGCCATAACTCATTCCCAAAATGACCTCAGGACTGCGGTAGAAGCGCGACTGAATGTACGTGTATACCTTCTCGTTCTCAAAGCAAGAGCTGCCAAAGTCAATGACTTTGATCTCGCTGTGCATCGGGTGTGCGAGCAAGATGTTCTCTGGTTTAAGATCGCAATGTATGACGCGCCGGCTCTTGAGAAGGATGAGAGCCGACAGCATTTGCTTCGTAAATCGACGGATAAGCGGAAGTGGGAAGCCTTTGAATTCATAGGCCTTGATGAACTCGTACAAATTCATGCCGAGAAGCTCGGTGCTGATGCAAAGGTGTCCTCGGAAATAGAAAGATTGGGTGAAGTTTATCATTGAATGTCGATTCTCAGGATCCTGTGAAGAGTTTAGCGAACGTTCTTGCAGCTTATGTTCAGATCTTACCCATTCTCGGATCTTCTGAAGGATGTTCACTTCAACGAGTGCTTGCTGGTGGAAGCGTTTCTTATTACGGATGATCTTGACAGCGACAAGCTGCCCGGTCTTGTGATCAATGCAGCGGACCACTTGGCCAAAACTTCCTTTACCAAGGACATCAACGACTTCGTATCGGTAGGCAAGGTGGTCGCCAAGTACGATATTGTAGTCGCCGCGGTCGTCATCGTAGCCGAAGTTGTTGGTGCTTGTGTCAAGATCGCCAACCAGTTTCTTCGCCTTAGGTGTGCCGTAGAAGTACACTTCCTTGTAATCAATAATTTCACCGCGCTCGAAGATGTTCAAGTTGGACGACTGGATCGCGGCTATCGGAGACATCTTGTCCCTTGGTATGGCGCGCCGACGAAGCTCGTCAACTTCCTTAGCAGCCTGCTCAAAGTCTTTTCGCTTTGAAGCCATCTTTTCCATCATCTTGTCTGCAACAAGGTCGTCCTTGTCAAGATTTGCGTCGAGGTTGCGTGCCTTGAGCGTGGATTGAGAGGACCGGCTTCCGAGCATGCGCTGCATTGGGTTGAGCAAAGATGAAGACGACGAACGCGAGGCCACTCGTCTGTGATCCGCATAGCTAGGCGGCGGTGCCATGCTTTCGTCCGATTTAGAGGCACCTCCATCATATTGACCATTGAGGAGAGCATTCTCAGCGTCAATCTGCGCCTGCAAGAAGCCGTTGCTGCCCTTACGGAATCGACCATCAAGTGACGGTCGTGCGCTTTGAGTTTCGTGCGGGCTGTTGCTCAGCATATCTGTTTTCCAAGTTGCCGACGCTGGCACCTTTGGCGGTGGCATGTCCTTGTGCAGTCTAGATCCGTCGTCTTTATCATTCTGTGAAGCGGCAGCATCTCGTTTTGATGCTTTGGAAGAGCTTCGCTTCCAGCTTAAGCTGAGCTTGCGTCTCAAGGAGGACGTTGAAGCGGGAGTGCTAGGTTCCTCTGAGGTCGATGTTCGTGTTGAAGGGGCGTCCTTCTTAAGAGGGACGATGGTCTTTGTTTCGGCCATTGATGCGCGAACCATGTCTGCATTGACACGATGATCATAAGTGTAATCATCAGCCTGTCCAGTCAATAAGTGAGAAAAGTCTGATCCTTCTTTTGGTAGCGAGTTTGATGAGAATGGAGTTGGTGCGCCATGTCGCGTGATGGGACTGGGAATCGGTACTGGGGTAGTTGGAGACATTAATCCGTAGTGTGAGCCTAGGTCATCAGAATGAAGAACGTGATGAGAACTACTGCTTCGAAGTTGGAAGTGATAGTCGTCTTCATCATCAATTCGGCTTCGAGAGAAAAAGCTCGCCTTTGACGCTGTCATCGGCGTACTTGGAGTCTTCGTGAAGCCGCGCTTTGGAGGAGGGGTCGCGGTGCCGCCATTTTCGAGGTCCTTTGAGGCCGTGGGAAAGGAGGAGGTAATACGGCTGTTCGCAGGCGTGCCAAGCGGAAGGAGGTTAAGAGGAGGAAGCATGAGCGGTTGCAGATTCCGCTTGTTCTGGCTGGGAGCTACAGGCGGAGGATTCTGAGGGCTGCTTCCGCTTCCCACCGTAAGTCCTCTGCGATGCCTCGGATTTGGCTGATTAGCGGCATCATGCTGAATCGTTGTGGTGACAGGCTGCGGTTCATCGATCTTTCGGATGCTTGATTTGGGTGTACCTTCTTTCTTCGCCGGCCGCTGCGCGTTCATTTGATCGACATCGATGATCGGATTGCCTCGAGAAGAGAAGTAATTTTGTACCTGTTCAAGATCCTTGGGAGACTCGTACACCTTTGGGATGGCCGGCACAGGCGGCACTTCTTCTTCCAGCATTCCAGCTGAACTGTGCACATTCCGCGGCTTAGGAGTGGGCAAGCGAGACGACGATAAAATCTGGCTATTCCGCGAGCTCGCACCACCGTTTGGAGTGTTGCGCTGGACAGAATTGGCGCTAGAAGTCGACGACATGGACATTCCGAAGGAATCTGATCTCGAAGGTAACTCGGGAGAGGTACGGGCAGAAGAAGGCGTCAGGCTTTTGCCTAGGATCGCAGGAGAGCGAGCAGCGGGATGTATATTGGCGTAGTCAGGTTGAGGCGTGAGCGGGAGTTGAGGGACAGCCGGCTGCTTTGGCGCCATAGATAGTCGTTTCAACCGTCGAGCATCAGTCGGGCTGATTGTTCTCGCGCCGAGTCCACCAACATGGACCGATTGACGCTTGTTTCCACTGGATGACGGAGTATGTGTTCTGTGAGCCGCTGGCTTTCCCGGTGAGCGGCCATTTTGGGCTGGTGACGCCTTGCCATTCACAGCTGAGCCAACGGTCAGGTGGCTTTGAGGTTGCTCTTTTGGAGGTGCTTGTAATGATTTTGTACGCAGGTTACGAGCCGTCGCGGTGACGCGTGGCTGTTCGTTGGGAGCACTCATGTTTGGTGCCAAAGTCTCTCGGCGGCCTTTAGTCGTTGACGACGATCTAGCTAAGCTAGCAGCAGTGCTTGCCGTCGCAGTGGACTCGCGCTGTGATGCACGCTCTGCACGCTCTGCACGTTCTGCACGTTCTGCACGAGCTTGCGTCAATAGGCCCGGTCCTACTGACTTTCTCGGTGCACGGCTGGTACCGGTAGTGCTCTGCGAAGATGCCGAAGTAACTGAGCTCTGTCGACGCGAGCGGGTGCCAACTGGGTTACTAGGTGGCGGCATGGCGGTATGCTTTTCGTTACGCGAATTATTCTGCTTCCGCGCGTTGCTGAAGCGTCGGACGAGGGAATTTGACCGCGAGATGGATTTCGCTTCCGATTTTGGCTTCATAGGCTTCGCTTGGGGCTGTTGCTCGGGAGCCGAAGGCTGATCGATGCTCACCCTGCCAGTTGACTCGTCAAGTTGTATATTGCCCATGCCGTTGGGTGCGGGAAAGCTGTCCAGATCGGGGTTGAACGTCAGTCTCGCGTGGAAGTCGTCGAAGTTTACGGATGGGAGGAAGTCATTTAGGATGTCACCTTCACCTTGGCTCCTTGTGGGTTCTCGTGTTTGCAGGAAACTGAATTGATTGTTGGTGCGCGGCACTTGGCCAAACACGATCTCGCCAGCGGTGGGGATGTACGTGGGAGGAGCGTTGTTGTTGGCAGAGACAGAGGCACTAGCCACCCTGAGACGGTCAGTATTCATCACCTGAGAAAGACTAAAGTCCCGAACCTCTTCGAAGTATCCAACGGCCGTGGACCAAGAAGCCCAGTTTTGTTCTGCAACAGCGTAGAGCGTCGTCGAACCTGTGAGACAGACTTCTCAGATGAGGCTATGGTCGACCTGGAGAAGGGCAGATTAATGCCAGTCTTCCTCGATGGCTCATCATTCTCGAGGTGTGGACGCTGTAGGCGTTTGCGGACGCGTCCTTCTGCTGTTTGAGACGTCAACGATCTAGGTCCGAGGCAGAGCGATCTGCACGGCAAGAAGCACTGCAAGAACGGGGGAAACGACAATGCATACCTCCCGAATCGGCGGATTCATCAGCGAAGTCGGGCCTAGGAGAGGCTGAGAAGGCGTCCATGGCCGGCATTCGCGCGGTTTGGATCATTGATGAGGGTGAGGGCCCGGTGTCGATGTCACCTTGCCGTGCTGTTGCATGCAAGGCGCGGTGAACGGGCGGCGGAAAGGTAAAACCTCAGTGTCCGCAACGGGCGCTGGACAAAGGGCCGGGCTGATGGATGCGGCCGCGAAACGACTTCTAGCGAAGCCTTTCGACCACCAGCAACGATCAGAGTGTGGCGGGCATCGAGAGGGGACAGCAGCTGCTACGGGCGGTGAGGGTGCATTGGTGGTTGTGGTGCTGAGAACGCTTGAGCGAAGACTGTTGCTGGGACTCGTCGCGCCCGTTTCCGACCAGGGGTAAATGCAGCACGGAGACGGGGAGATCAAAAGTGGCCCGGCGCAAACACGAGGCTGGAGGACGACGACACTGCAGCGACAACAACACCCACGCGGCCGCGGCGAGACTGGAGAGCACAGTGGCCGTGGGCTGGGGTGGCAGAAAGACGGCCAGGCTGGCTGGTTGCTTGCGGATTTGAAGAAGTCAGTTGCAGCGCCGTTGTAGCACTGGAGAATGTGCCTTTTTGCGGCGCTCGCGGTCGCACGCCGGCGTCCGCGTGGCGTGCTTTCGGGGCTCCTGGATGCGCATATTCCCCCAAGATTGCCAGGTCGGTCTGCAACTGTCGAAGCCCTGCCTGCCGTGCTTGATGCGCTCTGATTTGATTTCCTACTGCCCAGTCGTCGCCGGGCAGCCCTCCCGTATTTTGATTGTTGACCATGTCGCCCTTCTTCCGTCCACTCGCCGCGCTGCGTTCTGCTGTTAAGACGCCCCCCCTGCATTATCCGTTACCACAGTCGACTAACACTAGCCTCTGTTCGTCTTGGCCTTCGGCACCGTAAAGAGCAGGAGAGCTGCTAATTACATGCACTCGGCGCTGCGAGCCAAAATCCTGACCATCCCAATCTGGCCTCCCTTTTTTCCAAGTCGGCAGGCCAAAGCCGCCGTGCTCTAATTGCGGCAATTCGGAATTGCATTCATTGGGACACGGAGCCCGGTGGGCAGCGGCACATGGCTTCAGTTCCGAGCTGGCCTACGTAGTACGCTCTCTTCGCCGTCGACCCAGTGATCGACTCGATGACGACTGGCAGAGCTAGAGCTGAGCTGGCCGTTGCGAAGTTGGGGCCGGAGCAGTTTTTTTGCGTGTCTGTACCGGAGTGCCAGTGCCATGCCAGCGCCATGCAATCCCATTGCGTGCTTTGCCGTGGATCCTCGACCGTGTCCCTGACCTGGGCGTGCCAGCCACATGTGTGGAGCCGCGTCTCTGCGGCCACGGCCCACCACCCACTGCGCTCTTCCAAAGCCCACTAACGTCACTGAGCCGAGCACAAACTTCAGTAACCTCCATCTCACCGTCTGCCGCAGCCGCTATCGATAAATCTTACCATCATGGCAGACGGCGACGCAGCTGTGACTGGTGCAAATCGCGACGAGCTCCTTCCAGCCATTTCTATCACAGAGAGTGGCTCTGCGCCCTCTGCAGATACGCCAGCCCGCGTCGCCACACCGCTAAGTCGTGCTAGATCTGAGAGCGGCCCTCGGAACCGAGTCGAACACGTTAGGACTTCATCAGCTGCGACTAGGCTCAGGGAGAATCTCGAAAGCCTCGACGCGAAGAGATCCGATTCTCCCTCCAGATCGACGGTGCAGGACCGTCTGCTGAGCCTGTATGTCTTTGCTTGTTTGCTCCAGACCTCGACGCCTCCAACATACGCCGTACTTTTCTTTGGCTGCAACCTGTCGTTTCCTTTCATCTCGGCCAAAAATGCTGGCAGTCTTGTCATTTCGTTTTATAATGCTTTGCTTCCCCGTTATTCGGATGGTATCAACGTAGCAATGAGAACAAGCAGAATCACGTGTTGAAATATTGGATGAAATGCTCAAGAACTAACGCGTGGTCACGCAGGCTACTTTCCCAAATTATTCCATCTGAAGACTCATCTACTATCGATCATGGCGATAGACCGTCTCGAACATATGTCGACAGACCAGGTTTCTCTCTTCCTCTTATGTCGAACAACTTCCGCCGATTCAACGCAAGAGTCGGCGTGCTGTTCGTACTCCAGAATCGTCTCATCCGGTTGTTCACGTGGAGAACCCCATCTCACACTTTGTCATTTCTCGCACTGTACACTTTCGTTTGTCTCGATCCCTACCTCCTCGCCGTAGTCCCTTTGGCTATCTCCATCTTCTACATTATGATTCCATCATTCCTCGCACGCCACCCTCCACCGCCCACCCCCACTCCCAACGACCTGCTCGAGTCTTCCTCTCTAGATGGGCCACCACTGGCTCCCGCGCCAAAGATCAAACCGGCGCCAGACCTATCCAAGGACTTCTTCCGCAACATGCGCGACCTGCAGAACAGCATGGAGGACTTCTCGCGGCTGCACGACTTCACAGTAGCGCGCGTGCTACCCCCATTCAACTTCAGCGACGAGCGCCTGAGCTCGACGGCCTTCGCCGCGCTAACCTTCAGCAGCGCCACGCTCTTCATCATCGCGCAGCACCTGCCCTGGCGCGCAATCGCGCTCGCCAGCGGGTGGGCCGGCATTCTGGCACAGCACCCCGCGGTGCAAGCGGCGCTGGACGACCCGGCGAACGCGCAGGCGCTGCGGCGCGAGGAGGAGCAGGCGGCGGGGCGCTTCCGCGCGTTCGCGGCCGCCGACGTGCTGCTCGACCCGGAGCCCGAGCGGCGCGAGGTCGAGGTCTTCGAAGTGCAGCGCCGCGCCCTGCTGCCTGCTGCTGCCGAGTGGGAGGCTTACTGCTTTGCGCCGTCGCCCTGGGACCCGCTGAGTCCGTCGCGGTTGGCGGGCGAGCGCGGCCCGCGCGGTGCGCGCCTCTTTGAGGATGTTCTGCCGCCCAAGGGCTGGCGCTGGGCTGATAAGAAGTGGACGCTTGATCTGATGGCCAAGGAGTGGGTTGGCGAGAGGATGATTACCGGAGTAGAAGTGGAAGTGGAGGGCGAGCGGTGGGTTTCAGACGTTATCTACGAACAGAACGACGACCAGATGAGCGTGGGCAAGAAGAAAGGCAGAGCAAGAGCAGTCAGTTTCGAAAGCACGACACAGAGACACAGGTTGGGTGAGTGGCGGCGAAGAAGATGGGTGAGATTAGTTGAGAGAATCGCAATCCTGACTGATGGGAAAGATGAGAAGGGATAGCTTAGACGAGCATAGAATAATGGCTAAATTCTGTTGCAATGGTCGTCTGCATTGTCACGTGTAAATTTGGAAGCGCGGATACCAGTGGCCAACGTTGTTGAAAACAAAGGATCGTGCCGGATATGCACCGTCTGCTCATCTTACACAACGAAAACTTCTTCAAAGCACCAGCTTCGAGTATTTGAAGTCGAGCACTTCCGTCATCTGCAACGGTGCGAAATAAGGGAGCCGAGGACTTTCTCGAGTACGAAAGCTCGTAACGAGTAGGGGCATATCAACCCTTTTAAGCCACATGAGGCTTAGCCTCCCCGGGTGATTAGCGGCGACGACTGGAAGAATCGGTGATGTTTGCCTCCTGGTGTTCATGAATGTTCTATTCCACGGATTTCACTGATCTTCGCCTGGGTCTTAAGCTTTTCTTCGTTTTCTTTTTCTTCGTGTTTGTACAATAACTCAAAAGAGAATCCTTGAAGCTCAGCGCTTGCTTTCAGTCTCGCCATCCACACAAAACTCGAACTCGAGCTGATGAACAACATGAACGGCAACCAAACGGAAGTCGAAGAAGTGGATCTTTACGGTACTGCCCAATCTACCACTAGCCACGGCTTGTAGCAAACCCTAACAAAAATACAGAGGTCCTAGGCATTACCAAAGGCTCGTCAAAAGTCGAAATCAAAAAAGCCTATCACAAAGTAAGACCGTCACCACACTCGCCCCGCCTTCCCTTCTAACGTATTCATCCGCAGGCCGCGCTCTCCCATCATCCGGACAAAGTCCCCGAAGACCAACGAGCCGAAGCCGAAGTCCAGTTCAAGAAGGTCTCAGAAGCCTACGATATCCTCTACGATGACGACAAAAGGCAGCAGTACGACCAGTTCGGCATGGCCGCTTTCGACCGCTCACAGGGCACCGGCCCCGACATGGACAACATCCTGCGCGAAATGTTTGGCTTCTCCATGGGCGGTGGTGCTAGCCCGTTTGGGCCAGGCGGTATGAAGGACGGCGGCAAGAGGAAGGGCCCCGATGAAGAAAAGGTATACGAGGTCAGTCTCGAGGAGCTGTACAAGGGCAAGACGGTCAAGTTCGCGTCGACGAAGAACGTGCTGTGCCCGACGTGCGATGGCAGCGGCGGCAAAGACAAGGCGAAGCCGTCGGCGTGCAGCGTTTGCTCGGGCAAAGGCGTGGTGACGGGCTTGAGACAGATTGCGCCAGGCCTGGTTACACAGAGCACCATGCCGTGCTCCAACTGCGAGGGCGCCGGCCAGATTTGGAAGGAAAAGGATAAATGCAAGAAGTGCAAAGGGAAGAGGGTGATACAAACCAAGAAAATGCTCGAGTTGTACATTCCGCCAGGAGCCCGCGAGGGAGAGCGTATCGTCCTTTCAGGCGAAGCAGATCAACGACCAGAGATGGAGCCTGGTGATGTGGTCTTCGTCTTGCAGGAAAAAGAGCACGAATCGTTCCGACGGGCTGGACCAGATCTTATGGCGGACCTGGAGATCACCCTGGCCGAGGCCCTGACGGGCTTTGACAGAGTGGTGCTAAAGCACCTAGACGGCCGCGGCATTCAGATGAAGTATCCACAAGAACCAGGCCAGATCTTACGACCGGAGCAAGTCCTCAAGATTCCGGGAGAGGGAATGCCACTGAAACGTAGCGACGCCAAAGGCGATCTCTATCTCATGGTCAAGATCGAGTTCCCGCCCGATGGATGGACGAAGGACGAAACGGTGGCCGAGAAGATAAAAGCCGTCCTACCCGATCCCGAGCCTCCTATTGAAGCTGACATTGTAGACGAGGTCGAGTTCAGTCAGGATGCCGATCTTGAAGACTTTGGAGCTGGATCAGGAGACCCGCGGTCTGGTGCTGAATGGCAAGATGACGACGAGGAACATGAAGGGCCTCAGTGCGCGCAGCAGTAGGTTGGATATGAGCAACGACGGTATATGAAGCATTGTTTGGCGTCTGGCGCAGCTGTATGCGCAGTAGGGGTATCTCTCCCCTCGAGAGAGTTCTAGACTTGCAGAATTTCAAAACGGTTATTGTGTTCTAAGACATATCCAAGCATCATACCCGTGTATACATATCTTTTCCGCTTCTTTTCTCTTCCACTCCATCAGCCGACCTTCCAGCTCCTTTAGTTGAGCCTCCGCATCCTCCATACGCTGCACAGCCATATTCTTCTCTAGATTCAGGCCAATCATCTCATCCTGCAAGCGCTCAACCAGCTTCCGCGACTCACGCGCCTCAGCATCCCTATCCTTCAACCTCCGCGTGAGCGCCGCAACGTGCCGCGCCAGCTTCTCGCTCTTTGCGGTCTGCTCCGCGCTCTCCTTTTCCAGGCCGCCCAGCCTGTCCTGCAGCTGCGCGGCTCTCTCAGCCAGGCCGGCTTCGGCCTTCTCTAGTGTTGTCGCTTTGTCGCGCGCCGCCTCCAGCTCGCCCCGCAAATGTGCGAGCAGGCCTGCGGACTGGCCTTCTGCTGCGCTTCCGGTGTCTTCGGTGCCGGCGCCCGTCTCGAAGGTGCGGAGTTTGGCTTCGGCTGCGGCGCTGCGGTCTGCCACTTTGGAGTATTCGGCGATGAGGCGCGCGTTCGCTTGCTCGAACTTGTCGCGGCGCTGGAGGTTCGCGAGGTACTCGGTCATGGGTTTGTCCATTGTATAACGGTGTCTGCGGTCTGTGACTATGGTTCACGGAGGCAGTTGGCGCGCAATCGAGTAGAAGGGTGCCTGCCAGAATTCATGGCGATTTCTTTGTGATGCCTGCACAGCGGGAACGTTGGACTTTCTTTCGTTATTTCGAAGAAGTCAAGAGGAGCAGTTAAGATGCTGCTGCTTCTCCTCCAGAAGCAGCTGCTCCAGTTCCGGATAGTTTTGGACGCCGAACAAATGTTGGAACCGGTGAAGTTTGGAAGCGGACTTCAAGGTTGATCGCTGGTGTCTCCGACGTGGAGTCAGGCTCTGAACGTGCATGACCCTTGCCACACCGGATTCGCTCCCACCAAACACCATCTTCATATTACCATGAACTCTCTCTATCCCCGCTGGACTATGCTCGTCTCTGATAATAGTCTCGAATCTGCATTATGCAACAAGATCTAAACATTTGAGTAGACGTCAGTTATGTGAGTCGTGTCTTCTACGCTCATTTCAGATGCCGTTCACGTTCTCGCATGCAACTTAGCTGTCGGAGCTCGTAGGCATCTACGCTGGATTGTCTTCGTGAATTTCTAAAATGGCCTAGAGAAGTCCGTTCGCCATCGGCCAGCATAATATCACGTTTGATGAAAGAAACCTCAAATATCAAGGCTCGCTTCTAATCTGCACATTGGCAACGACAATAAAGACTACAATACTCGCCATCGCAAATGAAATCTCAAAACAGGTCCTTGTGGCTGGCTCTTTCCGGGTGAAGCACCAGATTTGGGTTCGCCAGATTCACCCATCCCAAGAACGGCGCACTAATCCCATATCCGACTTTCTCCTGCAGCCATTCGGGCATCTTCTTAACTTCCTCAATCGGATTGGCGAGATACTGATTCTCCTCTTGGCGTAACCATCCCCTAGTGAAGAAGGTCGAATATACCAGCCGCTCTTCGTCTGCAGTCGTGTTCGCGCTCCCTCCATGGAAACAGCCAGAGAGAATCATGAACCCATCCCCGGGTTCTAACTCCGCGTAAAAGGTTTGCTCTTCCTTTGGCGGGCCTTCTGCATAGTCCCACAAATGGCTTCCCGGAATAAAACGCGTTGCTCCGTTTGCTTTCGTTGTCTTGGTGCCGGCCACAAAGAAGCCAATACCGGCATCTCGGCCCATATGATGCTCTGCCACTGCCTTATGATAAACGTGGTGAATCACGTCATCTCGGTGCAAGGACTGGTCGCGCGCTCCTGGACAAATACTGAACACGATTGTGTTATTCAATTGTGGCAAAGAAGTCGAAACTTCGCTCGTATCGCCAATCTGAATGCCGTCA
>Ga0335072_10010569_pt1 | contig 13277 bp, 11 predicted proteins | sample Lox_Sample_21_FD_206725 | JGI IMG/M metagenome (GOLD analysis project Ga0335072, IMG submission 206725) | Soil microbial communities from Loxahatchee National Wildlife Refuge, Florida, United States - Lox_Sample_2.1 | ecosystem: Environmental > Terrestrial > Soil > Wetlands | place: USA...
GCCCTTTTGTCACTGTTTCTGAACCTCAATGAACCTGCCGTAAATGGCGTTCTTCGATGACGTATCAGAGGAAGGGATATCTCTCCATCCGTATGGAGTGCTGTCGTACACAACGAAGAGCTTGCCAGGCTCTATTTCGATAAGGTCAGTGTAATGGGTACTCAGACCGTCGAAGAGTGGCGTGACGTTCGTCCACTTCTTTCCTTCGTCAGAGCTGAACATGATGGTCACAGGTCCAGGCCGACCGAAGGTGCATGCCAACACTCCATTGCTCATTAATCTGAGGTGGGGCGCTACACCCTTGAACCCGCTTGAAACAGGCTCAGTCCACGTCTTGCCATCATCCGCAGACCAAGCTTCGCCCATGTAGCCATTGCTGCCGGTTCGGAAAAGACAATACAAGTTCTCTTTTGATAACCGCACCAGTGCAGCTTCACTTGGTCCCTCTTTTCCCATCCATGGCCAAGGCGCATGATTCTGCTGCGCTGCGGCGATCATTCCGTATTCCTGCCAACTCCGGCCCTGATCGGTCGAACGAATCAAGACCAGCCGCTGCTGCCGCGGATCTCGTTCTGTTGTGTAGTAGAAGGTGGTCAGCCATTCGCCATCCGGCCCGTCAACAATCGCACCCCACGGATTAGCCTCATACACAGAACGGAGTTTTGTTGCGTCTTTTCTCCCGGTCTCCATCACTGTAGGTGGAACGGAGAGAACGGACTCGGAAAGCTGAATTGTTGCATCTCTTATTTGCTCAAATTCCATTCCGCCGCGCGAGAACTTTGTCAGAGCGGCATCGAAGTCCTGGGATTGGCCCGGGGGGACTGCCTCCAGCGAGTCGTAGCCGGCTCCTAGCACCCAGAGTGTCCCGTCTTCGCGAGTGACTTGCGTGTACGCGGCATCCACGTTGGCGCCGGACCCCATCGTATAGCGCCGGGTCCACGTTTCCCCTCCATCTCGCGAAATGCTGTATCCCGAAAATTCTCCTTCCGGGTTTGTGTCGTCGCCGCTCATCCGCATGGTTGTGAGTATCTCGCCGGTAGAGAACCGATGCACTGTGGGGAACCAGCAATGGTTGATGGAAGAAGCTGCGATCTCCACTCGCTTCCCTACACGGACTGTAAGCTCCCTGGGTTCGTATTTCTGTCCGAGACACAGAAGGGAGCTCAAGTGTGCCGCGATCAAGAACACAAACAATCGCTGCAGGGACCTGAACGAATCTCGCCATCGACTTATGGAAGCGATTTTGTTCATAGCCCCTCGAGTGATCGCGCGGCAGAGACCGAATCTTTGTGCGGGGCCAGCTTCATCGGCACGATCAATCTCCTCAGGCGACTCTGGCTTGCCAGCTTCAAATCATTTTATTCAAGTCGCGTGCTAGACCTTCAACAGGATGATATCGCCATTTTGCACCAGATTTGGATTACGTACGGGTCGGCGACAGTTGGTGAAATACCTTAAGGTTGGTCCCTTTCCGAATCTTCGACCCGGTCGAATTACTTCCCGTTTCCCGTTTCCCGGGCTCCGGCGCGTTGCTCAAGCTCGATCGTTGAAATTCCCATAGCCGGCCATGCGGCTAGGGCCATCAGGATGTAAGCCAAAAGACCGCCCTCAAAAGCCGGCATTGTTCGCTCCACTTTAGCTCTGCTATCCTCCGCCCTACATGGCTTCCACTCCAGCGCTGAAACGCAGCATCCGGTTGCGCGACCTGGTGCTGCTCTACGTAGTCATTGTGCTGAGCGTGCGCTGGACCGCAACCGCCGCTGCTGCCGGGCCCAGCATCCTGGTCATCTGGATTGCCGCGCTGCTCTTCTTCTTCATTCCCCTCGCCGCCAGCGTCATGGAACTCTCCTCGCGCCATCCCGAAGAGGGCGGCATCTACATCTGGACGCGCGAAGCCTTCGGCGACTTCGCGGCATTCATCGCCGCGTGGGCCTACTGGATGAGCAATCTGCCGTTTTTCGCAAGCGTGCTCTACTTTGGCGCGGCATCGGCGCTGTTTGCCTTCGGCGCTAGGGCGCAGTCGCTTGCTTCCACTCCGGCGTATTACATCGCATTCGCCGTGTTCTGGCTCGGGATGATCACTCTGCTCAACATTGTGGGCATCGACACGGGAAGATGGTTGAATAACATTGGCGCCTTCGGCAGCATTCTGCCTCTTGGCATCCTCATGCTGATGGCCGCGGTTTCGTGGGTTCGATTTGGGCCCGCGACCCATTTCACCCGCGCCAACATGGTTCCCCACTGGTCGTTCGACAACGCCGTCTTCTGGTCCGGCGTCTTTTTCGCGTTCAGCGCCATCGAGTGCGCCTCGGCCATGGGCGACGAGATGGAAAACCCGCGCCGCAATGTTCCCTGGGCCATCCTCATCGGCGGCTCGATTCTTGTGATCGGCTACATCGGCGGCACGGCAGCGCTGCTGGTGGCTCTGCCCAGCGAGGCGGTCGGCGGACCCGACGGCTTCGTCAACGGCATTCATATCCTGGCGAACCACCTGGGCCTCGGATGGCTGCTGGCGCCGATGGCATTGCTGGTCGCGCTGAATGCCGTGGGAGGCGCAGCCGGAAATCTTTCCACCACGGCACGGCTGCCGTTCGTCGCCGGCGTGGATCGGTACCTGCCCGCGGCATTCGGGTCGATCCATCCGCGCTTCCGCACGCCCTGGGTGGCCCTGGCAGTTTATGGCGGAGCAGGGATCGTAGTGGCGCTGCTGGGCCAGGCCGGAACCACCGTGCGCGGCGCTTACGATGTGCTGGTGAGCATGGGCGTCATCTCGCTGTTCATTCCCTACCTGTTTCTTTTCGCCGCGCTGATCCGGCTCCAGAGCCGTCCTGTCGGCGCGGGAATCCGCCGCGTGCCGGGAGGCAAGCCGGTCGCGATCGTACTCGGCTCCGTGGGATTGCTGAGCACCTCGATCACTATTCTGCTGTCGACGATTCCGGGCGCGGAAGAAACCAACAAGCCGCTCGCCATCGCCAAGGTTCTGGGAGGAACGGCTTTGCTCGTCGGCCTTGGCGTAGCAGTGTTTCTTGCCGAGCGCCGCAAGGCCCGCGCGCACATCCGGCCGGCGATCGATGCGCCTCTCGCGTGAATGGCTGCCTTCGTCAGGCCGTGGCTTCTCTGCCCGCAATGTACGCGCGTGGACGCGCCGGCGCCGCCATGTAGTAAGCCAGTTCGCGATAATCCTCGAACTCGTGGATGAGGAAGTCGGCGCGCTTGCCCGTCTCGAGGGTGCCGATCGTCTCCCCTAGACCAAGACTCCACGCCGCGTTCACGGTGCCGGCGCTCAAAGCTTCGGCCGGCGACATGCCCATGAAAAGGCAGGCCAGCGAGAAAACAAACGGCATGGACGCAATCGGCGACGAGCCCGGATTGAAATCCGTGGCCAGCACCACGCCGAGGCCCATCTCGATCATTTGCCGGGCCGGCGGATAATTTGACCGGCCCAGCGCAAACACCGAACCGGGCAGCAGCACCGGCTGCACGCCTGCATTCTTCAATTGCTCGAGAGTCTCCCGCGTCACCATTTCAAGATGGTCAGCCGTGGCGGCACTCAGTTCCGCGGCCAGCGAGGCTCCTGAATCGGGCTGGAACTGCTCGGCATGAATCCGCAAACCTAAGCCGTGGCGCTTCGCCGCGCAAAACACCTGGCGGGTCTCGTCCACGGTGAATGCGTGCTCATCGCAGAATGCATCGCAGTACTTCGCGAGTTTCTGCCCGGCCACGTCGGGAATCAGTTCGCTGATGATCCAGCGCACGTAGTCATCGCGCCTGCCGGCGAATTCCTTGGGCACCGTGTGCGCTGCAAGCAGCGTGGGAACGATGTTGGCGGGACCCTCGGCCTCGAGTCGCGCGATCACGCGCAGCATGCGCAGCTCGGTTGCGTGGTCCAGGCCGTAGCCGGACTTGGCCTCGATGGTCGTGGTCCCGCCGCGCAGCATCCAGTCGCGATGCAGGCGCGCCTCCGAGAGCAACTCATCTTCCGAGGCTGTGCGCGTCAGCGTCACCGTTCGCAGGATCCCGCCGCCCGCTGCCGCAATCTGCTGATACGTCGCTCCGGCTACCCGCCGCTCAAACTCCTCGGCGCGATTACCGGCAAAAACCAGGTGCGTGTGCGCATCGACAAATCCGGGAGTGACGCAGCGGCCCCCAGCGTCCAGGACGACGGCGCCGGGAGAGATCTGCGAGCATAGCTCCGCGTAGGTGCCTACCGCAGCGATGTGTCCTTCTTCAACCAGGAGAACGGCATCCTGCAGAAGGCCCAGTTCGCGCATTTCCTCGCCGACGCGCGGGCGCGCGGGCCCGGCAAGGGTGACGAGCTGACCGATGTTGACGATGGCAAAGGTCATAGGGAAGCAACCGGTGCTAGCGGGGTTAGCGGACTTGGCGGGGTTAGCAAAAAACCATCCTCAATCCTTCGGATACAGTCTTCGGCGCGGAAACAGCTTTTGCTCGACCTCGTAACCTTCCATTTTCTTGTCCGGAATGTACCAAACCGAAGGACGTTTCGGGTTGTATTGAAGCTCAAAATTGCGTTCGGTCATCTTTTTCGCCACCGCCTCACCTTCCTCTTGGCCGTCTGTAAGTAGGGAAAATCGCCCAGAGTAATTTTCGCCGGCGGCGACGTAAGAGAATGCGAAGCACGGCAAGACAATTTCATTTTTGTCATCCAGATCCATCGTTTCCATGGTAGCGGAGTGAATCGTAGCCAAGGCTTTTGGCCAGCTACGGGTGCGCCTCTGAAGCAGCTTAGACAAACCGAGGCCTACGAGTGCAAGCATGAGAAGCGTCGCCGCGGCGTCCAGCCTAGCTTCAGCGCGAAAACTCATTTTTTACTTGCCCGCCATCGGAATCCGGCGCCTCCGTCAAGGACGACGGCGCCAAGAGAGAGCTGCGAGCATAGCTCCGCGTAGGTGCCCACCGCCGCGATGTGTCCTTCTTCAACCAGGAGGACGGCGTCCTGCAGAAGGCCCAGTTCGCACATTTCCTCGCCGGTGCGCGGACGCGCGGGACCGGCAAGGGTGACGAGCTGCCCGATGTTGACGACCGCCAGCGTACCTTCCATTCGCTACTTGCCTGCCATGGGAATCCGAATGCCCTTTTCGCGAGCGGTCTGTTGCGCCAGCTCATAACCCGCGTCGGCATGGCGCGCCACGCCGATGCCCGGATCGTTGTTGAGCACGCGCCCGATGCGCTCGGCGGCCGCATCGGTGCCGTCGGCCACCGTTACCTGCCCGGCGTGCAGGCTGTAACCCATCCCGACTCCGCCGCCATGATGGAAGCTCACCCAGGTCGCGCCCGATGCGGTATTCAGAAGCGCATTCAGGATCGGCCAGTCCGCCACGGCATCCGACCCATCCAGCATTTTTTCGGTTTCGCGATAGGGACTCGCCACCGAACCGGTATCGAGATGGTCGCGGCCCATGGCAATCGGTGCGGAGATCTCGCCCTTGCGGACGAGCTCGTTGATGGCCAGGCCCATCTGCGCGCGCTCTCCGTAGCCAAGCCAGCAGATGCGCGACGGCAATCCCTGAAATGCGAAACGCCCGCGCGCCAGGTGCAGCCAGCGGGTGAGGATCTCGTTGTGCGGGAACAGTTCAAGGGCAAGCCGATCGGTGCGATCGATGTCTCTCGGATCGCCCGACAAAGCGACCCAGCGGAACGGTCCCTGCCCTGTGCAGAAAAGCGGCCGAATGTATTCCGGCACGAAGCCCGGAATCAGGAAGGCGTCAGCGCAGCCCGCGTCGAACGCAAACCGGCGAATGTTATTGCCGTAGTCGAATGCGACCGCGCCTGCGCGCTGCAGCGCCAGCATGGCATTTACATGCGTCACCATGCTTGCCGTCGAGCGGCGAACATAATGCTCCGGGTCGCGCTTGCGGAGCTCCGCTGCCTCGCCCAAGGAGAGTCCTTGCGGAATATACCCATTCAGCGGGTCGTGCGCGCTAGTCTGGTCGGTGATCACATCCACCTGCACGCCGCGCCGCACGATCTCCGGCAAAACCTCGGCGCAATTGCCGACCAGCCCCACGCTCAACGCGCGCCCTTCGCGCCGCGCCGCCTCGCAAAGCTCCAAAGCTTCGTCAAGATCCTCGCTGATCTGGTCGCAGTAGCGCGTATCGAGCCGCCGCTGAATCCGCGATCGGTCCACCTCCACGCAGAGCAGCACGCCGCCGTTCAACGTGACGGAAAGCGGCTGCGCGCCGCCCATGCCGCCCATGCCGCCGGTCACCACCAGCTTGCCTTTGAGCGAGCCCGACCCGTTCGAGGTGGCAAAGTGCTGTTCGGCAAGCGCGGCAAATGTCTGGAAAGTTCCTTGTAGAATGCCTTGCGTGCCAATGTAGATCCAGCTGCCCGCCGTCATCTGGCCATACATCATCAAGCCTTTGCGGTCGAGCTCATTGAAGTGCTCCCACGTGGCCCACTTGCCCACAAGATTGGAATTGGCGATCAGCACTCGCGGAGCCATCTCGTGCGTCCGAAACACGCCGACCGGCTTGCCTGACTGCACAAGCAGCGTCTCGTCGTTCCCCAGCCTTTCCAGCTCGCGCACGATGGCATGAAAGCAGTCCCAGTTGCGCGCGGCCTTTCCGATTCCGCCATACACCACGAGGTCCGCGGGACGCTCGCCCACCTCGGGATCGAGATTGTTCATCAGGCAGCGAAGCGCAGCCTCCTGCTGCCAGCTCTTGCACCGCAATTCGGTGCCCCGTGGCGCGCGAATCACGGGTGCCGTGGTCGTGGATGTCATGGCTGTTTCCCCTGCCGCGACCGCCGAGCGATCGCCACATACGAGGATACTACCGGCGAACGATGGTCCGCGTGAACCGTACGCCCGGGCCTGCAATCCGACCAATGTTTTCGTGGAACTTTTCCGCCCGGGCTGTCGTATCGGGCTTCATGAGATCGTTGTGCGCCGTGGCAGGCGCGGCCCTTGTCGCCTGCAACCTCGCCGGCCTTGCGGAAACACGTTTCCCTTGTCACCAGTCGCTGAACGCGCCCATGGCGTCGCGTACCAACCTCTCCATCGACTCCCGTCCGGGCGGCCTCCATATCACCGGCTCCGACGACGAGAAGATCCATGTGACCTGCACCACCCAGGATTCGGAGCAAGCGCGCCACGTGCACCTCGACTTTTCCGGCAACGCGGGCCACGCCCGCCTCAGCATCACCGGCACGGCGGAGCACGATAGCAATCTGGAGGTCCAAATCGAAGTTCCTCACAGGACCAATCTCTATGTCCGCATGTCGGCCGGCGAGGTCAAGGTGGAAGAAGTCAAAGGCGACAAGGATATCGACCTTTATGCCGGTCAGATCACCATCTCCTCGAATCATGAGTGGAACTACCAGAACGTTGATGCCTCGGTGGACATCGGAGAGGTGAAAGCGCAGGCCTATGACGCGGATCGCGGTGGCTTCTTCCGCCGTTTCACGAAAACGAACCCGAACGGCGAATACAACCTGCACGCGCATGTGATGACCGGAGAAGTCGATCTGGTGGGCAAGCAGAAGCCCCAGGGCGCCGGCACGTCCGACTGAGTTCCGGGCCAGGTTCGATGCCGGGCTACAGCCTCGCTACCTCTGTGGGGTTCGGGACCCTGCTGATTTATCCTTCTGCCGATGCCTACCACGCTCGTTGAATGTGTTCCCAATTTTTCCGAGGGCCGCGATGCGACCAAGGTCGATGCCATCGTGGAAGCCATGAAGATTCCCGGCGTCTATCTCCTCGACCGCGAGATGGATGCAGACCATAATCGCTGCGTGATCACGCTGGTCGGCGATCGTGACTCGATCCAGGAAGCCGCGATTCGCGGCGTCGGCAAGGCCGCGGAACTGATCGACCTGACGCAACACCAGGGCGCGCATCCGCGCATGGGAGCGGCCGACGTAATTCCCTTCATCCCCATTGAGGGCGTGACGCTGGAGGACTGCGTTGCCATGGCGCGCCATGTGGGCACGGAGATCGCCGGCCGGTTCGGCATTCCCGTATACCTCTATGAAGCCGCTGCCACCACTCCCGATCGCCAGAATCTTGAAAACATCCGGCGCGGTCAGTTTGAGGGTATCCGCGACGAGATCGCGACCAACCCGGCCCGCAAGCCTGATTTTGGCGAACCCCGCGTGCATCCCACCGCCGGCGCGACGGTCGTGGGAGCACGCAAATTCCTCATTGCCTACAACATTTTTCTGAATACCGGCAACGTCGACATCGCGAAGAAGATCGCCAAGGCGGTGCGCTTCTCGACGGGCGGCTTGCGATTCGTCAAGGGCGCGGGATTTCTGGTGCGCGGCCAGGCGCAGGTTTCGATGAACCTGACCGACTTTGAGCAGACGCCGATTCATCGGGTGTTCGAATTTGTGAAGCGCGAAGCGGCGCGCTACGGCACGGTACCCGTCTCCAGCGAGATCGTGGGGCTCATTCCAAAGCTCGCGCTCGAGCAGGCCGCCGAGTGGTTCCTTCAGGTCGAGAATTTCGATTCTTCGTTGATCCTCGAGAACCGTCTCGCCGGGGTGATGAGCGGCAAGATGGCCGTGGGCGGGCTTCGCGCGGGCGTCGAGCCTTTCATCGAACAACTCGCGGCACCGACCGCGACTCCGGGCGGAGGCAGCGCCGCTGCGGCCACTGGGGCCATGGCTGCGGGCCTGGCCGCGATGGTCGCGTCGATGTCGCGCGGCAAGAAGGCCTATGCGCAGTATGCGCCGCAGCTCAGCGAAGCCCTTGCCCGCCTCACCCAGCTGCGCGAGAAACTGAAAGCGGCCATCGACGGCGATGCCGCGTCGTACAACGCCGTGATGGCAGCTTACAAGGCAGCGAAGGAGTCGGCCGCCGGCACGCAACTGATCAATGCCGCTTTAGAGCAGGCCACCAGCGTACCGCTCAGCGTGGCGGAAATGGCAGCAGAGGTGAGTGGGATCACGGCCACGCTCAAGCCGATCACCAGTCCCAGCATGGGCTCGGATCTCACCACGGCCATTGCTCTGGCAAAAGCCGCCTTTGAGGGCGCCTTCGCCAATGTGGAAATCAATCTCAGCTCCATCAAGCCGGAGAGCAAAGAGAGCGAGGCGTTTGTCGCGGAAGCGCGGAAGCGTGCAGAGGCACTGAAGGCCAGGATGTAAGCCGATTGCGGCGCTGCCTCTGGCAGCCTAAGCCGACAACTCCGACTTCGCAACAGCTTCAGGGGTGCGACGCACTTCGCGTGCGGGAGACGGCGATGTGCGACGCAAAAACTCCGGCGCGGCAGCAGGCGCTTCGCCACTCCCATGCGCCGACAGGAGCGCCAGCAGCGACATGGCAGTCTTCCCAATCAGGATCAGGTCGGTGCGCACATTGGCGTGCCGCAGGTAGGCGCGGGAGATGCGCAGCTTGTCGGGCGTGACAACTGTCTTGAAATGCTCCATGGGGTCGGCAAACTGCCCCAGCATTTCCGCTTCATCGCGATATTTCAAAGTGGCCGGATCGGTAAGCCCCGGGCGCACCGAAAGCAGTTCTTCGTATTCCTCGCGAAATTCAAGGGTCAATTCCGGAACGACCGGACGGGGTCCGACGATGCTCATGTCGCCGCGAAGCACGTTCCAAAGTTGCGGCAACTCATCAAACTTGAATTTACGCAGCCAGTAACCCACCCGGGTCACGCGCGGATCGGCGCCAAAAGTGAATCGACAGCCACGCGTTGCGCTGTCCATGGTGCGAAGCTTGATGAGTTCAAAGGTTCTGAAACCGCGTCCCATCCGCGCCTGGCGGAAAAAGACGCTCCCCTCCGAGTCCAGTTTGATCAGGATGGCGCAAACAAGCAAAACGGGAAGTGCGGCCAGCAACAGCAGCGACGACAGGCACACATCAAGCGAGCGTTTTAACACAACTTTCTCCCAACGAATCATCTGCAAAGCCACCAAGGGCAATCAAAGCTCAAAGATTGTTTGGCGAAATGGCTTCGATCAAAATGGCGAACGCCGCATGATGGCCTCGCGTTCGTTGCCTGTTTCCCCGTTTGGTTCGGCCTTGAGATTTTGTTGATGCTCGCCAAATTTTTCCCATCTGCCCGGGTTCGGCAGTATGCTTTCGACGAACACTAAATTGGCTCCCTTGAGGTGCTGAGTGCGACCCGGAGTAAGGTCTCTTTTTGTAGTTTTTGCAATGTTGATTTCAGCCGCAACATCACAAGCGTATGGAACCGGCGGGGCACAGCAGGATTCGGGCTTCGTCCGGCTCGATCGGGTTACCGCTTCCCGGTCCATCTCTAATGGAATCGAAATCAGGTCCGGTACCGCTGTGATGCGAGTCACTGCGCTTCGCGAGGACCTGTTGCGCGTGCGGGTCGGACCCGCCGGTGAATTGCCCGAAGATGCGTCGTGGGCGGTGCTGCCTGCGTCGCGCACCGCGTCCGTTTCGGTCACGCCCGAGTCGACCGAAAATTCCGTCGGATTCAAAACCGCGAAGCTTCATGTCGCGATCCGCCGCAACCCGCTTCAGCTCGTCGTGACGGACATGGACGGCCACGTGATCAACGCGGATATGCCCGGCCGGCCTATTGAATTCCACGGCGCGGAGTTTCGTGTCTATAAGGAGTCGCCCGAAGATGAGCACTATTTCGGGCTCGGCGACAAGCCCGGACCGCTCGATCGCCGCAACGAAGCATTCACTGACTGGAACACGGATGCATACGGCTGGCAGGAAGCGACAGACCCAATTTACAAGTCAATTCCCTATTTCATCACCTTCCGTCGGGGCGTCGCTGCGGGTATCTTTCTGGATAACACCTGGCGCGCCAGTTTCGACTTCAACAAGGAATACCGCGACGGCTATTCCTTCGGGTCGTCGGACGGGCCGCTCGACTATTACATCCTCTACGGACCCGAACCAAAGGCAGTGGTCGAAGAGTGGGCTTGGCTGACCGGAACGGTCCCCTTGCCGCCGCTCTGGTCATTGGGCTACCAGCAGTCTCGTTACAGCTACTATCCTGAGGCCGAAGTGCGGCGCATCGCGGCCAGGCTGCGCAGCGAGAAGATTCCCGCCGACGTGATCTGGCTCGACATCGATTACCAGTACAAGAACCGCCCTTTCACGGTCGACCCCGAACGCTTCCCCCACTTCGACCAGATGATCAAGGACCTGAGCGCCGAGCATTTCCGCACCATTGTCATCACCGATCTGCACATCGCCGACCAGCCCAACATCGGCTACAAGCCCTACGACGAGGGCGTTGCCGGCGATCATTTCGTCAAGAATCCCGATGGCTCAACGTATGTGGGCACGGTGTGGCCGGGCAAAGCAGTCTTCCCTGATTTCACGCAGAAATCGTCGCGCGACTGGTGGGGAACCCTTTACGGAGGCTTCGTTGCCAAAGGCATCGCCGGGTTCTGGAATGACATGAACGAACCGTCCATCTTTCTTGTGCCGTCGAAGACGATGCCGGACGATGTGCAGCACCGCATTGAGGAGCCGGGATTCAAGACGCGTGTCGCAAATCATCTCGAGGTCCACAACATCTTCGGAATGCAGAATAGCCGCGGCACCTATGAAGGTGTTCTCAAACTGAGACCCAACGTGCGCCCCTTCGTGATGACGCGCGCCAGCTATGCGGGCGGCCAGCGCTACGCGGTCACCTGGACCGGCGACAATTCGAGCAACTGGTTCCACCTGCGCCAGACAGTGCCGCAGTTGTTGAATCTCGGCCTGAGCGGGTTTGCGATGGCCGGCGCCGATGTAGGCGGTTTTGCCGCCTCTCCGCAGCCGGAGCTGCTCACCCGCTGGCTGGAGGTGGCGGCATTCCAGCCCATCGACCGCGACCACACTTCCTCCGGCACCCGTCCGCAGGAACCGTGGGAAAACGGCACCAAGAAGGATCTCGATGTGCGGCGTCAGTACATTGAAGAGAGGTACCGGCTGCTGCCCTATCTCTATACCACGGCCGAAGAGATGAGCCGCACCGGGCTGCCGATCGACCGGCCGCTGTTTCTGGAGTTTCCGCATGGCGCGATCGACAGCGAACCCCTCGATCTGAACGATTCGGGGAGTTTCCTCCTGGGCGGCGATCTGCTGATTGCGCAGAGCCCGTTTCCCGACGAACTCGACGACTACTCCATAGCCCTGCCGCCCGTGGGCTGGTACGACTACTGGACCGGCGAGCGAATCGAGACGAACACAAACCGGACGGGGATCGACAATGCGCAGGTCACCCAGCCCGAGGTGAATCTGCACAACAACGCCGACGTGCTTCCCGTGTTTGCCCGCGCCGGCGCGATCATTCCCGAGCAGCCGCTGGTCGAAAGCACCGATGAGAAGCCGAATGGGCCGCTCACGCTGCGGGTCTATCCGCCCAAATCCTCGACTGAGGCCTGCGCGGGAACTGTGTATCTCGACGATGGCGTCAGCTACAACTTCAGGAGCGGCAATTTTCTGCGCATGGGTTTCACCTGCAAGCTGACTTCGAATGGCATCGCCGTGACGGTCAATCCGCACCAGGGCAGCTTCTCGCCATGGTGGTCGCACCTGTCGGTTGAGGTCTACGGCGCGACCGGCAATGCCGCCAGCGCAACCACATCGGCGCCCGACGGATCCGGTTCAACTCCAGTGCAGACCGAGTTCGACGGTCAGCATCATCGCATCACCGCGGTGATTCCGGATTCAGGCAAAGGCTCCGTTCTTCAACTGACATACTGATCTCGTGTTTCGCTTCACTCCATTCTCCGCGGCCGCAATCGAGAACCGAATTGTGGCCGCAGGACTCTCGCGGCCGTCGACTCCCCAGTTTTTGAGCGCGGAGGGACTGAAACAAGTTCGCCTGCCTCGATTCTTCGTGCATGACTTCTCAGAGTCCTGCATCGGCCGCGGGCTCGACGCATTTGCCGCGGCGAAGAGGGCTTTCCGCGCCTGGACCATGTTTGACCTGGGATGGACGCGCGTCGCCAATGCGGCTGCGACCATTCAGCCAGGGCAACTGGTCGTCGTCGAAGTTCACGCTCTCGGATTATGGGCCCTCAACATCAGCCGCATCGTGGACCTGGCAGACGATCCGCATCGATTCGGGTTCGTTTATGCCACAACGGCGCTACACGTCGAGGAGGGTGAAGAGCGATTCCTGCTCACGCTTGATCCCGACTCCGGCGAAGTGCGGTATACACTCGAGGCCGTTTCGCGCCCACACAGCAAGCTGGCATGGCTGGGTTATCCCGTCACCCGCGCCTTCCAGCACCGCTTTGCCCGCGATTCGCACCGGAAGATGCGGCGCGCGCTGGAGGGCGAAGTGTTGGCGCCCGATTCCAGACGTGTTTGAAAGGGT
>Ga0335072_10010570_pt1 | contig 13277 bp, 8 predicted proteins | sample Lox_Sample_21_FD_206725 | JGI IMG/M metagenome (GOLD analysis project Ga0335072, IMG submission 206725) | Soil microbial communities from Loxahatchee National Wildlife Refuge, Florida, United States - Lox_Sample_2.1 | ecosystem: Environmental > Terrestrial > Soil > Wetlands | place: USA: Florida...
GCTTCCTTCAGCCGAACCAGCGTATCGGGAATGGTCAGCTTCGCGCGCTTTGCCAGGAACGCTACCTCGACCATGGTGAAGGCCTTGATGTGCACCTGCGGAAAGCGCTGTTTGAGGCCGCTCACCAGGTCGAGAAAATATTCGAAGGGCAGGTCGGGATGCAGGCCGCCGACGATGTGGAACTCCGTCACGGCTTCGCTGTAGCCCGAGGCCGCGGTCTCCCACGCCTGTTCCAGCGCCATCGTGTAGGCGCCATCTGCGCTCTTGTGTCGCCCAAAGGCGCACAGCCGGCAGGCCGCTACACACACGTTGGTCGGATTGATGTGCCGGTTGACGTTGAAGTACGCTACGTCGCCATGCATCCGCTCGCGCACGCTGTTGGCGAGCCAGCCTACGGCCAGCACGTCGGGCGAGCGATAGAGCGCCAGGCCATCGTCGTAGCTCAGCCGTTGGCCGGCAGCCACTTTCCCGGCAATCGGAACCAGGCGCGGATCATCAGTCGTGAACGGGTGCGGAGTCATTCTATTCCATGATAATTCACGTGGTTCGCGGGCCATCGGGTCCTGCACCGGTGCGGATTTTGCGGGTGATACTATGCCTCCAGGCCTTCACAGAAAGCACCAGCGTCGTCCGGACCCACTGCTTGCAGCCTTCACGTCCATTCCTGACCCTCGTCCTTGTGTGCGGGTTGCTGTCTCCCTTGAGCGCGCAGCAGGCGACCTTTCCTTCTGTCACGTCCTACAGTCTCGACAAAGCCAGGATCACGCTGCCTGGCGAGATGCAGGGGCAGATCGATCTCTTGTTGCTGTCGTTCAAACCTGAACAGCAGGGCGATATCGATTCATGGATGCCGGCGGCCCAGGCGCTGCAGCACCTCAACTTTCAGTTTCGCTACTACCTGGTGCCGGTCACCGAAAAAGAAAACTTCATCTTCCGCTGGTGGGAGACCTCGTCGATGCGCAGCGACCAGACCGACCCCGAGGCCCTGCGCTGGATCGTGCCCATTTGGGTGGACAGAAAGAAGTTCTTCGAGCAACTGTCCATTGCCAACGACAAGCAGGTGGTCGTTCTGCTCGTCGATCGACAGGGAAAGGTTTTGTGGCGGTCGACCGGACCCGTGTCCGAGGACAAACGGACTGCGCTGATGAATGCCGCCGGAGCGCACTAGTATCTCTCAGAAGGAAGAAGGAAGCTACTTGCTGTGTTTCTTTTTCAGTGCAGGCTTCGCTGCGAGCTTCTCCTTCGTCTTTTTTGGCAGCTTCTCGTAGATGATCTCCCGCGCCGCGCGCATCAGACCCTTGAGCTCAGAAGCAGGCACGGTATTCCATCGCTCGACGGCGACCCAATGGGCTCGGGCAAGATAAGGAGCAGGGAAGACGCCTTCGATCTCGACGAGTTCAGCAAAGCGTTCGGGCCCCGCGGCAAACGACATCACCGCGCCGTGATCCGGCGTCAGGCTGCACAGCGCGAACATCTTTCCACCGATCTTCTTGTCGCCGACCCAGAAAACGAGATTGTCGCCCCACTGCATCGTCTCGCGGACATGGGGCAGAGAAAGCAGGAAGGTTCGCAGTCTTTCCGCGTCCATTAAGGTAATTTACAGCCGCGGGCGGCAGTCGGCTGCAGGAAGGGAGAAGGAAGAAGCTGGAAGGAGGAAGCGGAAGGCCGAAGCTGGAAAAAAAGCTCCAGGGCCTGCCGCTGTTGCACCGCTTTGGCGAACCGCCTCGCCTGTTTACCGCGCTTCGGCGAGATAGACGCCGAACCACTTCTTCGAGTCGGTCCAGTCCCTGCGAACCGTGAACCCGGCGCGACCGAGCATCTCCGCCACGCTGTCCGGAGTGAATTTGTAACTGTTTTCGGTATGAATGCTCTCGCCGCGGCGGAAATTTACCGTTAATTCGAGCGCTGGAATGGAAACCTCCTGCGCGACCAGGCTCTCCAGATGCATCTCGATACGGGATTCGCGCTCGTTCCAGCAGGAACGATGCCGGAATAGCCCAGGACGAAACTTCGCGCCGAGCTCGCGCTTGATCCGCACCAGTACGTTGCGATTGAACTCGGCCGTCACGCCAGCCGCGTCATTGTAGGCGCGCAGCAGCGTCCAGCGATCCTTTACGTGGTCCACTCCGAGAAGGAGCAGATCGCCCGGGCTAAGCCTGCCGTGCAGCCGCCGCAGCAGGGCTGCAGCTTCGGCCGGTTCGAAATTGCCGATGCTCGATCCGATATACAGCACCAGACGACGCCCGCTGACGAGCTGCACGTCGGACATGTCGGTGGTGTAGTCGGAGACGATGGGCATGCACGACACCCGAGGCATCTGTTCACCAAGCCGGCGGCGTGCTTCTTCCAGCGCCGAGGTTGAGATGTCGATGGGGTAGTAGTCGACGCTTTCCTGTTTGCGGACCGCCGCAGCCAGCAGCAGGCCGGTTTTGGTGGCTGTGCCGGCGCCCAGTTCGACGATCGACAGCCTTTTTGTATCAGCAGCTGCGACAATTTCGTCGGCGTGCTGCTGGAAGATTCCGCTTTCGGTGCGCGTCAGGTAGTACTCAGGCAGCTCGGTAATCGACTCGAAGAGCTCCGAACCGCGCTGGTCGTAAAAGAGCCACGGTGAAAGCCGTTTGGGAAATGCGGTGAGGCCGCGATAGACCTCGGTGCCGAGCGGCGTCGAGGCGGCCTCAGGGAGACAGGGAACAGACGAGAATGCGTGCATGGAAACGTGCGCCTCCGCGATCAGTGCTCGGCCAGGCGAACGCCGGAAAACTGCCAGCGGGTCGCGGGCGCGAAGAAGTTGCGATAGGCGGCACGGATGTGAGAAGCCGGTGTGGCTACCGAACCCCCGCGCAGCACCATCTGGTTGCACATGAACTTGCCGTTGTACTCGCCGAGGGCGCCGGGGAGCGGTTGATAGCCCGGATAAGGAAGATAAGCGCTGACGGTCCACTCCCAGACGTCGCCGTAAAGTTGCTCAACGTCCTGCTCGGGGTTGGATGCGCGTTTTGGGGGCTCCGGGTGGAGTTTCTGTTCTTCGAGAAAATTGCCTTCAACTGGAGCGGTTGCCGCCGCCGTCTCCCACTCCGCTTCCGTGGGCAGCGATTTACCCGCCCAGCGTGCGTAGGCGTCTGCTTCGAAATAGCTGATGTGGCAGGCGGGTGTGGCGGCCAGATCATCGAGGGGCACAAAACCACGCAGGGTGAATACATCCCAGTCCTGCTCGCCGCGCCGCCAGTACAGGGGAGAGTCCCAGGCCTCGGCCCTTACGGTGTTCCATCCTTCCGAGAGCCAGAGTTCAGGACGCTTGTAGCCGCCGTCTTCCATAAAGTCCAGATACTCGCGGCAACTCACCGGTCGAGAGGCGAGCCGATACGGATTTAGATACACCTTGTGCCGCGGCGTCTCGTTGTCGAAGCAAAATTCCATTCCCGTCGGGTTCGCTTCGGAGGGATTTTTATAGCCGATCTCGGCCAGGCCTCCGGGAAAGTCGACCCACTGCAGGGGCGGAGCACTGCCTTCGGCGCGGATCACGTCCGGTCCATGGACATAGGCAGGGTGCAGAGGATTGGACCAAAAGGCATGCTTGATGTCGGTAATCAGGAGTTCCTGGTGCTGCTGCTCGTGGTTCAGTCCCAGAACGATTCTTTGGCGCGCCGCCTCAGGAATGTCGCCGGCCGCGAAGTCCTCCATTGCCGCGTCCACATGATGGCGATAGGCGAGGATCTCCTCCGCCGCCGGACGCGAGAAGGAGGAGCGCAGTTTCTTTTCCGGCTGCTCCGATACGGCGTTGTAATAGCTGTTGAAGAGCCAGATGAAATCCTTGTGAAAGGGCTTGTAAGATGGCAGGAACTCGCGCAGCACAAAGGTTTCAAAGAACCAGGTGGTATGGGCCAGGTGCCACTTTGCGGGACTGGCGTCCGCGCAGGACTGGACCATCATGTCTTCGGGGGTGAGCGGAGCGCAGAGCGCGAGGCTCTGGTTCCGCACGCGACAAAATTCCTCAGCGAGTACAGTTGCGGCGAGTACGCTCATTGGTTTTTTCCGTGATGAAACCTTCACCCAGCAGAGAGGAATCGGCCGGGGCTGGGGATGCCCGTCAGAGTACCACTCCTGAAGCAGTCGGATGCGTGAACCTCCATTTCAGGTTCAATTTTCGGTTCGGCTTTTTTGAAGGATTGTGGGGCTGGGACAGTGATTCTGCGGTATTTCAGCATTTGGCGCACCCAGTGCGAATGGCCGGAGTTGGGCCGCGCTGCCGCACCGCGTCTTTGGTAGCGAAAGTGGCGTCTATTCCGTCATACTCAGAGCGGCCGTAAGCCCCCTCTGCCTGGATGGTATTCACCATGCATCGACCTCGCCTTGCCCGCCTGGCGCTTTGTGCCTCACTCGCGACATTCGTTGCAGCCCCGATCCTGTTGGCTCAGGATGAACCCCCGCAGCAGGAAGGACATCGAGGCGGCGGGATGGGCCGAGGCGGGATGTTCATGATGGGCGCCAACAACGTCCACGGCAAAGTCACCGCGATATCGGGAACCGACATCACGTTGCAGGACGAGCAGGGCCAGACCTACAAAGTGCAGACCGGGCCCAACACTCGCATTCGCAAGGATCGCGAGGAGGCGAAATTCTCCGATATTCACGTGGGCGACACCATTATCGCCATGGGGAATCTCGACGATCAGACGAGGTCGCTTGGCGCGATGTTCGTTGTAGTGCCGACGGCAGAGCAGGTGGCGCAGATGGAGAAAATGCGCGCGACCTTCGGCAAGACATGGACGGCCGGGCGGATCACGGCGATTAAGGACCTGACCCTTACTGTCGAACGCCCTGACAAAGTGACACAGGCGGTTGTGGTCGACGAGAACACCTCGTTCCACAAAGGCGCCCGCGGCCAGGCGACCGACATCACCTTCCCCGACATCAAGATAGGCGAAATGCTCCGTGCGGACGGGTCGGTGCAGGGGAACAACTTTCTGGCGACCAGCGTAGTTGTGATGGAGCCTCGGCAGCCCGGCGAGCGGCGTTTCGGGAACGGCGGTGGTCCTCCCGGATCGCAGATGCAGCCGCAACCTCAGGGAACTCCTGCTGGATCAACTCCGCAGCAGCAGCCAAACGCCGGGCAGAACTGACGCCGATGACGCTTCGCAGTTTGATCCCCGCTCTTATTGTCTCCCTGTTTGTTGCGGGATCCGTCGGGCTGGCGCAAAGTACCAGTGCGGCACCTGGAACCACTCCTGAAGGACAGCAACAAACGAACGCGCCCGTGACGCCTCCGGCGGCCGCACCGCAGACCGCTCCTTCTTCGACGCCAGATCAAGCGCAAACAGGCGGGACGATTCACGGCACAATTAAGAACGGCAATATTCCATTGCCGGGCGTGAGCATTACTGCGAGCAATTCGCTCACCGGCAAAAGGTATTCGACCACTACGGACATCACCGGCAGCTACACGCTGGTGATTCCGCAGAACGGCCGATACGTGCTTCGTTCCGACCTTGCCGCCTTTGCGCCGGTGACGAAGGAGGCGGTTCTGAATGCGACGTCGCACGACCTGGCGGTCGATTTCTCCATCATGCTCGCGTCGCGGGCTGCGCAGCAGGAGCAACAGACCAACCTTGCAGGTGCGGCGCGCCAGTTTCTTGGGAACGGTGGCGCTCAGAGCCTCAATCTGCTTGGCGCTGCCTCCGATCTGATCCAGGCGGGCGGCGGTAATGAGGAAGCCGGCGCAGCGCTGCCCTCGATGGCGTCGAGTTCGGATTTCTCCTCCGGCGAATCGGTCGCTGTCTCCGGGCAGATGGGCACGACGAATCCGCTGGCGGGCATCGATTTCGGCCGGATGCGCGACAGCTCTGAGCTGAACGAGTCGCTCAATGGCGGTCCAGGCGGACCCGGCACGGAGGGTATTCGCGTTCAAGGCGGTGGAGGTGGCGGGGGGCCCGGTGGCGGCGGCGGTGGGTTTGGCGGAGGTGGTGGGGGTCCGGTTTTCATTGGCGGAGGCGGGGGTGGTGGGCGTGGTGGCAGGGGGATGGGAGGCAATTTCCGCAACTTCAAACCCAACCAGCCGCACGGCTCGTTGTTTTGGAACGGCGGCAACGGCGCGCTCAATGCCGAAGACTTTGCGTTACGCGGTCAGAGCCTCCAGCAGCCTGCCTATTCCTCGAATCGGTTTGGGGTGACGTTCCTCTCGGCGCCCTACATTCCAAAAATTCTCACCAGCGACAAACACGACTTCCTGTTCTTCACGCTCTCCGGGACGCGCAGTTCTTCGCCTTTCGACCAGTACGGGACCGTCCCGTCACAGGCGGAGCGTGGCGGCGACTTCAGTACTTTGACAACGCCGAGCGGAACGCCGATCACGATCTACAACCCGGCCAACTCGGGCTGCACCGCTGGCGGCAACACGCCGGGAATGCCGTTTGCGGGCAATGTGATTCCGTCGCAGTGTATCGTTTCGCAGGCGGGCGCGCTGCTCACTTACGTGCCGGAGCCGACACTGACCGGACAAACGTTCAACTACCAGCGGCTCACCTCAGAGCAGACGAATACCACGCAGATCGGCGTTCGCCTGATGCACAGTTTTGGGAGCAATGCGTCGGGGATGAACGGGATCATGCGTATGGCCCGGCAGTTTCTCGGCCAGGGCAATCCGGGCATCACGCAAAGCATGCACTTCAATTTCAACTATAGCCACTCTGCCTCGGACAACCTCAATCTCTTCCCGGAACTAGGTGGCAAGAATCAGTCGCATCAGTATTCGCTCCAGGCAGGCTATTCGATCGGCAAGGGCCGACTGACCGACAACATCAACGTATCGTGGAATCAGACGCACAGCGAACTGAGCAACTACTTTTCGAATGTAAGCGACATTGCATCGCAGATCGGTCTGAATGGCTTGCCCGATTCGCCGCAGCTGTGGGGGCTGCCGAATGTGACCCTGAATCAGTTCAGCGGCCTCAGCGAGCAGCAGCCGCATTTCCAGACGCAGGAAACCCTCGGACTCAGCGATGTGCTTATTTGGAACCATGGCAAGCACAATATCCGCTTCGGAGGCGATTTTCGCCGCGTCTACAACGACATGATCGGCGACACCAACTCAACCGGCACGTATGTCTTCACCGGCTTATTCACTGAGGCGCCGGGCGCCCCTGCAACGACGGGCCGCAATGGCTTCGCCAGCAGCGGATCGTCTTTAGCTGACCTGTTGCTCGGCATGCCACAGGAAACAACCCTGCAGGCGGCCTATCAGGAGACGCATTTACGCGCGAACCAGATCGACGGTTATGCACAGGACGACTGGCGCGCTCTAAAGAACGCGACTTTTCTCATTGGTCTGCGCTACGACTACGATTCGCCGTATTCGGAAGAGAACGACCGGCTCGCCACGCTGGACCCTGGCAATAACTTCACTCAGGTGGGCATCGTCACGCCCAATGGAGTGGGCCCGTTCAACGGCAAGTATCCACGCGACCTCATCTATCCCGAGAAGAATAACTTCTCGCCGCGCCTCGGCTTTGCGCTGCATCCGCTGAAGGACACAGTGATTCGTGGCGGCTACGGCATTAACTACACGGTTGGCCAGTACGTGAAGTTCGTGCAGAATTTCGCCTTTCAGCCGCCGTTCGCCAATGTGCAGACAAACCTTGCCACCAGCGGGGTTCCCATCACGCTGGAGAACGGCTTCCCGATTCCTGAGAGCCAGCAGATCGGCAACTATGCCGTTAACAAGAACTACCGTTTGCCGTACGCACAGGTATGGAACCTGAACCTGCAGCGGACCCTTCCGTGGAACATTCTTCTCAACGTTGGGTACAACGGCTCGAAGGGGTCCCGGCTCGACATCATCGATGCGCCGGGCGTTTTTGTAGAAAACGCAGGTGGCGTGCAGACCTCGACGTTGCCGACGGCGGTTAACAATCCTGCACTCGCTGCCCCTTATAACTACGAGGATTCGGTGGCGTTCTCCAACTTCAACGCCCTTACGGTGAGCGCACGCAAGCGTTTGAGCGGCGGCATCGCTCTCGGCGCCACGTATACGTACTCGCACTCGATTGACGACGCCAGCACATTCGGGGGCAACGGCGGGACGACCTCAGGCGGCTATGTCCAGAACTGGCAGGACATCGCTGGAGAGGAATCGAACTCGAGCTTCGACGTGCGACACCAGGTGCGCGGAACTTATCTTTACGACCTGCCCTTCGGACCGGACACGCATCTGCTCACGACGGGCCGATTCGGCCACGTTCTCGCGAACATGAACCTCTCGGGCGACTTCTCTTTCGCTACCGGCAATCCTCTGACTCCAAGATATGAGGCCAGCGTCGAGGACGTCGCTCGTGGCACGACAAACACGCTTCGCCCCGATCGTGTGCCCGGCACCTCGCTCACCGCGGGGGGCGGCACGCTGCTCAACTGGTTTAATAAGGACGCTTTTGCGGCGCCTGCGAATGCCTATGGCACTGCTTCGCGTTTCAGCATTCCTGGACCCTCCGCCTGGACGTTCGATATGTCGGGTTCGAAGAGCATTCGCATCGGAGACACGAAGACGATGGAATTCCGCGCCACAGCCGAAAACGTTTTGAACATGGTGCAGTATTCCGGGGTCGACTCCACGCTCGGGTCTGCTACCTACGGTCAGATCTCGTCAACAAAAGCGATGCGCAGCTTTTCGTTCAGGGCTTTCTACAGGTTCTAGAGGATCGCCATGCAACGTCATCTCTCGGGATTTGTCGCCACCGTCGCCGCCATCCTGCTGGCCGTCGCGGCACGGCCGCAGACGGCACCTGCCGCGCAAACCCAGGATCAACAGCCACCAGCTACGAATCCGTTTACGCTGAAGGTCAACTCGGACCTCGTCCTGACCAATGTCGTTGTCCGCGACAAGAAAACCGGCCAGGTTGTCAAAGGACTTACCGAAAGAGATTTCTCAGTCACCGAAGAGGGCAAGCCGCAGCATATTGTCAGCTTCGATTTCGAGAACGTCGATGAGGCCGCCGCGCTCAACGAGGCAACCATCAATGGGGCCTCGCCCAATGGTATCTTCGGCGCGAAAAACGGCACGGCAAGCACCGAAGAACTTCGCAATCATCGCCTCATCGTGATGTTCTTCGATCTGACTTCGATGCAGCCCGACGACATCGACCGCGCGCAGGACGCGGCGCGCAACTACCTCAATAAACAAATGCACCCCGCCGATCTGGTCGCGGTCGTTTCACTGAATGACACCCTGTCGCTCGACCAGGACTTCACGGCGAACAAGGATCTGGTGCTTCGAGCAGTAAACAGCTACAACGGCACTCAGCAGTCCGGTTTTGAAGCCGGCGCCACGAGCACCTCCAACCAGGTCGAAGACGCGAGCTCATTCACTCCCGACGAGTCCGAATACAACGACATCAACACCGACCGCGAACTCTTCGCGATCGAAGAGATTTCCAAATCGCTCGGATATCTGAACGAGAAAAAATCGCTACTTTACTTCTCCGGCGGCATTCAGCGCGACGGGATCGAGAACCAGGCCTCGCTTCATGCGGCGATCAACGCATCGGTCCGTGCTAACGTGGCCATTTACTCGGTTGACGCCCGCGGTCTCCAGGCCATTTCGCCGCTGGGCGACGCGACGACCGGCAACCTGCGCGGGGCCAATTCCTTCAATGGCGCGGCGCTGCAGAATAATCTTGATTCCAACTTCAACACTCAGGAAGTGATGTCCACGCTGTCGTCCGATACTGGCGGCAAGGCCTTCTTTGACTCCAACGATTTCTCACCCGCCTTCACACGCATTCAGAACGACACGTCGGCTTACTACGTTTTGGGCTATCACTCCACCGATTTGCGCCGCGACGGCCGTTATCGGCGTCTTTCGGTCAAGGTGAACCGAAGCGACGTGAAGCTTGAATACCGCCCCGGCTATTACGCTCCGGCCGATTACCAGCACGCGACGAAGGATGAGCGTGAGCGGCAGCTGGAAGAAGAGCTGGCCAGCGATTTGCCTGCCACAGACATGGCGGTTTATATGCAGGCGCTCTATTTCCGCCTTGCCGACAATCGCTTCTATGTGCCGATCTCGCTGGTCGTGCCGGGCTCGCAGATTCCGTTCGTCAAAGGCGGAGACCGCGACAAAGCGACTCTCGACGTAATCGGCCAGGTGCGCGACACAACCGGGCACGACATCGGCGATGTGCGCGATACGGTCAAACTCGCGATTGACGAGTCGCAACAGGTCCGCCAGAAAAATGTGCAGTACACCACCGGGTTCAATCTGCCGCCGGGAAAATATCACGTCAAATTTGTGGTCCGCGAGAATGTCACGGGTCACGTGGGATCGTTCGAGACGGATCTCGCTGTGCCGGACCTGAAGAAGGTGCCGCTGAAGATGAGTTCGGTCCTCCTCGCCAGCCAGCGGATGCCGGCCGGTAAAAAACAGCAGGAGAATCCACTGATCCGGGACGGTCAGCAGTTTGTGCCCAACCTGCCGCACGTCTTCCGACAGGATCAGCACATGTATCTGCTCTATGAGGTGTACGAGCCTGCCAGGGCCACGGCAGCCGAAGCGAACGCTGCCGCGTCTGAGGGTCCGGGGCCGAAAAACGTGAAAGCAGACAAAAATGCGGGGCCGCCGGTGCGAGTGATGACCAGCATCGAGTTTCTTTCCGGTGCCACGAAGGCCTTCGAGACGCCGCTGATTCAGGCTACGCAGCTCAACGATCCTTCGCGTGATGCTGTGGCCTTTCAGTTCGACGTGCCGCTGGCAAGCCTTAAACCCGGCACGTACATCTGCCAGATCAACGTGATCGATGACGCCGGCGGCACGTTCACCTTTCCGCGTACTGCTGTGCTCATCCGGCCCGCACCTTCGGCAGCGACACCGGCGCCCGCGGCCTCCGGAGCGAGTGGGCAAGGGAACTGAGCGAGGGTACTGGCGTACTACTCTCCATCACAATCGCGCGCGAGAAGCTCGGGCAGAGGGACTCTGTGTACTGAGGGTCGCCTGGTTCTTACGCCGCGATGAACCCTCGAAGGTACGTACCAGATTTGTACTCACTTATCCACGTCTTTTTTCTTCTGTACTCTTGCTCCCGCAAAGTGACCCCCCGGATAATCATGGAGAATCAAGGAGGGGTCACACACCCCGACAGTGAACCGATACGGCCGCCAGGATGTTCTTCGCATACTGCGTATCTCCTCCCGGCAATTGAGTGCGTGGGAGAGGGCAGGGCTCATTGTTCCCGCCGCGGACTACGGTTTCCAGGACCTGGTTCAACTCCGCAAGCTCCGCGACCTTCGCGCGCAGCGCATCTCCGCTTCGAACATCAAAGCCGGGCTCAGCGCCATGAAGGCGGTTTCCGGCATTTCCAATCCGCTGCTTCAGGCCGGGGTTGCGCTGCATGGTCCTCGTCTGGTCTTTCGCCACTCCGGCGCCACGATGGACCCCATCGCCGGCCAGTTCGAATTCGATTTTGAAGGAGGGGGGGCACGCCTCGAGATCGTCGAGGAAGGCGCGGTCAACGAAACTCAGCGCCAGAGCAAAATCAACGCCCTCTTCTTCGAGGGCGTTCGTTGCGAAGAGCAGGGAAAAATCGAGGAAGCTGCGAAGCTCTATGAAGAAACGCTTGCCGTCGGCGAGCACGCTCCAGCTGCTATCAATCTGGGCACCATTCTCTATAACAAGAGGCAGTTTGTTCGGGCGGAGCAGCTCTATCGGCGGGCTACAGTTGCCAATCCGGACTACGCGCTGGCCTTCTTCGATCTGGGCAACGCTCTCGATGAATTACAGCGCCTTCCTGAAGCGGTCGAGGCTTACGCGGCGGCGATTCGTCTCTCTTCCGGATACGCAGACGCGCACTACAACCTCGCTCTTGCGTACGAGCGCAGCAACGAACGCCGTCGCGCTCTGCGCCACTGGCGCGCGTACATCAAGCTCGATCCTGTGGGGCCATGGTCGAATCATGCGCGGCTGCAGGTTCGCAAGATTCTGGATCGGGAAGAACTGACGATCGTGTGGCGCCGCCCGAAGACGGCCATAACAGCGAATAGCTAGCGGCCAGCCGCTCCTATGTCAAAGCTTTTCACCGCAATCGCGTTCGGGCCTTTTCCGGCAGACAGAACTGTGAAGAGCGATCCGGTGATCGGCTGTCCCCTGGGCGTGTAGCTGATCGTTCGCACCACCGACACATCACCAGCCTCTCGATCCACGGCGAGCAGCAGGAACCCATTGCCTGAAAGGGCGAGCGGCCCTGGACCGTTGCCGACCTGGACTGTGTTCACCAGCTGGCCGTCGTCGATTGAGTATGCAGCCACTGTGTTGTCGCGTGAGTTGCTTACCCAAAGGGTCGAGTTATCCGCGCTGACGATCCCGCCCAGGGGCGCAGCGCCAACCGTGTAGGCGCCCCCCACGTTATTGGCGTTGGTCGCGATTTCCGACATCGTGTCGCCACCTGAATTCGAGACGAAAATTTCGCCGCCATCGGGTTTCAGGGCGAGATGGATCGGCCTCGGTCCTACATCGAGAAACGCCAGCAGCCGATCCGTGTGATCGGAAGGATTTGGGTTCTGCGGCTGAGCAAGTCCGATCGCCATGACCTGGTGTCCACCTGAGCATGCAACGAATGCTTTCGATGAATCCGGCAGAATTGCGATATCGGATGCTTCCGGGCATCCGCCAATTACGGCACGTACCTTCAGTTTTTCGACATCCAGGACCGTCGCGCTGTTGCCCGCACGGTTGGTCACCACGAGAGTTTCCCCGTCCGGGGAAATCCGGACGACTTCTGGTTCTTCGCCCACGCCGACCGCCCCAATCTCCCGGCGTTTTGCCAGGTCCAGAATCGACACATTGTTCGATCCGGTATTCGCTACGTACGCGCGCTGACCCTTCAGGTCGACACTGATCGACTCCGGTTCGCGATGGACAGCGATGGTGGCGACCAGCCTGTTAGTCACCGCGTCAATTACACTCACCGATGCGCTGCCGCGATTGACGACATAGACCTCGTCGCGTGTGGGGCTTACAGCGACATCGACGGGATCCTCGCCCACCGGGATGGAGGCGGCAGTCGCCATATGAACGAGATCGAGCACGGTGACCGAATTCCCGCCACCGTTCGTCACCCAGGCGTATTCGCGAAAGGCTGCAGGATACTTAGGAAAATGCTTCCGGCGGCACCCGCCTGCGACCAGAATCAGCGGAATGAGAATTCCGGCTGCGAGTGCGCGCTGCGCCTTGCGTCGTCTCGATGGCGATGGATTCAGTAGTGGCAATTCCACGGTCCGGTTCAGCATACATGCCCGCC
>Ga0335072_10010572_pt1 | contig 13275 bp, 10 predicted proteins | sample Lox_Sample_21_FD_206725 | JGI IMG/M metagenome (GOLD analysis project Ga0335072, IMG submission 206725) | Soil microbial communities from Loxahatchee National Wildlife Refuge, Florida, United States - Lox_Sample_2.1 | ecosystem: Environmental > Terrestrial > Soil > Wetlands | place: USA...
GCGCTGCAGAAGTATCTGCCGCTGATCCTGCTGGTCAACGTCTTTTTGCTGGTGGCGATCGTCCTGATTCTGGTGTTCGTGCTGCGACACCACTGAGCGGTGCGATCACTCCGGATTCGCAAACAGGAAGATCAGCTCCATCTCGGGATTGGGAATCTCTCCGGGTGCGTAGACGGCGAAATTGCGCGCCCGGGTGACGGCTTCCCAAACGGGTCCTGTCTTTTCCAGGGTGAAGTACTGGTATCGCAGCTTCACCGGAATAGCGCGCGGAGGTACGGGCACGTGGGTCAGTTTGAGACCCGGGAGGGCTTGACGGATGAGCTGTTCGATGTGCGTGGCGGAGCAGGCCTTCAGCAGTGCAGGCGCGCGGCTGATGAGATCGGCATCGCGGAGATCGGTGGCAATCGCCAGATAGGGCCGTGAATTCTCGAAATACTGATCCTTGTCGATAGCGGTAGCGTAGATGGAATCGCGGAGGGGTTTGAGCGGCAGTGCGACGAAATTGCTGGGAATCACAGTGTCCAGCAATTCCGCGATGGCATTATCCAGAGCGAGGAAGCAGGGACCCAGGCGTTCGTGATCGTACTGGGGCAGATCGCGCGGCTCCATCTTCGGAGAAAAAGTAGTCAGGGCGCCGGCCAGCGAGAGCATGTGAAGAAACAGCGCTTCAGGATGCACCTGTTTCGCATCGAGCAGATGGCGCGCCGCGGGCAGGTGCGAATTGATGGTGTAAAGGAGCCAGAAATTCGCGATGTCGGAGGCGCTGAAATCTGCGAGCGATTGATTGCGCTGGCGACGGGAACCCGCCAGCTGGCTGCTCCGCGCGATCATCGTCTCGATGAGGCTGCGCAGGATCCCGGTCAGGAGTTCGTTGCCCTTGAGGTTCAGCAGCGGTGGAGCAAATTCCGGGTCGAATCGGTAGCTCCCCGCTTCGGTCTTTTGCACCTGCGCCAGCGGCAAGAGGACCGAACCTTCGAGATTCTCGCCTTCGGCCAGGATCTGGAGGTTCTTGCGGGCAAGAGAGACGGGTTTCTCCACCCCGGAGCTGTTCTCGTCACGCAGCATCTGGAGCTCGGAATAGAAGCGTGTTCCTGCGGTGCCTCGCTGCAGGCCAATGTTGATGCCACTGGGACGTTCCTGGGGAATGGCCAGCCAGAACGCGCAGGCCGTGCGGCCGGCAGGGAAGCATTCTTCCAGCGTGCGCGACCCCGGCGGCGCATCGGAGGACGGCATATCGAGCAGGAGACCATCGGGGAAGATGCCCGACGCCTGGGTCAGGGTTAGACGGCCTTCGCTGAGCCCGGCGGCATCCAGCTGCAGCGAGAAAAATCCCCAGTTGCGCCAGGAAACGGCGCTGGAAACGAAACGCAGATTCTCCTCGAAGAAACGATCCTGGGCCTGCAGATGCTGCGGCGACAAAAAGATTCCTTTGGACCACACAACAGGCTGCAGCTGACGCATGAAGGCACTCCGTGAGGGCTTGAGTATACTGCAACGCATTTCCTGATTTTGAAGGGGAGAGCACGCGGGGTAACGGTGCAGCGAGGGGAGTTGGACTTGACACAGACCCAGGTGCACAGGCAATAATCAGTCCGCCCCTGCAACGAACGCAAGGACCTACCCCAGTCCAACGTCTGCGCGCCCGTTCGATCACTGCAGCAGAGCACGATCTCAGGACCTTGTTCCGGGGAAGGAAGAGTTCAGCGACAGTTGAGCTGTGCCCTGTGCGCGGCTCGGAGGATGAAGTCATGGCAAAGGAAAGTACCCAGCACAAGCTGGATCGCGTGCGTTCGCCGCGCGTGCATATCACCTACGACGTTGAGATCGGCGACGCCATCGAGATGAAGGAACTCCCCTTCGTCATGGGAGTTCTCGGGGATCTGACCGGCCAGCCCGAGGAGCCGCTGGCCGCGCTGAAGGATCGGAAATTCGTCGAGATCAATCCGGATAACTTTGACACGGTGCTGAAAGGGATGCAGCCGCACCTCGCGTTTTCCGTGGCGAACAAGCTTTCCGACGATCCGAACGCAGGGCAGCTCAAGGTCGACCTGCATTTTGAGAGCATGGACGATTTCTCTCCTGAAAATGTCGCGAAGCAGGTTGGCCCGTTGAAGGAGCTTCTGGACCTGCGAACAAAGCTGTCGGACCTGCGCGGAAGCCTGCAGGGCAACGACAAACTGGACGAAGCACTGTTCGAAGCTGTATCCAACACCGAAACGCGCGAGAAGCTTCGCGCCGAGCTGGGCAAAACCGGGGGTGAACAATGACCGCGCAGAAGGCACAGACTGCCGCCGCGACCGAAACCGTCGAGCAAACTTCAGAGCAGAGCCTGCTCGATCAGATTGTTGCTCAGGGCCGGTTCAACCGCGACGCGGCTGCAATGGAGCGTGGCCGGGACATGGTGAAGGAGTTCGTTTCCCAGGTTCTGCAGGGCCACATGTCGCTGACCCGGGATGCAGAAGCATCCATTCAGGCGCGCATTGCACAGATCGACCGTCTGATCTCGCAGCAGCTGAACGAAGTCCTCCACTATCCGGCTTTCCAGAAACTGGAAGCGACATGGCGCGGCATCAAGTATCTGGTGGACCAGTCGGAAACCAGCGAGATGCTGAAGATTAAGGTGCTGAACGCCTCGAAGCGTGAATTGCTCAAAGATCTGCAGAGGGCACCGGAGTTCGACCAGAGTGCGCTGTTCCGCAAGGTGTACGAAGAGGAGTTCGGCGTTTTCGGCGGCGCACCTTTCGCGGCGCTGGTCGGCGATTACGAATTCGGGCGTGGGCCGGAAGATATCGAGCTACTGGAGCGCGTTTCGCAGGTTGCTTCCGCGGCGCACGCGCCATTTCTCACCGCCGCAAATTCTGATCTGCTCAACCTGGGCAGCTACACACAGCTGGGAGCGCCGCGCGACATCGGTAAGATTTTCGATTCGACGGAGTACGCCAAGTGGAAGTCGTTCCGCGCCTCGGACGATTCGCGCTATGTTGCGCTGACTCTCCCCCATATTCTCATGCGGCTCCCCTACGGCAAAGACACCAAGCCCGTCGATGCTTTCGATTTCGAAGAAGCAGTGGATGGAACGGAACATTCGCGCTATTTATGGGGCAATGCAGCCTACGGTCTGGCGGCTCGCCTGACTAACTCCTTTGCCAAATACGGCTGGTGTGCTGCGATTCGCGGTGTGGAGGGCGGAGGCCTGGTCGAGGGGCTGCCGGCACATACCTTCCGCACCGATGAAGGCGATGTTGCGCTCAAGTGTCCCACGGAAGTGGCAATCACCGACCGCCGCGAAAAGGAACTGGCGGATCAGGGGCTGGTTCCGCTGGTGCACTGCAAGGGAACGGACTACGCTGCCTTCTTCAGCGTGCAAACGGCCAACAAGCCGAAGCTCTACGACAAAGATGCTGCCAATGCCAACGCGCGGGTTTCTGCGCAGCTTCCCTACATCCTGGCAATGTCGCGTTTCGCCCATTATCTGAAGGCCATGATGCGCGACAAGATCGGCAGCTTCATGTCCCGCCAGGACTGCGAGAAGTTTCTCAATCAATGGATCAGCAACTATATCTGCGCGGACGACAACGCTTCGCAGGCCGCAAAGGCGAAGCTTCCGCTGCGGGAAGCAGTGATCCAGGTTTCCGAAGTGCCTGGAAAGGCTGGAGCCTATCGTGCCGTTGCATTCCTGAAGCCACATTTCCAGCTGGATGAGCTCTCCGTTTCGCTGCGCCTGGTGGCAGACTTGCCCGCTTCGGCCCGTAAGTAGTATCAACCCGCATTAGCCTTGTGTTCTGACCCTAACAGCAGACGACGACTCAGAGCGCCTGCCCTCAAAGGAGATAGCGATGGCCGTAGATTATTTTCTGAAACTCGACGGGATCCAGGGAGAATCCCAGGTTACCGATCACAAAGACGAGATCCAGATTATGAGCTGGAGCTGGGGCGCCAGTCAGGTTTCTTCCGTGTCCGGCACGGGTGGCTCGGGTGCAGGCAAAGCCGACCTTTCCGATTTCTCCATCATGACCTATTTCGACAAAGCGACGCCGAAGTTCTTCAAGGCAATCTGCGCCGGAACGCACATTAAGTCTGGGACGGTGAGCGCTATCAAATCGGGCGCGGAAGGCAAGCCCTATCTGAAGGTGGACTTCAAAGAGCTCTTCGTCCGCAGCCTGCAGATTTCCGGATCCAGCGAAGTTCCCAGCGTCAGCATTGCTTTCACCTACAACGAGATCAAGATCGACTATTCGACCCAGAACGAGCAGGGCAACCTCGCCAGCACCGGCCCTGTGACCTACAACCTGAAGGAAAACAAGCTCAGCTAAGGCGATCCGTATGGACGCGCTGTCTCTGTACCGCGCCGGCCAGCTGCAACCGGCGATCGATGCGCTTGGTGGCGAGCTGAAGAAGCAGCCGCTCGACACCAGGCGCCGTACCTTTCTCTTCGAGCTGCTCTGTTTCGCCGGTGACTACGACAGGGCAGCCAAACAACTCGATATCCTGGCCGACGCGAGCGCTGAAGCCTCTGCAGGGGCGATGCTGTATCGGTCTGCGCTCCATGCGGAGAAAACTCGGCAGGAGATGTTTACCCGCGACCAGTTGCCGCTGGGATCGGCCCATGCCGCCGTTCCCGGCGAACTGAACGGTTCGGCGTTTACAGAACTGGCGGACGCGGACCCGCGCATCGGGGAGCATCTGGAAGTCTTTATCGCAGGCAGCTACACATGGGTTCCGCTTGCCTACATTGAGGCGGTTGAGACCGCCGCTCCGAAGCGCCTGCGCGATTTGCTCTGGCTGCCGACGACTCTGCACACGACGGCGGACTTTCGCCTGCAGGATCTGGGAGAAGTTCTGATCCCCGTGCTGAGCCCACTTTCCTGGAAGCATGCGGACGATGCAGTCCGGCTCGGACGTACGACAGTGTGGGAAGCCGACGAGAAGTACGGCGAGATTCCACTGGGCCAAAAGCTGCTGCGTTCTGGCGAGCATGAGGCGCCAATTCTGGAGATGAGAAATCTGAGTTTCCATCACGCGGGGGAGACGGCGGTACGTGCCACTCCGTGACGATCTGCTGAATCCGATTCCGGGGGACAACCCGACAGGCGTGAGCCTGCGCTACGAACGGATTTACGACCAAATCAAGGAAGCGCGCACCGAGGACGATGACTCGATCCCTGCCGGCGCCTGGGAGCGAGTGGCCAAGAAGGCCGATCATCCGCTGGTCATCAAACTGGCTGGAGAGGCACTGGCGAACAAGAGCAAGGATCTTCAGCTGGCGGCGTGGCTGGCGGAAGCCCATGTCCGTCGCGAAGGCATCCAGCTGGTGCCCCCATGTCTGAAGCTGTTCCAGGACCTGCAGGAGCAATTCTGGGAGACGCTTTATCCGGAAATCGAAGACGGAGATGCCGGAATGCGAGCGGTGCCCATCGAATGGGCAGCGAATCGTATCGCCGCAATCCTGCGGGAATCACCGCTGACGCGGGATGGGCTCAATTTTTACCAATATCGGGAATCGCGGGCTATCGGCTACGAGGCCGATGCCGCTTCAAGCGATGCCCGGCGCGAAGCGCGGGAACGCGCGATCGCGGATGGGAAGCCGACCGCGGAGGATTTCGATAAGGCGCTGGCATCGACGCCGAAGGCCTACTATGTGGCCCTCGATGAGGCGATGGTCCAGTCGAGTGAGGGCGTCGATGCGTTGCAGGCCTTCTGCGAGGGGAAGTACGGCGATGATGCTCCCGGTTTCGGTAAGTTACGTACGGCGCTCGAGGAAGTAGGCCACGTGGTGTCGGCATTGCTTGCCGAAAAGCGGAAAGCCGAGCCCGACGCCGTTGCGGTAAGTCAGACGGCAGAAACGGCAGAGCCGGAGGCTGAAGCGGCGGCGCCTGCGGAGATCAGCGCCGCGCAGCCGGCGGGCGCGCCGGCGGCGAGAAAAACCCTTTCCGCGGAACCGGCGGATGACGACGATGCGATCCGGCGGGTGCAGTCCTGTGCGCACTATCTGCAGAAGAACCGGCCGGCAAATCCGGCTGCGTACTTGCTGCAGGCCTCCCTGCGCCTGGGCGAGATGCGGGAGCAGGGAAGCTGGGCCTCCTACGATTTTCTGGTGTCGCCCTCTACCGAGACACGGCAGAATCTGAAGCGCCTGGCGGCCGAGTCGAATTGGGAGGAGTTGTTGAAGACGGCGATCGCAGCGGTGGGCGAGCCTTGCGGGCGAGCGTGGCTCGACGTCCATCGTTACGTGTGGAAGGCGAGCAGTGAAGCGGGATATTCCGCTGTCGCGTCGGCGGTTATTTCCACGCTGCAGGGAGTGCTGAAGGATGTGCCCGAGATTCCGAGCTGGACGTTGAATGACGACACGCCGGCGGCCAATCCCGAGACGCAGCGCTGGCTGCAGGAAACTGTGCTGCCGCCCCCGCCGCCTGTCGTCGCGACGGATTCCGAGCCGGCACTAGTGTCTGCTGCGCCCGCGCAGAAAGAGGCTTCACCGGAGAGTGGAGCGCCGGATGTGCTGGAGATTGCGCGCGACTTTATTCGACGTGGACAGCTGCCTCAGGCCATCCAGCTGCTGATGCGCGACGCCGCGCAGCAACCGAGCGGACGCGCCCGCTTCCAGCGCCGTTTGCAGATCGCTCAACTGTGCATGAACGCAGGCCAGGGAAAGATCGCGCATCCCGTTCTGGAAGAACTGGTAAAGGAAATCGAAGAGAGGCGCCTGGAGGAGTGGGAAGACGGCGAGATGCTTTCACCGGCACTGGCGTTGCTGCTGCAGTGCCTTGGGGGTGGTGACAACAACGGGGTGCGCGACGCGCTGTTTGCCCGGTTGTGCCGCATCGATCCCATCGCTGCCATGAACTTCTCACACTGAAAGGGCTCGCGCAAATGGCACGTTCAACGACAGAAACGCTGGTGACGCAATCCGTGCTCGACCGGCTGATGGCAGTGGAGGAATGGCCGAGCACGCGCTCGCAGTCCCTGCGCTTCTTCAAGGATGCGCTGAAACGCGATCTGGAGTGGCTGCTGAACTCGCGCCAGCCGCCGCTGCCGCAGCTGAGCGCATACCCGCTGGCGCGCGCGTCGATCGTTAACTACGGTTTGCCCGACATCACAAGCCTCGGCCTGGCTTCGGCGTCCGATCATCGACAGCTACGCCTCGCCATCGAAGCCTGTGTGCGTGCCTTCGAGCCGCGGTTGACAAATGTGCGCGTATCGATTGATGACAGCGACCGAGGCGATCGGCGACTGCGCTTTCACATCGAGGGCATGATGAAGCTGGATCCGGCTCCCGAAGAAGTGACGTTTGACACGGTACTGGAACTCGCCAGCGGCGAGTACACGGTGAAGTAAACGATGCGCGAAGAACTTCTCGAATATTACGAACGGGAACTGACTTATCTGCGGCAGCTGGGGAGCGAGTTTGCGCGAAAGTATCCGCGCGTGGCCAGCCGGCTGCTGCTGGAACCGGACCGATGCGATGATCCTCATGTCGAACGCCTGCTGGAGGGATTTGCCTTCATGGCAGCGCGAGTCCATCTGCGCGTGGACGATGATTTTCCTGAGATCACTTCGGCGTTGTTGGGCATTGTTGCGCCGCACTATCTGCGGCCCATTCCCTCGATGTCGGTCGTCGAATGTCAGCTGGATCCGGAACAGGGGAAGCAGACCGCCGCGGTCGAGATCCCGGCGCGCAGTGGTCTGGTCACCAAGCGTACCGTGGACGGATTGGCTTGCCGTTTTCGCACCACCTATCCGGTGAAATTATGGCCCGTGTCGGTTGGGCTGAGCGAGTGGCGGCAGCCCGAGCGGCTTGCCGAGCCGGTGCGGATTCCGGGCGCTGTGGGCGTGGTGCGCGTGTTGTTGCGATGCGGGCGAGATATCACGTTTGACCAGCTCGGAATCCAGGATCTTGCGTTTCACCTGAACGGGGAGACAAACCTGGTCCACACGCTCTACGAGCTGCTCTGTCGCAATTGTGTGTCGATTCTGGTACGCAATCCGGAGCAGCGAGGCGGCAAAGTGGTGACTCTTGCGCCTGCGCAGCTGCGGGCGATGGGGTTCGAGCCCGATGAGGCGCTGCTTCCCTGGCCCAGGCGCGCATTTGACGGCTACCGGTTGCTGCAGGAGTACTTCACCTTTCCGGAGAAATTTCTGTTCTTCCAGTTGAATGGTCTGGAGGCACTGAGCCAGGCAGGCTGCCGGGAACAGGCTGAGATTCTGTTCTGCATTTCGCGATTCGATCGCTTTGAGCGGCAGCAGGATCTCGAAACCGGTGTGACCGTGCGAACTCTCCGACTGGGCTGCACTCCGGTTATCAATCTGCAGTCGCAGGTAGCCGAGCCGATCCTGGTGAGCCAGACAAAGCAGGAGTACGACATTATCCCCGACGTGCGGCACCAGGACACTACCGAGATATTTGCGATTGAGGAAGTCCTGGCGTCCAATACGGCGCGACGCGAGAGCATCCGCCTCGAGCCGCTCTACGCGTATCGTTTTCAGGCGCGTAAAGAGAGTAAGCGCGTTTACTGGCATGCGATCCGCCGGATGAATGTCTTTGGCGAGCGCGCGCCCTCCTCGCTGCATTTGTCTCTGGTCGACGTCGATGGGTTGCTGACGGAGCCGAACGCCGAAGTGTTGACTGTCCGCTGCGAGTGTTCCAGTTTCGACTTACCGTCGCGTCTCCCTTTCGGTTCCGAGGAGGGAGACTTCATCGCCGAGGACTATCCCGCCGTTCGTGGAATCACCGCCCTGCGGCGGCCGACGCCAACCTATCATCCTCCCGATGCGAAAGGGCAGTTATGGCGTCTGGTGTCGCAGCTGTCACTCAATTACCTCTCTCTGGATGAGCAGGGAATCACCGGATTGCAGGAGATCCTTCGTCTGCATAACTTCACCGATTCCTCCTATCTGGAGAATCAGATCGGAGGAATTACCAGGCTGAACTTCAGCCCGCATTTTGCATTGATGAGTTCGATCTACGGGAACCTGCCGGCGCGGGGCACTCGGGTGGAAATGGAGCTGGACGAGCGACAGTTTGTCGGAGGAGGCGCATACTTGTTCGCCAATGTGCTTGACCGGTTTCTGGGAAGCTACACCTCAATTAACAGCTTCTGCCAACTGATCGTACGTACCAACCAAAGAAAGGAGGTGCTGGGCGAATGGCCACCCAAAGCGGGCTACAAGCCGCTGATCTGAAATTCGAACCGATCCGGAAGCTGCTCGAACAGGACCCCTGGTCCGTACAGTTTTTCCAGGCGGTACGCTTGCTGGAGAGGCTGTACCCCGAGCGCAATCCGGTGGGATTGTTCGTTGCACCGTCGTCAGAGGTGGTTCGGTTTTCGTCGCTTCCCACGCTGTCATTTCCGGCCAGCGAGACGGCAAGCCTCGCCATGGCAGACGAAGGACAGCCGGCTCAGATGCAGGTGAACTTTATGGGCTTGTCCGCCGCGGTCGGCGCATTACCCGATCCGTACACCGAGTTTCTTCTCGAGCGCGCGAAGGCGAAAGATTCCGGTCCGGGGGAGTTCTTCGATCTGTTCAATCACCGCATGATTTCCCTGTTCCATCGCGGCTGGGAGAAGTATCGCTTCTACATCGCGTATGAACGGACCGGGGCCAGCGATGATGGAATCAGCAGGATCTTGTTGCACCTGATCGGTCTTGGAACCAGAGGGCTCACGCATCGCATGAAGATCGAGGACGATGCCTGCCTCTATTACGCGAGTCTGCTCTCCCAGCGTCGCCCCACTGCTCAGGGTCTGCAGCAGTTGCTGGAAGACTACTTTGAGGTTCCCGTTCAGGTGGAGCAGTTCACCGGAGCCTGGAACCGCCTGCCGGCCGGCAACCAGACTTTCCTGCGCGACAGCGGCGCATTTTGCGAGCGGCTGGGCATGGGAACCATTGTCGGCGATGAAATTTGGGATCAGCATGGCACGGTTACTCTGCGCATCGGCCCGATGAACTTCGCGACCTACAGAGAATTTCTGCCAGGAGGCCGCGCGTTTATCGAGTTGCGGGCCTGGCTGCACTTCTACGCCAATCGGGAATTCGACTTTGTTATTCAGCCGGTGCTCGAACGGGCGGAAACGCCGCCCGTGCAACTCGGCATCGGGGGACCGGAAGCGGCACGTCTGGGACTGGTGAGCTGGATCAGGAACCGGCCTCTCCACCGCGATCCGGATGAGGCCAGCTATCGGTTGTCGTAGAGGGATTTTGTGAACCCAGGGGAGCAACGAAGATGAGCCTGAACCTGAAGTCGTTAATCGGCAAACTGAACGACAGCACCCGCAATGCATTGGAGGCTGCAGCCGGGCTGTGCGTTTCACGGACACACTACGACATCGAAATCGAGCACTTTCTGCTCAAAGCGCTCGACAGCAGCGACAACGACATGGCCTTCGTTCTCAAACAGTATGGGGTCGATCGTTCTCGCCTTACCGCTGAACTGCAGCGCAGCCTCGACCGCCTCAAGAGCGGCAATGCGCGGAGCCCTGCCTTTAGTCCCTATCTCGTCAAACTGCTGACCGAGGCCTGGACAATTGCGACTCTCGAATATGATGCGGACCAGATTCGTACCGGCTTCGTGCTGCTCGCGCTCCTGCAGAGCGAAGAATTGTCTCGGATCATTCGCGATGTCAGTAAAGAGCTGCAGCTCATCCCGGTTGAGGCCTTCCGCAAGGACTTTTATAACGTCACTGGGAAGTCGCATGAAGCGACGGCGGAATCGAAACAGCCCACCGCCGGAGAAGACGGAGAAACGCCGCGTCCCAGCTCCGGAAAGACGCCCCACCTCGATCAGTACACAGTAAACCTGACCGCGCATGCGAAAGCGGGCAAGATCGACCCGGTACTGGGGCGCGATCAGGAAATCCGGCAGGTGATCGACATCCTGATGCGCCGCCGCCAGAACAATCCGATTCTGACCGGGGAAGCCGGGGTAGGGAAGACCGCTGTCGTTGAGGGCTTCGCGCTGCGCCTTGCTGTCGGAGATGTGCCGCCCGCCCTCCGCAACGTCCAGCTTCAGAGTCTCGACATGGCGCTTTTGCAGGCTGGTGCCGGTGTGAAGGGCGAATTCGAGAATCGCCTCAAGGGCCTCATCAATGAAGTGAAGTCGTCGCCGCACCCTGTTGTTCTGTTCATCGACGAAGCGCACACGATGATTGGGGCCGGCGGCCAGGCTGGACAGAACGATGCGGCGAATCTGCTGAAGCCGGCGCTGGCGCGCGGTGAATTACGCACGATCGCGGCAACCACCTGGTCTGAATACAAGAAGTTCTTCGAGAAGGATGCAGCGCTGGCGCGGCGCTTTCAGGTGGTCAAGGTGGAAGAGCCCTCGGAAATCCAATGCGATGCGATGTTGCGCGGCATGGTGGCGGCGCTGGAGAAGCACCATCAGCTGCGCATCCTCGATGAGGCAGTGACGGCCACGGTGCGGCTCTCGCATCGTTATCTCGCTGGACGCCAGTTACCCGACAAGGCGGTCAGCGTGCTCGATACCGCGTGCGCACGCCTGGCGCTCGGTCAGAACACCACGCCCCCCGCGATTGAAGATGCAACGCGGCATATCGATGATCTGAAAGTCCAAAAGCAAATCCTGGAGCGCGAAACCACCGTCGGCGAAAACCACGCCGAGCGTCTGGCGGCGATTGAAGAGCAGTTAGCCGCCAGCGAAGCCACGGTAGCGAAGCTGAAGACACAATGGGAGCAGGAAGTCGAACTGGTGCGGCGAATCCGAGCGATGCGCAACGCGCTTGAAACGGGAGCCGAGGCGGTTCCGGCGGAGGGTGACGAAAAAACAGGTGTGAAGCCATCGCTCCAGGCCCTGGAAGCTCTGGAAGAAGAGCTGAGAACCATTCAGGCGGAGAATCCACTGCTGCACGTGTGCGTCGATGAACAGATCGTGGGCGAGGTGATCTCTGCGTGGACGGGAATACCGGTCGGCAAAATGGTGAAGGACGAGATTGCCGCCGTTCTTGACTTGGACAAACATCTTCGCAGCCGCGTCATCGGGCAGGATCATGCTCTGGGTGCGATTGCGCAGCGCATCATCACGTCGCGGGCGCGGATGGACGATCCTGGTAAACCGGTGGGCGTCTTCATGCTGGTGGGGCCGAGTGGCGTGGGCAAAACAGAAACGGCGCTGGCTTTGTCAGATTTACTCTACGGCGGCGAACGCAACCTGATCACGATCAACATGTCGGAGTTTCAGGAGGCACACACGGTCTCGACGCTGAAAGGCTCGCCCCCCGGATACGTTGGCTATGGTGAGGGAGGCGTGCTCACCGAGGCTGTGCGCCGTCGCCCCTACTCCGTTGTCCTCCTCGATGAGGTGGAGAAGGCGCATCCCGACGTGCTGGAGCTGTTCTTCCAGGTCTTCGACAAAGGAAACATGGAGGATGGCGAGGGAAGGTCGATTGACTTCAAGAACACGATCATTATTCTCACCAGTAACGCGGCCACGGACACCCTGATGAAACTGACCGCTGACAAGGAAACCATGCCAGACAGCGAGGGGCTGGCGCTGGCCATTAAGCCGGAGTTAAACAAGATCTTTAAACCGGCATTTCTCGGGCGCATGATGATCGTGCCATATTTCCCGGTCCGGGATGAGGCCCTGCGTCAGATCATCAGGCTGAAGATTGGCAAGATTCAGCGGCGCATCCAGGAAAACCACAGGATTGCGTTGATCTGCGACGAGAGCGTGCTGGACGAAGTTGCGAAGCGGTGCACGGAGGTGGAAAGCGGTGCGCGCAATGTCGACAACATTCTCTCAAATACGATGTTGCCCGAGATTTCGCGCGAGGTGCTGGCCCGGATGGCGCAGGAAGCTCCGACGGAGCGGATTCACATCGGTGTGGGGCCGGAGGGCAACTTTACGTATCAGTGGTAGTTACCCGTCTCCGGGGGGGCGCAGAAGGCTGTCGTGCCGCCAGCTCGCGATAGGACGAACTGAAATCTATGAGCTCTTTTCTCCAGGATCTCCGGCTTTTGCGTTTCACCAGCCCGCTGGGAGAGAACGTTCTTCTGCCCGAACATCTCTCCGGAGTGGAAGCCATTTCGGATTTGTTCCGTTACCAGGTCGATTTGCTGGTGGATGCGGAACAGGAGATCGATCCCGGGGATATCGTCGGGAAGTCGGTGACGGTCGGCATTCGCGCCGACAGCGCGGGTACCGAACGTTTCATCAACGGCATCGTCGCGAGCTTTGAAACGCGCGGCGGCGACGAGGAGTTCCATAACTACTGCGCCTGGGTGGTGCCCAGCCTGTGGGTGTTGACTCTGAACAGGAAC
>Ga0335072_10010574_pt1 | contig 13273 bp, 7 predicted proteins | sample Lox_Sample_21_FD_206725 | JGI IMG/M metagenome (GOLD analysis project Ga0335072, IMG submission 206725) | Soil microbial communities from Loxahatchee National Wildlife Refuge, Florida, United States - Lox_Sample_2.1 | ecosystem: Environmental > Terrestrial > Soil > Wetlands | place: USA: Florida...
AGTCCGATTCGATATGCTATATTTTCTTTGGGCGTATAGTCAGCAAACGCCCGCTCTACTGAGTGTTGCTCAACATTCAGCCCGCAACATCCCAAGGACGCGTAGCTCAACTGGCAGAGCATTCGACTCTTAATCGACAGGTTGAAGGTTCGATTCCTTCCGCGTCCACCAACTGTTCCAATCATTGGCCTCTTCGGGTGTTTCCCCTAATCCAGCCAGATGTCTTTCCATCCCGATCGAAGTAGCGACCTGCTGTTTTCTCATTCCCCCAAGAGTTTATTCACTCCGAGCGAAGCAAATCAGCCGGGTTGATATACAACGCACGCACAACCGCCGGCGCCGCAGCAAAGATGGCTGCCAAAAAAATGATCAGACATGGACCCGCGAGTTGGATGGGATCGGACGCCTTCACTTGGTACAGCAGTGATTCAATATAGCGCGTCGACAAAACCCCGAACGCCAAACCCGTAACTGTTCCAAAAGCAAGAGCGATGGAAATCCCCGAAACAATGGGCCGGACCACATTGCCGGACCGCGCTCCGAGTGCAATGCGAATACCGATTTCGCGATGCCTTTGCACCACAGAATAGAAGAGAACCCCATACAGGCCGACGCCGGCGAGCAGTATTGCGACCACAGCGAAGAACATAGCCAATGTTGCGAGCATACGCTCGCGAATGGTTTGCGCATCGAGAAGTTCCTTTTGCGTCTGGACATTGCTGACGCGCAACTCGGGGCGCACGCGCCCTACCTCCTGGCGAAGTTGCGAAGCCAGGGAAAGAGGGTTTGCGGAACTAATGCGCACGATGTAGGTTACTTCGCTCATCGGCCTCAATGCGGTCTGGCTCAGCGGGCGGTGTATTGGCACAAAGACTACCGGCAACATTGTCCGGATATTGCTGTAGTAGGCATCGGCGACCACTCCTACAACCTGCATTCGCTCGCGAGAGCCATCGTCGGATGCCTTATCGAAGGATCTGCCGACAGGGTTGTTGTCCTTAAGGAATTCGCGAGCGAATGTCTGATTGACGATCGCTGCCGGAGGATAGCCATCGCTTTGGCGAAAGTCCCTGCCGGCAAGCAGTGGGATGCGCATTGTCTCGAAGAAGCCGGGTGACACATTGAGAAAATAGCCGAGATCGACGCTGGGCGGTCCACCGTTGAATGAGATCGAATCATTCCAACTGTCCCCTCCGAGCAGGGGCCATGCGGCCTGGGATACACGATCGACGCCGGGCATCGCGCGCAAGTGATCCTCAACCTGGTCCCAATAAGCCGCCGGTTGAGGACGATGTGCGACGGTATCAAGCAACAGGAGCCCCTCCGCGGAAAACCCGGTAGGTTTAGTCGAGAGACGTTCAAAGGTAGTTACAAATAATCCGGCTACGAAGACCACCAGGAAACAAAACGCGACCTGGGCCGCAATCATGCCGTGCATCAAGCCCGGCCGCGCATGGCAATCGTCACCTCTCAGGGCACTGACCGGTTTGACAGACGAAGCGCGCAGCGCAGGCACGAGCCCAAAGAGCAACACCACGCATGCGATCAGGAGCATGCCAAACCCGAGCACTCTCCAATCGGCCGGAAGAATCAACCGGGCGGGGTTGTCGGGGGGATTGATCATGTTGACCACAAAGGGGGCCGACCACCAGCTGAACAATGCACCGCCGAGGGCGGCGAAAAAAGCCAGCAGTGCACTCTCCGCCAGAACCAGACGCACCAGCCGCATCCGCCCGGCCCCGATGGAAACCCGGAGCGCCATCTCGCGCGCCCGGGTTGCTGCCTGGGCGGTCATCAGATTGGCCACATTGACGCAGGCGATCAGCAGCACCATCACCACCAGCAATCCAATTGCGGCCAGGGCCCGGCTGTACTCCTTCTGCATCCCGGATGCGCCGGTGGGTGCAGGCTCGAGGCGGACCTGGTTCGCGAGAACGTTGCGCAGCGTCTCTTGTGACAGGCCCGTCTCTCCACTCAAACGGTTCCTTTCGAACGCATAGTTAATGGCGGCGAGTTTTGCCCGGAGCGGCTCGATCGCAACTCCCGGAGCCACGACGGCAAGCGTGCGCATCCAGGTCGAGTCCCGGCGCGCGACACCGCGATGCATCATGGTCGGGACGAAGATATCGACCACGATACCGGGCTCGGTCCCGGTGAACTCCTTTCCGCTGACGCCGACGATCTCGTACACGCCATCGCCATATTGGAAGGTCCGTCCGACCACGCCCGGATCGCGTCCGAACCGCCTGGTCCAATAGTCGTAAGAAAGCACCGCGTACGGAGCGGCGCCAGGTGTGCGGTCGTCCTTCTCGGTAAACAGCCGTCCGGCTGCGGGCTTAATTCCAAAGGTTGGAAACATCCATCCGGAGACGTACTGAACGACTGCCTTCTCCATTTCCTGATCGGTTCTGTAAGTGATGTCGCTGCGATCGGCGTAGGAGACCGCGATCAGTTCCGCTTCGCCCTTGGCCGCGGCGCGCATCAATTGAAAATCGGGATATGCCCAGGAATCCCACTCGCCGGGCTTGTTATCGAAACCCATGCCACGGCGTGACAGCACGTAAAGTCTTTCCGGGTGTGCCACGGGCAGCGGACGCCACAGCAGGGCGTCGATGAGCCGGAAGGCGGACGTGCAGGCGCCGATGGCTAATGCGAGCGACACGATAGCGGCGGCGGATGTGACGCGATTCCGTTTGACCTGCCTCCAACCAAAGAGGAAATCGGCGCGCACTGCGTCGGCCCAGGCTACGACACGGATATCGTGGCTCTCGTCGCGCCGGCGAAGGGTATCGCCGAGCGCTTTCCGCGCCTCGGCCGGATCTCTCCCCGCAAGGATTGCCTCCTCCAGGTGTGACGCGTATTCTTCCTCGATGTCACGGTTCAGGCGCTCCCCGCGAAACACGTTTGCCACGCGCGACAGGAGTGACATTTCAGGCCATCCTCAGAACCCGGTTCACGGCCGAAGTGACCGTCTGCCATCGCACTTCTTCCGCAGCTAGCTGTTCTTTTCCTGCCTTGGTCACTTCGTAAATGCGGGTGCGCCGCCCTGTCTCCCGTTTCACCCACTCGGCTCGAATCCAACCCGCCTCCTCCATTCGGTGTAAAGCGGGATAGAGCGAGCCCTCCTCCGCGCGCAGCACGTCGTCGGATGTCTCGGCGATTGCCGTCATGAGGGCATAGCCGTGCAGCCGTGGGCGCCGGGAGAGAATCTTCAGAACGAGAAGGTCAAGTGCTCCTTGTAACGAGTCATTCTTCGCCATATATAGACATCTTAATAAGGCATCTGATCAAGCCTGTCAAGATCGATCTCTGTAGTGCCGCCATCCCGGGCCCTCACCCCAACAAACAATCGTTCTTTCACGGGCTATTACGGCTCGGCTAAAAGCCGCGCCCTGATACAGACAACACAAAGCTCCTCGTTCCATACATTCGCGGTGGAGGATTTTTGGGCGAGGGCCAACTGGCAGTCCAAGAGCGGAAAATTGTTCGCAGTTTTTTGGCTTTCCTGTACCCTAGCACTCTATGAAAACGCCAGTGCAGGTTTTGCTTTTCTTGTCTCTCGCCTTGACCGCCCGAGCGGACATTGTTGTACTCCATGATGGCACTAGCTATTCCGGACATTTCGCTCCGGCCGGAAACGGTACGCTCTCGTTCGTCGACAACCAGGGCATTCATTATGACCTGCCGGTGAAGGATGTTCAGTCGCTGGTGTTCTCGAATGCGGATGACCACCTGACGCTGCGCAACGGCAGAACGTATTCCGGCCAGTTACAGGGCATGACGATGATCCCGTTCGAAGGGAACGGCGGGATCGATTACCAGTTTCCGCTGCGCGACGTCAGCTCGCTCATTCTCACCGGTGCGACGGCACCCGCAGTGGCGCGGCACATTCCCACAGTGGTGATCCCGGAAGGCACCGACATCGTGATTCGCACCGACGACTCGATTCAGTCGGGACAGGGATCCTCCGGACAGCTTTATCCGGCGACGATTGAGCAGGACGTTTATGGCGGCTCTGGGAGTGTTGCGATCCCCGGAGGCACCCGGGCGAAACTGGTGGTCAGCAATGTTCGCAGCGGCGGCGCGGTGCACAGCCCGGAGCTGGTGCTCGATTTGTATTCCATCGATGTGCACGGCGAAGAATACCGGGTGGATAGTTCTTCCGTTACAGAAAGCAATCGGAGCGGCTTGGGTGCAAACCGGCGTACCGCGGAGTTTGCCGGAGGGGGAGCGGGACTCGGCGCGCTGTTGGGCGCTGCTTTCGGCGGCGGAAAAGGCGCCGGCATTGGCGCACTGGCGGGAGCCGGCGGAGGAGCCCTCACGCAGCTCTTCACGCGGGGTAAGGAAATCAAGGTTCCAGCAGAAACGGCAATGACGTTTCGCCTGGAGCGAACCCTGGTGTTGCACCCATAAGGTCAGCGGGCGCCGACGACTCCGGCATCCTGCAGCGCTTGTTTCTCTGCATCCAGCGATGACGTATGCAGCTGCACTACGTGCCGCATGGCGGCCTCTGCTTCTTGCGTATGGCCTTCGGAACGCAATGCCCGAGACAACAAATAGAACGAACCTGGATCCTCCGGATTCATTTCGACGGCCTGCCGCAACAGACGAACCGCATCTGCAGTGTCATGCTGCTGCAGATAGGCTTTGCCCATGTAGAAATAAGTGGCCCAGGAATCCGGCGTCAGGGCCTGTGCCTGTTGGAGATAAGACAACCCCTCGTCATAGCGCTGTAATTGAACCAGCAGAGCCCCGAGAAAATAGAGGGCGCTCGCATCTTCGGGATCGGCAGCAACGGCAAGCTTGAGCTGTTTTTCGGCGTCTTCATTTCTCTGCAGGCTGATGTAAACCTTGCCGAGTTCGCGGTGCGCCCCGGGAAATCCCGGCTCGGACTGCAGGACGGACTTGTAGGCTTGCTCTGCCGCGGGAAATTGCGCCGCATCGTAGTAGGCATGGCCCAGCAGGAAGTTCGCTTGGGCGGGGGTCGCACTATCAGCAAAAAGCCTGGTAAATACTTCCTTGGCCTGTGACGCCTTTCCTGCCCGCGCATAGGCGACTCCCAGTAAGTATAGAGCGGCCGGATCGGCATGTTGCGCCTGGGTCAAGGGCTTCAGCAGATATAGTCCTTCGTCCGGATGGCCGCTAAAGGTGAGGCAGGTAGCGAGAAGCATCGTTGCCTGCGGATCGGAAGGATTGCGGGCGTGTAAGTTGCGGAAGTATGGCAACGCGTGCGTGTAGTCTTCCTGCTTCAGGTAGGCGAGCCCGAGGTCCAGCTGAATTTGGCGCAGTTCCGGATGCATATGCAAGACCTGCTGGTAGGCCTCAATTGCTTTGCCATAGCGATGTGTTTTGGCATAGAGCACGCCCAGGTTTGCGAGCGCGCTGGTGTTGTGCGGATTCTGCGCGAGCACCTTCTTGAATCCGTCCTCCGCCTGCGCGTAGTCGCCGGCGTTTAGCGCCTGCGTGGCAGCTTCGAAGATTTGCCGGACGCTCTCCTGCTGCATTGCTACGGCAGCAATGGGGCAGCATGTCAGCACTATAGCGAGAGCCGGGCCAAGGAACTTCATCAAAGGTCTACCAATCAAGTTTAGATCAAAAAAAAGGCCGGACCCGGTGTGACGCGGGTCCGGCCATGCTCAGGAGAGATTAGAAGTAGAACTTGCCTCCGAGTTGCAGGAGGCGGGGGTCGCGCGCCGAGGTGATCTGGCCCGACGCTCCGGCGTACTGACCGGTAAATTGCGTTCCGGGGGTAGGAGCGATGAGTCCGTTGTTCACAGTTCCCCACTGCGTATGGTTGAAAACGTTGTAGGCTTCGAAGCGCAGCTGGATTCGCGTGTTCTCGGTGAAGTTGAAATTCTTGAACAGCGACATATTCCAGTTGTCTACACCGGGGCCATAGATGGAATTACGACGGAAATTACCATAGGTTCCCAGGGCGGGGGCCTGGAAGACCGCGGGGTTGAACCACATGGGGAATTGTCCCGCGGGCTCGTTGTGATTGTGGGGCGTGAGGATCGCTCCGCCAATGTAGTCCGGACGTATGTGGCCGAACGACATAGCGCCTGTCTGCGCATACGAGGGATTTTGAAATCCTCCCCCGGTTCCGAGGTTGCCGCTGGCAAACAAGTCGCAGGCATCGTTGGTGGTCGCTCCGGTGGCGCCTCCGCTAAGGCACGGAGTTCCACTCCAGAACTGGGTCACGCCCGACCACTCCCATCCTCCGGCGGTCAGCTGCACCAGCTTGTTGTGACCCTTGAACTCAGGGAGATCATAGACGTACTGGAAGTTGAAGACGTTCCTGCGGTCGAAGCCAGCCGGTGCATAAAAAGGCTTGAGACTGGTGTAGGTAGGGAAGGCATTCTGGTCATTGTCCACATCATCCAGGTCGATGGCTTTGGACCAGGTATAGTCGGCGTTGAAGGTGAGCTTGTTACTGAAGCGGCGGCTCACTTTCACCTGCAGGGCATTGTACGAGCTTTGGGCGCCAAACCGGTTGAAGAAGATAGTGCTATAGCCCTTGTAGGGCAGGATGGCCTGCGTCACGTTGTTGACGGTGGAGAGAATATTTGTATTCGTCGTTGTTCCGAGAGGAAGTTGCTCGAGCTGCTGGTTATACATCAGGTGACGGCTGGTGTTGCCTATGTAGCTTATATCCAGCACCATCCGGTTCGGCAGCTCCTGTTGAATACCGAGGTTGTATCCGTAAGTGGTGGGAATCTGCCCTGCTTGGTCCGTGCCCAGCACGCCGGAAGAAGGCGTTAGAGGAGCGCCATTCACGACGGACGAAGAGAGATTCCCGATATTTCCGCCGTAGATTGTGGGTGTATATACGGTGGGAGGATTGCTCACGCTCGAAAAGTTGAACACGTTCTGCTCGTAGCGCTCGTAGAAAATGCCGAAGCCTCCGCGGAGTGCCGTCTTGCCGTTACCGAAGACATCATAGGCAAAGCCAAGGCGCGGACCGAGGTTGTTCCAGCGGTAATTCAAGCCACCCTTGGGAAACCCTGGCGTGCCTTCCTGAACCATCCCGTTATAGGGGTTCCCGGAACCGGGAATGATGGTGCCCTGGGTCGGTATCTGGCCTGGGATGTTCGGTGCAGTGTTGATGGTGACCGCGTCGGCTGCGTTGTAGTATTTCGGGCTGAAGTAATAGGCGTGATAGGGCGATACCGTGTAGGTCGGCCCAATAAATTGGTAGCGCAGGCCGTAATCCAGGGTCAACCTGGGCGTCGCTTTCCAGGTGTCCTGCAGATATCCTTCGTATTGCACGAAATGGAAGTGGCCGTAGGCAAAGATGTTTGTCTGGCTGACGGTGGTGTAGTTACCCAACAGCGTATTTCCGATACCGGAATTGCTGTTGTTGGGATTCTGATTGCTGGCGCCGAAGTTGAAGGCTGGGTTCTCCTGCCATGTGCCTTCCTGGCCATTTTCATTCAGATCGGCAAATAGCCCGAACTTGATCACGTGGTTGCCAAGAATTTTGGTGACATCGTCGGTAGCTACAACAGTATTTCCCGTCGAGACCCAGCCGGAGGGGAAGGGACTGATGTTGATGTAACCGTCGCCGGTATTGATATTGGGGGCCAGGTTGAGGACGTTCGTCGACGGATAAATATCGTTGAAGTTAAAGCCCACATCCGACTTGTTGTACAACTGGGGCGATGTTCCCTGGACGATGTTGACTTCCTGGGTCAGGTGCAGCCAGCCTACCGTTGCTTCGTTGGTCAGCGTCGGAGAGATTACGTTGACCAGGTTCCAGGCAAAGCTTTTGCCTGGCTTTTTGCGGTATTGCGGCAGAACCGGGAAGCTGTTGCCCGAGAAAATACCGTAGCCATCGCTTTCCTGCTGGCGGTCGTCCACGTAGCGGAAGAAAGCATTTGCCTTAGGCCCGATATTGAAATCGACGCGGGCCACATACTGGTTCTTATAAAAGTTGTACGTGTCCTGGAAGTTGATCTGCTGCTCATCCCCGAAGCCGTTGTTGTAGGTGGGATGATTGAAGCTTCCACGATAGCCGGGAGTGAAGTATTTGATCATTGCCGCGTACTGGCTGTTGAACTGGGAAGCGGGAATGATATTGCCCGGATAAGGAGTGCCGGTGAGCACTTCGCCCACGGAGTCGTATTTTACCGTGCCCGGAACAAAGACCTGGCCGTTCTGCACCAGGTTTCCGCTTGTGTCCCGGATCGGTGTGCACACCGAAGTGCCGTTAAAGTCGCACATGTTGCCAGGGCGATAGGTGGGAGAGAGGTCGGCTTGTCCGTTCGGCGTGCCGATACCGAGCATCGAGGGCTGGGGCATGGTGTAGTAGGTAGCACCGTTGGGGCGGCTGGCACGCGTACCCTCGTAGTTAAAGAAGAAGAACGCCCGCTTGTTGTTCCGGGGTGAAATTTTTGGAATCGGGATATAGCCGCCGATGTTGCCACCGAACTGGTTGAATTTCAGGTTCGCGCGAGGCAAACCATCATGGTTGCTGAACCAGTCATTTGCGTTGTAGTCGGTATTGCGATTGAACTCATAGAGAGTTCCGTGATAGTGCTGGCCTCCGCTCTTGGTGTCAACCAAGATCATGACACCCGGACTGCGGCCATATTCCGCATTGAAGTTGCCGGTTAACGTTTTGAACTGCCCGACAGCGTCGATGCTCAGATTAGTATATTCGCCATCATTGGCGCCTACGTCTGTGTTGATTACGCCATCGAGGAAGAAGTTGTTGGACGTGCCGCGCATACCGTTGACGTAGAAGTCGTCGGTTTGATTGAAGACGAGCCGGAATTGCGAATTGTTGTTGGTCACCACACCTGGCAATGTTGTCATCAGCGATTCGAAATCGCGGCCATTGAGCGGCTGCTCCGTTACCTGGCGCTGGTCAATGACCGAGGAATTGCTTGAGGTTGCAGTATCAATGAGGGGTGTTGCTGTGGTAACTGTGACGGTCTGCGAGGCTTGCCCCAGCGACATGGCCAATTGCCCCAAGCCGAGGGTTTGATCCTGGTCGAGGACCACGCCACTACGATCCAGCTGCTCCATTCCCTGCGCGGTAACTTTGATGCGATAGATAGCTGGTGGCACGTTCAACGCCCGAAAAGTGCCGGCGGCATCCGTGGTGACTTCGCGAGTAACCACAGCAGTTGCCTGATTGATGATCTGGACGTGCGCTCCGGGAATGGCAGCTCCTGACGGGTCAACGACTGTGCCACTGATCGAGCCGGTCTGGGCATGCAATTTTGCGCCCGGAAAGAAGGCGACGAGCAGCACCAGCAACGCCAGTTGAAACGCGAAGCTCGGGGTTAAGAAGTGCTTTTCCGGGACGGCAACCTTTGTGGATGAGGTGCTTAGAATGCTGAAACAGGACGGGGTCTGGTGGCGGACAGGGATCTGCCAGGACAATTCGCGTCGCATATTACCTCCGAGAGCACGAAGTGCGTACGTTCTTGTTTTTTGGTGTTGACTGCCTCCACCGCGTGCGCGGGTCAGCAGGTCGTGCGGCGATCCGGAGTTTTCAAGACGTGCGAGAACACGTAGGATCGACCGAACGGAAGATTACCCAACGGTATATACGGCTGTCAACCTTGCATTGATAACTGAATCGTTTCTCTAGAGGCATTTCGTAAAATAAAAGCCACGTTCAAGACAAAACTAAACTATTTGTACATGAGTAACGTCGTTGCATTCTCGTAAAGGGGGCGCGTGGCGCAGACGGCAAAAAATTGGCCGGATACGAGATCCGGCCTTGAGGAGCGAGGTAAAAAATCAGGGGGGCTGGGGGGAGGGACAAAGATAATGTTGCACCTACCGCACGACAGGGGCAGAAACGAACCACTGCCTACAGAAGCGATTCTTTTGGGCAAAAACGAAGCCCCTGCAGTAAGCCGGACCGAGTAAACCGTATTGCACGCACCGCTGTCAAGCGCTTTCTATCCCCCAATGAACAAAACTCGCTGGCCGGATGAGCAAACAGTCGCTTCCACGGCACGCCAGGACATGCTGCCCCGGGGCAAGGTGACATTCGGTTGTGCAACCGGTGCCTCAACCTCGTCGTTCATTGTTTCCCTAACTTGCCATAGTAAGGTCAGGTGCTCGGAACGAGGTGTTCCGCAAGCCGGGACAGAAGAGAATTGGGCGTTTTTGCCTTTTGACAGGGCTGAAGTCGAGATGCGACACTCCACAATGGTTTCTCGGGAAGAGGCCAGGAACTGACCGTGAGAGCGAAGAAGACGCCTGAAAAACATGAGCGGGTAACGCTTCGTACTCTGGCCACGCATCTTGGTCTTTCGCTCACAACTGTATCCGTCGTGGTAAGCGATTCGCCGGCCGCCCAGGCAATCCCCCTGGCTACCCGGAAGCGCATTCTCGCCGCAGCCGATGAACTCCACTACCGTCCGAACTACTTTGCCCGCTCCCTGCGCAACAAGCGAAGCATGTCGGTTGGTGTGCTGGTTTCGGAGATGAGCGAGGGCTACTTCACGCTGGTGATGAATGGCGTAGAAGAACACCTGATGGCGGCCAAGTACTTCTACATCCTGGCTTCGCATTTCTGGCAGCCGGAACTGCTGGAAGAGTATCCCAAGATGCTTCTCGAACGGTCGGTCGATGGTCTTCTGCTCGTGAATACGCCCACGCCGGCGCGAGTGCAGGTTCCGATTGTGTCCATTTCAGGCCATCAGCAAGTGGCGGGAGTCACCAATATTCAACTCAACCACAAGCTCGCCGCCCGCCTGGCGCTCAAACACCTGTCCGAATTAGGACACCGCAGAGTGGCGTTCATGAAGGGACAGGAACAGACGGTGGATACGGATTATCGCTGGAAAGAAATCATGGACACGGCTCGAACCTGCGGCATGGAGATTCACCCGGAGCTGTTGATCCGGCTGACTGAGAATAGCTGGTCACCAGCGCTAGGATACGGACCGGTCAAAGCACTGCTATCGCGCACGAAGAATTTCACTGCTTTGTTCGCGTTCAACGATATTGCGGCATTCGGCGCGATCCGCGCTCTGCACGAGGCAGGGCTCCGGGTTCCCGATGATGTATCGGTGATTGGTTTTGACGATGTACTGAGCGCGCCATTCGGAATTCCGAGCCTGACTACCATTCGCCAGCCTTTGCGGGATATGGGGAAGATGGGCGCGGAATCGCTGATTCAGCGGATCAATCACCCGAAAGCTTCGTATCCGCAGCAAGTGATTGTGGAGCCAGAGCTGGTTATCCGCGAATCGACCGGCCGGGCCCCTGGATTCAGTTCTCCGGCGCAAAACGGAAGGGCCGGTTCCCGTGCGCGGACGAAGCGCGGAGTAACTTCGAATTCGCGCTGATCGGAAACAAGCCGGCCCGTGATCGCCCGTCAGATTGCACTCGTTGGGTGCGGAAAAGTCACAACCCTCGAAAAAACAATCCCGACCTGCATTTCAGCGACTTGTGTCCGGGGCCTGGATTACTAGGACATCAGATTTATTTGCTTGTAGAGAGTGGTCGACCGAAAGCGGTGGAATGCCACTCGAGCCAAAACAAGGGCTTGCATAGGGCACCGTCAGTTCCATCACATCGATGAAGGAAAACGCCTGAAGTGAAACGCGTTTGCCAGCGGCATTGCGGATTGCTACAGTGGAGTTGCACGTCAAGGGTGCACCCCGTCCGCGGAAAGGGATTATCCCACCTTGGTGCAAGGTTTCCCACAACATTCACTCTCTTCTGCCCGCCGCAGCGGACCACGGGCGACCAAGAAGGAGTGATCCATGCCTCTACGCGAACTACCCGCGCGCCCAAACCTTGAACACCTCAAGAAGCAAGCCACGCTACTGCAGCGTGAAGCACTGCAGGGAGATGCTGCGGCTGCTGATCGGTTTCGCGAAGCACAGATAACTTTTGCCGGCGACGCGTCAAAACTGGCCGATGCGCAATATGTGATTGCGCGCGAATATGGCTTCGGCAGCTGGGCGAAGTTGAAAGCGCATGTCGGATCGCTATCCGACGATCCGATGGAGGCGCTGACAGTTGCCATCAAAGCGAACGACGCGGCGCTGGTGCGTGATGTGCTGAGCCGCCACCCAGAGCTGAAGCCCCGCCTGAACGAGCCGCTGCCCAACTACAGCTTCGACACGCCGGCTCTGATCGCCGCGGTATACAAAGACAATCGCGAGATGATCGACGTGCTGTTGTCGGCCGGGGCTGACATCAATGCGCGCACGAAGTGGTGGGCGGGCGGCTTTGGCGTGCTGGATAATTCCAGCGCGGAGCTTACGCCATACCTCATCCAACGGGGAGCGGCGGTGGATATCCATGCCTCCGCCCGCCTGGGGATGTTCGACCGGGTAAGAAGCCTGGTCGAGGCCTACCCGAGCCTGGTGCGCGCTCGCGGGGGTGATGGCCAGACGCCGCTGCACTTCGCATCGAGTGTTGAAATTGCCGCCTATTTGCTCGATCACGGCGCAGAGCTCGATGCGCGTGATATAGATCACGAATCTACTGCGGCGCAGTACATGGCCGCGATTTGGCCGCGGCGGCCCGAGGTGGCGCGGTACCTCATTTCTCGAGGCGCGCAGACCGATATTTTGATGGCTGCTTCCATCGGCGATCTGGAGCTGGTGCGCCATTTTCTCGATGAAGATCCGGCATCCGTTCGGATCAGCGTTTCGGAAAGGGATTTTCCGAAGCGAGATCCAAGCAGCGGCGGATGCATTTACATTTTCGGCTTTGGGTGGACGCGAACAGCGCACATGCTGGCCCACAAATTCGGCCATCAGGATGTGTTCCAACTGCTGATGCAGCGCAGCCCGCTGGGACTGCGATTTGCGATTGCGTGCGAGGTGGGCGATGAGGAACTGGCGCAGAGCTTGCTCGCGAAACATCCGGGATTGATCCGGAAGCTCCGGCCGGAGTCCTACCGGCGCATCATTGGGGCGGCGTTGCGCAACAACACTCAGGCGGTGGACATGATGCTGGATGCAGGCTGGCCTGCGAATGTGATCGGGAATTACGATCAGACTCCTCTGCACTGGGCTGCCTTCCACGGCAATGTAGAGATGGTGCGCGCGCTGCTCCAACATCAGGCTGCGCTGGAGGCGCAGGAGCAGCAGTTTCACGGAACTCCGTTGCATTGGGCGCTTTATGGATCCGAACACGGATGGCAACGGGATTCCGGAAATTATCCGGGGACGGTCCAGGTGTTGCTCGCGGCAGGAGCGAGACTGCAGCAGCCGGTGGAGGAAGTGAACGCTCCGGAAGAGGTGCTGGAGGTGGTGCGGCGACAATAGAGCGGCTGAGCGGCGCGGCT
>Ga0335072_10010575_pt1 | contig 13271 bp, 11 predicted proteins | sample Lox_Sample_21_FD_206725 | JGI IMG/M metagenome (GOLD analysis project Ga0335072, IMG submission 206725) | Soil microbial communities from Loxahatchee National Wildlife Refuge, Florida, United States - Lox_Sample_2.1 | ecosystem: Environmental > Terrestrial > Soil > Wetlands | place: USA...
GCGAGTCCCACACCTCGAGCTTGTACTCCAGGTTCAGCGGGGTGTCCCCGAACGAGCGGCCCTCGAGCCGCACGTAAGCCCACTTGCGGTCATCCAGCCACGGCACGTGGTCTGACGGCCCGATGTGGACGTCGGCCTTGGCCATTTCGTGGGGGATCTGCGAGGTCACCGACTGGGTCTTGGAGATCTTCTTGGACTGCAGGCGCTTGCGCTCCAGCATGTTCATGAAGTCCATGTTCCCGCCGAAGTTGAGCTGGTAGGTGCGCAGCAGCTCGACGCCGCGGTCCTCGAACAGCTTGGCCAGCACCCGGTGGGTGATGGTGGCGCCGACCTGGGACTTGATGTCGTCACCGACAATGGGCAGCCCGGCCTTCGTGAACTTAGCTGCCCACTCAGGGTCGGATGCGATGAATACCGGCAGCGCGTTGACGAAGGCGAGGCCCGCGTCGATGGCGCACTGCGCATAGAAGCGATCCGCCTGCTCGGATCCGACCGGCAGGTAGGAAACGAGCACGTCCGCCTGGCTGTCACGCAGCACCTGGACCACGTCCACCGGCGGCTCGTCCGATTCAGTGATGATCTCCTGGTAATACTCGCCGAGCCCGTCCATGGTCGGCCCGCGCTGGACGGTCACGCCAGTCGGCGGGACGTCGCAGATCTTGATGGTGTTGTTCTCGCTGGCCACGATGGCCTCGGCGATGTCCCGGCCGACCTTCTTGGCGTCCACGTCGAACGCGGCGACGAACTCGATGTCGCGGACGTGATAGGGGCCGAACTGGACGTGCATGAGGCCCGGTACCCGGCTCGCCGGGTCGGCGTCCTTGTAGTACTCAACACCCTGAACGAGAGAACTGGCGCAGTTCCCGACGCCCACGATGGCTACCCGTACCGAACCCATGAGGATTTGCTCCTTGTCTTGTGCCGCGCGGCGACAATCGCTCGCCTTGCCTTAGGCGACGGTTGTCGCTCCGCCGCTCTCTGTATTTCCCCCGGCTGGGCCGCCGGGCTTGGCACCCGACTGCCGCTCCGAGGCGATCAGCTCATTCAGCCAGCGCACGTCGCGCTCCACTGACTCCAGGCCGTGCCGCTGAAGCTCCAGCGTGTAGCTGTCGACCCGTTCCCGCGTCCGGGTCGCCGCCGCGCGGAAACCCTCGAGGCGCTCTTCCAGCCTGCTGCGGCGACCCTCGAGTATCCGCATCCGCACTTCGGCCCTGGTGAGGCCGAAAAACGCGAAGTGCACGCCGAAGCCGTCGTCTTCCCAGGTCGCCGGTCCGGACTCGCCCAGTAGGTCGTTCAGTCGTTCCTTGCCTTCTGCCGTCAGCCGGTAGACGATCTTGGAACGGCGCGGCCGGTCGGGTGGCCTGCCCACACCGCCCTCCGTAGCCGCTTCCTCGGCGATCAGGCCCTTGCGCAGCAGTTCCTTCAGCGCCGGGTAGAGGGACCCGTAGCCGAACGCGCGGAAGGCGCCGAGCACGGAGTTGAGCCGCTTGCGCAGTTCGTACCCGTGCATCGGGGTCTCGTGGAGAATGCCGAGAACCGCGAGTTCGAGTACGCCAGTTCGCTGGTTACTCATACCCGCTTGCACCTCACATTCCACGCACAGCTATCATCAAGGGCAGGATTCGCCCTAGACGTCACCCTGACTGTTCGCTCGTTCGCCGTCGGCGGTCAGGCCAAACCGGGACCTGGTGAGCTCGTCGGGAAGCCGGACGGACTCGGTGTCGCGCCAACTGTCAGATCGATGTATCGAATTGATACATCGAAACGATATGCGGTGCAAGTGCGCTCCGCAAGTCGGGGCTGCCTGGTAGCTCCAGAAGAAGGCTGCTGCCGGGACCTGGCCTTAAAGCAATGACCAGTCAGGTCTCCTGTCATGAGCAGTTCCGTCGTAACCTGTCGGGCATGAGGCGATCGGTCGTCGACTACGGGCTCGCCCGGCGGGCGACGCTTGCCTCCGTGCTCTCCGGCCGCACGACCATCACCGATGTGTGCGATGCACATCCGTACCTGCTGCGCGCTGCCAAGTTTCACGGCGAGGCGACGGATGTCACCTGCCCGATCTGTCGTAATGCAAAGCTGACCCACGTCACGTACGTCTACGGAGACGAGCTGGGGCGCTACGAGGGTCGTGTGAAACGTGGGCCAGAACTGGACGAGATGGCGTCGGAATACGCAGAGTTCCAGGTGTATGTCGTCGAGGTCTGCCAGAGTTGTGCCTGGAACCACCTCGCGTCGTCCTATGTTCTAGGCACTGGCGAACCGACTCCCAGGCGCAGTCGGCGCGCTAGGGCCGGCGAGTAACCGCGGTCGGATCGAGGGCAGTTCGGTCACTGATCGCGGGCACGGCGGGATGCGAGCGTGTCGCAATACGTGCCGCGAGGGCAGCTACCGCCAGGTAACGTGTCTTATCTGGCGAACCATTGCTCGCTTGCTGCCACTCCTGACCCCCGACCAGTGAGGACGCGTGAGTAATCCAGAGTCGTACGGGCCGTACTGGCAGGACCAGGATGACGCCAGTTATGGCTCAGGCAGGCGCGGCGGCCCGAATCCGGCGTCACGCCAGGAATCGGCGTGGGACGACGGTAACGGCTTCTGGCGCGATGACCGCGGTTCGGGCGGGGCAGCGCGCGATGGCCGGCCTAGCCGCCATGGCGCCCCTCAGTACCGAGACAGCCAGCCGCCGGCTCGCGGCTCGCGCCGGGACGCATCACGGGACGCGGCCTGGGGTTCGCACCGGGACTCAGGGCGCTCCGCCGGGCGGGCTCCCCGCCCGGCAGAGGGTGACCGCGGCGACTGGACAGGCCGGCTGAGCCACACCGCCGACGACCTCCGGAGCAAGGCAGACGACCTGCGAAGCAAGCTCAGCAGCCGCACCCGGTCGGCGGCCGACCGGGTGCAGGCGCGCTTGCGCGGCACCGGCGAGGACGGCGCAGGGTACGGTGCCGCCGCGAGCGCCATGGGCGGGAACGGGGTTGTCGACGGCAGCCAAGGCTCGAGCGGTCGCCGCCATGGCGGGCCGGCGGACGACCGGTTCTGGGACGAGGCAGGCGGAAGTCGCAGTGCGCGCAGGGCTGCGCACGCGGGTGGCTACAGCCGGGGTGGCTACGGCCCCGGTGATTACGGTCCCGGCGACTACGGCACCGGTAGCTATGACGGCAGAGGCGCCGGCGGTCGCACGGCGATGCGAGAGCCAGCCGGCGACTTCTGGAACGAGCCTGACGGGACCGGCCGGGGCACGCGCACCAGGCTCGCGGAGCGGCAGGCCACCCGCGGCGGCGGTAACGGGCGCGGCGGCGGCAGCTGGGGCGGTGGAGGCCACGGCGGGGGGCGCTATGGCGGTCCGCGCCGCCGCGGCGGTGGATTTAAGAACTGGCTGCTATACGGGAGCTGGTGGCGCCACTGGACCTGGAAGAAGGCGCTAGCGGTCGTGGGCGCCGGGATAGCCGCGTGCTTCCTGCTGGGTATCGGGGTCTTCTTCCTGCTCTACGAGATGACGCCGATCCCTACCGCGGCTGAGCAAACCGCCAACTGGCAGTCGTCGACCGTGTACCTCGCCAACGGCAAGCAGATGGGCATCTTCGACCAGAGCGGCATCGACCGCGTGCTGCTGACGTCAGGGCAGATACCGAAGGTGATGACACAGGCAATGACGGCGGCGGAGGACCGTCACTTCTACACCGAGGGCGGAGTCTCACTCACCGGCCTCATGCGGGCAGCGTACGAGGACATCAAGGGCAACGGCACCCCGCAGGGTGCGTCCACGATCACCATGCAGTACGCGAAGAACTACTACGCCGGCGTCAACACTGGCCAGAACCTGAGCACAGAGCTCAAGGAGATCTTCATCGCGATGAAGCTCGGCCACAAGGAGCCCAAGGCGTGGATCATGACCAACTACCTCAACACCGTGCCGTTCGGCTCGACGATCGACGGCTTGGGCGCGGCCGCTGAGAGTTACTTTGACGTCAACCTCGCCCAGCACCCGCAGCTAAGTCTCCCGCAGGCCGCGCTGCTGGCTTCTTTGCCGAACAATCCAGCCGTGTTCAGCAGTGCACTGGAAGGGTCGGATCCCGCCGGGCTCGTGTTGCTGAAGGCACGATTCGAATACGTGCTCAACGGCATGGTGAAGGACGGGAACATCTCCCAGGCGACGGCTAATGCCACCAAGTTCCCGAAGCTCACCCCGCCGCCATCCGGTAACGGCGAGAGCGGGTACACCGGCTACCTGATGCAGATGGTGCAGCAGCAACTCGAGGCACCGAAGGCAGATGGCGGCTACGGCCTGACCCTGCAGAAGATTGACACCGGCGGTTACCGGATCAAGACGACTTTCAACATGGCCAAGGTCAAGGCGCTCGCCAGAGCCGTCAATGACGAGAAGCAGGTGATGAAAGACCAGGCGGCACTGGAGGGAGCCGACTCCTTCAGGAACTACGACCGGATTGGCGCTGTCCTGGAGAACTCGAAGACCGGCGCGATCATAGCTGTCTACGGCGGGCCCGGCTACATGCCGCCGACCTCGAGGCGCTGCAAGCTTTCGGACTGCGACCTCAATATGGCCGAGGAAGCTGAGCCCGTCGGTTCGTCCTTCAAGCCGTACGTGCTGTCCGAGGCTGTCAAGCTCGGCATGAACGTCCAAACCAGTAAGCTCAACGGTTACTCGCCGATCTGGATACCGCTGAGTTCGTCGGTCCAAAGTTCCACGGCGACTCAGATGGCTCTCTCACCTACGAAAGCGCCGGCCGGCTGCCCACAGCCAACCCCAACCTCGACTCTCAACTGCAACTCAGGCGGAACTTATTACTTCGTGTTCAACGAGCCGAGTGAGAACTCCGCGAAGCCCCTTCCCGTCAATGTCGCTGCAGCTATCTCGAGCGACCCGGCCTTCGAGGATCTGGCGCACCGCGACGGCGACGACAACGTCATCCAGATGGCAAAGGATCTCGGCGTCGGCCAGACGGCGTTCGTGGACCCGTGCCCGGCGGCGAGTGGTGGCACCACTTATGACTACACGCTCACGCAATGCAACGACCTTACCGGTCCCGGCTACGAGGTCGGCAAGACCTGGCACCCAGGAAATGGCCTCGTGAGCAACTTCAGCCCGACCCACGCCGATAAGGCCGGGCGGCTAGCCGGAACCGCCGGATCGCCGGCTATCGCGCTGGGTGAGAACCCACTCACGCCGATCGAGCAGGCCAGCACGTTCGCCACCCTGGCAGATGACGGCGTCTATCACACCCCGCACGTCATCCAGTCGCTGCAGCAGAACAACGGCACCACGGTTCCGTCTCACCTGCAAACCCGCAATGTGCTGAACGCGGCACAGGCAGCCGACGTGGATTGGGCGCTGTCATTCGACAACAACTACAGCCAAGGCACGGCCGAAGCCAACGTCCCGTTCGCCCGCGGCGACCTGATCGCCAAGACCGGGACGCTGGGTGTCCAGGAACTGGCCTCGCAAGCCTGGTTCAACGGCGCGACGCGCAAGCTCTACTCCCTGTCAGTGGCGCTGTTCACCAATCTCCCTGGCCAGCAGAACCTGGACAACCTGCCTTCCATCGGCGGGACGCCGGGCTCGCAGGGTGGCGGCTGGCCGGCCAGCATCTTTAACGACTACATGCAGGCCAACGTGAACACCTCGCAGATCTTGCCGCTGCTCCCGGTGGATACGACCAATTTCCAGACGTGGATCCGGGTGACTGCGCAGGCGCCCAAGAAGCAGTTCTGCAAGCAGGGCGGCGGCGGAGGCGCGTTCGGCGGCTTCGGAGGCGGTAACCAGAAGGGATGTGTCTGCCCGCCGCATGCGACGTTCTGCGGACAGAACCCTAATCCCGGGACGTCGTGCAACGGCAACGGCAACGGCAACAACTGCAGCTCGCCTGCTCCGTCGTCGAGTTGCGGCGGGCTGGCCGGGTTCGCTGGCCAGTGCAGCAGTTCGCCGCCTACCGATACGCCGTCGCCAAGCACGTCACCGTCAGCGACACCGTCGACAGGGGCGCAGACGACGAGCTTCGTGTTCAGTCCACCCGGTCCGGGCATCCTCACGGTGGCCGGCGTGCAGGAGTCCTCAAGGCTGGCGGTTCTGCTCGGCCTGATCTAGCTAGGCCGAGCAGAACGGCAGAGCCCTGGCCGAGCGCCGGCAGGGCGGTTAGCTGAGCTTTGCCCGGAGCCAGTCAACGTCGGCGGCGGGGTCAGGGGTCTCGCAGATGGCGGTTGCGCCTGCTGAGCGCACGACCTCGACGAGCAGTGCGGGATCGATCGTGCCTGACTCCATTCCGGCATGCCGGTCCCGGCCGGAGCCGAACTCGTCGCGCGAGTTGTTGCAGTGCACCAGATCGATTCGTCCGGTGACTGCCTTGATCCTCGCAACGACGGTCGCAAGGTCTTCGCCCGACGCGAAGGCGTGACACGTGTCCAGGCAGAAGCCAACCTCACCGCCGCCGTCAGCCGCGCTGCCGACGGCGTCCCACAGCCTGGCTATGCCGTCGAGCCCGCGAGCCATCGCTCCGTCACCGCCAGCGGTGTTCTCGATCAGCATCGGCAGCGGCCGCTCGATCCGCTCGATGGCCTTGCGCCAGCTGTCGTAGCCCTCTTCTGGGTCAACGCCGGCGGTGACGTGGCCGCCATGCACAATGAGGCCTTTCGCGCCGATCGACGCGGCGGCTTGCAGCTGCTGCTCGAGCAGTTTGCGGCTCGGGATCCTGATCCGGTTGTTCGGCGAGGCGACATTGATGACATAAGGCGAGTGCACGTAGGCGTCGATGCCAGCGGCGGCAAATGCGGCGCGGACCTCGGCGGGCTCACCCGGAAAGGCCGGTGCTTTCCAGCCTTGCGGATCGCCGAGGAAGAACTGGACAGCGTCCGCGCCTATCGCCGTGGCCTCGGCGAGCGGATCGCCGTCATGCAGATGGGCACCAATCCGAGTCATCTGCCGAGCGTATCGGCAGCCACAGACGGGCGAGCCGCCGATGGCAGAGGTGACAGCTCACCCGGCGGCCTGCAGGAGCTAAAACGCCCCGCCGGCTATCCGAATCCGCCGTGCGCCAGGCCCAGGCCTGCGCCGATGCCGGCCCCGATGACGCCGGCCATGATGAAGACCCGCTGCTCCCTGGTCGCGGAGAACATCTGGCTCGTCATGCCGACACCGAACACCACGATGCCGAGGCAGGTCGCCACGACGTGGGCGTGGACGACCAGGCCAAGAGCAAATGCGGCAATACCTCCGAAAAACGTGAATGCAGTGGCAGCGTTCAGCGCCGGGTGCCGCTGGCCGTCCGTGTTCAGCGTGAGCCGCATCCCGTGAGTCTCTGCGTGCGTGCCCTGCGTCTGTGTGCTCGTGGCCTCAGGCATCGTTACCTCAACGATGGGTCAGAATCGCTTACAAGGTCTGCTGCCTACCAGTGTGTTCCCGTCGGAGCTGGAAAGGAACCCGCAACGCCTGGTGCCTGCGTGAAACCGGGACTCCGGACCGGCGGTCGGCCGACGGGCAGGCAGCCGCTCGCGAGCGGGCGCGCGGCCGGGTCAGAGTGGCCGGACCGGCCGGAACTGTCGGGCCTGGCTGGTAAGCTGACGCAGCTGTGATGAGGCCGCCACCGGGCGGTACGCAGCTCCTCCTGTCACGGAGATACCGTGACCGCCAGAGTCCAAAGGAGGCAACCTTGCCCATGCGCCAGTACGAGATGATGATCATCCTCGATCCGTCGCTGGAAGAGCGCACTGTGCAGCCGTCCCTGGATCAGTTCCTTACCGTCGTTACTTCGGCCGGCGGGACTGTCGACAAGGTGGACGTGTGGGGCCGCCGTCGGCTGGCCTACGAGATCGACAAGAAGTCCGAGGGCATCTACACCGTCATCGAGCTCAAGGCCGAGCCCGACACCGTCAAGGAACTCGACCGCCAGCTGAACCTGAACGAGGCGGTCCTGCGGACCAAGATCTTGCGGCCTGACCTGCACTGAGCTCGAAAAGTCCAGTCAAGGCCGCATAAGCGCACTTGGCATCAGAAACCTGATCAGGCAGCACAAGCTTGACCTAACCCGACCCGAGCGAGCGGGAGAACCCCCGATGGCAGCAGGCGACACCAACATTACGATCATCGGCAACCTCGTTAACGATCCGGAGCTTCGGTACACCCCGACCGGCCAGGCGGTCGCTACCTTCCGGGTAGCGTCGACGCCCAGATTCATGGACAGGAACACAAATGAGTGGAAAGATGGCGAATCACTCTTCCTGTCCTGCAACGTGTGGCGGCAGGCCGCAGAGAACGTGGCGGAGAGCCTCCAGCGCGGCATGCGGGTCATCGTGTCCGGCCGGCTGAAGCAGCGGTCCTACGAGACCAGGGAAGGCGAGAAGCGCACCGTCTACGAGATCGAGGTCGACGAGGTCGGCCCGTCGCTGCGGAACGCTTCGGCCAAGGTCAGCCGGTCAAGCCGGTCAAGCGGCGGGGGCTTCGGCGGTCAGTCAGGCCAGAGCGGCCAGAGCGGCCAGAGCGGGTATGGTGGGGGCGCCGGGCGCGCCAACGACGACCCGTGGGCAGCTGACCCAGCCGACAACGGCTTCTCTGACGAGCCCCCGTTCTGATGAGCTGACCCGGCCAACCCGTTAGACAGAAGAAACCGACCATCCCCGCCCGAGGCGGGGCTCTGCCAACCTTCCCGGCCGCTAGCCGGGACAGCGAAGGAGCACCACGATGGCCAAGCCACCGATCCGCAAGCCAAAGAAGAAGGTCTGCCTTTTCTGCCAGGAAAAGGTGACCAGAGTGGACTACAAGGACACCGGGCTGCTGCGGAAGTTCATCTCCGACCGCGGCAAGATCCGCGCGCGTCGGGTATCCGGTAACTGCACGCAGCACCAGCGCGACGTCGCCACGGCGATCAAGAACGCGCGCGAGATGGCGCTGCTGCCCTACACGAGCACGGCTCGCTAGGCCGAGGGAGGCACCGAAGCCATGAGCGGCAAGCCAATGAAGCTCATCCTGACCCAGGAAGTGACCGGCCTGGGCGCGCCAGGCGACGTTGTCGAGGTGAAGGCCGGTTACGGCCGCAACTACCTCGTGCCGCGCAGCCTGGCAATGCCGTGGACGCGCGGATCGGAGAAGGAGATCGATCTCATCAAGCGCGCCAGGGCGGCGAGGCAGATCCGCAGCCTCGACGACGCTCGGGAGGCAGCGGGCCGCCTGAGTGGCCTTAAGGTACGGCTGCACACCAGGGCCGGAAGTGGCGGACGCCTCTTCGGCTCGATCTCGACTGCAGACATCGCCGCGGCCGTCAGGAACGCAGGCGGTCCCGAGCTAGACAAGCGCAAGATCGAGGTCAAGAACCCGATCAAGACCATCGGTTTGCATCAGGTCGCGGTCAGGCTGCACCCCGAAGTCAGCGCCAAGCTCGACATCGAGGTCGCCGCGAGCTGACCGCAATTGTGCCAAGGGCCGGGGGCGGGAACGAGGTACTCCTTCCCCCGGCCTTTTGCTGCCCGCCGCGGAGTGCCGGGCGCTAAACACGCCCGTTCCCGCTGTTAAGTGCCTTAAGAAGGCGAGTACCTGGCCATCCGCGCGGCCAGCTCTGGATCGGCCGCCGTAATGATCGCCCATGCGTCGGCCAGTTGCGCGGCGAACTCCGGGCCGGTCGCATCGTCACCCGCGGTTATCGCGGCCGCGAGGGTATCGACCGCCCGGGCCACCGCGGCGGCCGTGTCGGCTGCCGTCGGCTCATGCGGTCCGGCGTTCGAACACATACTCGAACCATACTTGTTCGCGGACGTGCGCGCATGCCGAATCCGCAGATTGCCGGCCGCTTCGGGTAGGCAAGCAGAAGCTCCGGTGTGACGTTGGACGTCAAATTCTCAGTGTGGATAACTCACCGCCGCAGTGCGCGTTCTCACCCGGTCAAAAAATCTTGTATGCACAGCCTGGGCAGAACGTTCTCGCAGGATGCGGCCGCAATCCGCGGCAATCCGCAGCAGTTTCCACAAAGGTATCCCCAGGCTGCGCACAGCGCCTCCGGCGTGTCTGCACAGCCTGTCCACAGACCTGTGCACACGACGACTCGACGGCGCGCGCGACACGCTGAAAACTGTCGGAGGTGTTCGATAGAACAGGTTTGGGAACCGGTGGCGGCTGATGCGGAATTGGCCGCTGTTGCGGGTTCCAGAAGGCGTGACAAATGGTGCCCTCTGGTGAGGAGGGCGTCCACGGGGTGGTAGGGCCGAATGGGCTGGCGCCACGTTACTAGCACGAGCTGGTAAGCGGGGCTGGCCGGAGAGGGAAGAGGCGCCGGTGAGCTTGGCGGAGATCGCGCCTCGGGGCGAAGAGTTCGAGCGGACACCGCCGCACGACCTCGCCGCCGAGCAATGCGTGCTGGGCGGCATGATGCTGTCGAAGGACGCGATCGCCGATGTGCTTGATGTAATCAAGGCACACGACTATTACCGGCCCGCCCACCAGATCGTTCACGACGTCATACTGGACCTCTACGGCCGCGGCGAGCCTGCCGATCCGGTAACCGTGGCGGCCGAGCTGACTCGCACTGGTGACATCGGCCGGATTGGCGGCGCGCCGTACCTGCACACGCTGATCGCGTCCGTGCCGACCGCGGCAAACGCCGGGTATTACGCGCGGATCGTGCGCGAGCGCGCCATCCTGCGGCGGCTCGTGGAGGTCGGCACGCGGATCGTGCAGCTCGGCTACGGTGGTGATGGCAACGCTGACGAGCTCGTCGACCGGGCCGAGGCAGAGATTTACGGCGTCACCGACCGGCGGGTGAGCGAGGACTACCTGCCGCTCGCCGAGATAATGCCCGGTGCGCTAGATGAGATCGAAGCGATCGGCAGCCGGGGTGCGTCCCTCGCGGGCGTCCCGACTGGTTTCGCTGACCTGGACGCGCTGACCAACGGCTTGCATCCAGGACAGATGGTTGTCATCGCAGCCCGCCCTGCAATGGGCAAGTCGGCGCTCGCACTGGACATCGCGCGCGCGGCGGCCGTGCAGTCTGGCCTGACCGCTGTCTTGTTCAGCCTGGAAATGAGCCGTAACGAGATCACCATGCGGCTGCTGTCGGCGGAGGCGCGGGTGCCGCTTCAGGCGATGCGCACGGGTCAGCTCGGGGAGGATGACTGGACGAGACTGGCGCGCCGGATGAGCGAGGTCGTGGACGCGCCGTTGTACATCGACGACTCGCCGAACATGTCGATGATGGAGATCCGGTCGAAGTGCCGCCGGCTCAAGCAGCGCCACGATCTGAAGCTCGTCGTCATCGACTATCTGCAGCTGATGAGCTCGCCGAAGCGCGTCGAGAATCGTCAGCAGGAAGTGTCTGAGCTGTCCCGGTCACTGAAGCTGCTCGCCAAGGAACTGAATGTGCCAGTGGTCGCGCTCGCCCAGCTCAACCGCGGTCCCGAGATGAGGACCGATAAGCGTCCGTTGCTGGCCGACTTGCGCGAGAGCGGCTGCCTCACCGCCAGCACCCGCGTCATGCGCGCAGACACCAACGAAGAGGTGAGCCTGGGCGAGCTGCTCGCATCTGGTGCGCGTGACATCCCGGTCTGGGCACTCGACGAGCGGCTCAAGTACGTCAAAGCGACGATGAGCTATGTCTTTCCGACAGGTAGCAAGGAGACATACGCACTCCGCCTTGCATCCGGGCGGCAGCTTGAGGCGACCGGTAATCATCGCTTCCTGACCGTCGAAGGTTGGCTGCCATTGGCCGAGCTTGCTGTCGGTTCACGTATTGCGGTGCCGCGCAAGGCGCCAGCGCCGCTGGCACCCGACTCTTGGCCCGCGGAGAGGGTGATCTTGCTGGCTCATCTGCTCGGTGACGGATCGTTCGTGAAACATCAGCCCATCCGCTATGCGAGCGTCGACGAAGCCAACCTGGCGGCCGTAGCAGGTGCCGCAAAGCACTTCGGAATCTCAGCGGTCAGGGACGAGTACCCGTCAGCTCGAGTCGTGACGCTGCGGCTTCCTTCGCCCGTCAAGCTCGCCAGGGGCCGCCGCAATCCGATTGCTCGCTGGCTGGATGAGCTGGGGTTGTTTGGTCTGCGCTCGCACGAGAAGTTCGTGCCGCCAGGCGTGTTCCGACTGAGTGATGCTGAGGTCGCGCTCTTCCTTCGCCATCTATGGGCGACCGACGGATCAGTGACTATAGGCCGCAGCGGAAGAGGCGGGCGCATCTACTACAGTTCAACGAGCCGCCGCCTCTTGGATGATGTCGCCGGTCTACTTCGCCGCTTTGAGATCAACGCACGGATACGCGAAGCCACAACCGGTCCGTACCGGCCTCAGTTCACGCTGGACATTTCAGGCCGAGAGGATCAGCTGGCATTCTTGACGCAGATAGGAGTTCATGGCGCCCAGGCGGCGGCGTGTGAGCGGCTCCTGCAAGTCCTCAAGGGCGTTGCTGGTAACACTAACGTCGATACGATTCCAACTGCTGTCTGGCAGCGCGTGCGGCGGGTTCTGGCCGATCAAGGCATGTCGCATCGGCATTTTTCTGCCGCGATCGGGACGCAGTTCTGTGGCAGTGCGCTCTGGAGGCACTCGCCGAGCCGGGGCAGGCTAGCTCTCATGGCCGAGGTCCTGGACGACGCGGAACTTGAGTTGCTCGCCACCAATGATGTCCTGTGGGATGAGATCGTCTCGATAGAGCCGGTCGGAGTTCAGGATGTGTATGACGCGACTGTAGACGGAGTACATAACTTCGTCGCCAACGGAATAGCGGTCCACAACAGTATCGAGCAGGATGCCGACGTCGTGATCTTGCTTCACCGCGAGGACGCCTACGAACGGGAGTCGCCGAGGGCTGGCGAGGCGGATCTGATAGTTGCCAAGCACAGGAACGGCCCGACGACTACGGTGACTGTCGCATTCCAGGGTCACTACAGCCGTTTCGTAGACATGGCGCCGATCTAGCCGCGTCGTGTAGGGCCTCACGCCACGTGGCGGAATCTCACAGCGAATGGCGGACGCATGGCGGATCCGCCATCAACCTGAGACACGCCGGAGCGCTTCACAGGAATTGCCCGACACACCTGTAGGACCGTAGTCGCGCCGTCACCCGTAGTAGCGAACGCCGCAACCTGGGTGGCATCAGTGAGGTGGTGCCATGTCAGCCGAATTGCCCGCTTCTTTGCTCACGCCGTCCAGTCCTGCGATCTGAGGCCGGCGACCCGGCTGAACTCGGAGGTGTTGGCCGTGACCACTGTCAGTTCGCGTCGTAGCGCCTGCCCGGCAATCAGCAGGTCGTATGCGCCGATCGGCGTTCCTGCCTTCTCCAGAGTGG
>Ga0335072_10010577_pt1 | contig 13268 bp, 7 predicted proteins | sample Lox_Sample_21_FD_206725 | JGI IMG/M metagenome (GOLD analysis project Ga0335072, IMG submission 206725) | Soil microbial communities from Loxahatchee National Wildlife Refuge, Florida, United States - Lox_Sample_2.1 | ecosystem: Environmental > Terrestrial > Soil > Wetlands | place: USA: Florida...
CGCAATGCCCAGGCAAATGCCGATTCCGGACCCATCAAGCGCGGTGTCGGCCTCTCTCAGTCTGTTTGGTACCGCTTCATTGACATGAGTTCCTCCGCCGAGGTGCGGGTTCATAAAGATGGATCCGTTGAGGTGCTCTCTGCAGTCCAGGACATCGGCAGCGGCATTAAGACTGTGCTCGCGCAGATTCTTGCCGAGCAGTTCGGCGTCCCGCCGGCCCAGATTTCGGTCAAAGTCGGTGACACAAACTATCCTGTCGGCCCCAACTCCGGCGGAAGCGTCACCACCGCATCCCTCACGCCCGCCGTGCGCGACGCAGCTTGGCAGGCTTCGAGAAAATTCCTCGCCAGTATCGCCCCGGCACTCGCTACAACTCCCGCCGACCTCACCTTAACCGGCGGAATGGTGCACAGCGCTACCGCCAAGTTCCAGCCGATCCCTTTTCGCTCGGCTGCTGCCAAAATGAATACCGACGAGGTTTCCGCCCAGGTCAAACGAACTCCCGACTACGCGCCAAAGAAATACGACACCTACGGAGGAGTCGATGTTGCCGAGGTCGCAGTCGACACTGAGACCGGCCGCATCCACGTGAGGCGCATTCTCGCTGTCCATGACTGTGGCCGTCCGATGAATCCTGCCCAGACCATTAGCCAGATCAATGGCGGCGTCATTCAGGGCATCTCCTACACGCTGTTTGAACACCGCCTGCTCGATCCGAATTACGGAATCATGGTCAATGCCAATCTCGACAAGTACAAGATCGCCGGCTCATACGAGATTCCGCAAATCGAAGTTATCCTCACCGAGTCCTACATCGGACAGAGTTCCACTGACGCGTCTGGCATCGGCGAAGCCGCCGGCATCATCTCCGCCGGAGCCGCGATTGGCAACGCGGTCTATAACGCGACCGGCGTCCGCATTCGACAATTGCCGATGACGCCGGCCGTGGTGCTCGCAGCGCTCAATCAACCCCGTCCCATGTCGGAGGCTCTATGAACTCCTTCGTTCTCGCTGAGTGCACTACCGTCGAAGCCGCCCTCTCGCAGTTGAAAGATGGCGCCGTCGTCAAGGCTGGCGGCGTTGACCTCCTCGATCGCATGAAGAACGGTACCGATGCCCCCGAGCGCCTCGTCAACATCCGCAACGTCTCTGAACTACGCGGAATCCATTCCACTTCTGAAGGTCTGACCATCGGCGCTCTCACCACGCTGGCCGAGGTTGCCGACGATCCAGCTATTCGCTCGGACTATACCGTTTTGTCCGACGCATGCGGGCATGCCGCGACACCCCACATCCGCAACATGGCGACGATCGGGGGGAACCTCTTGCAGGAGTTGCAATGCTGGTATTTCCGCTCCGCTGATTTTCAGTGCCTGCGCAAAGGCAAAGACATTTGCTTTGCGTTCTCCGGCCTGAATCAATATCACGCCATCATGGATTACGGCGGCTGTCCTTCAGTCGCACCTTCGTCAGGCGCCGTAGCCTTACTGGCTTTGGATGCCAGCGTGGAATTGAAATCCGCGACAGAAGGAAGCCGCACCGTGGCCATCAAGGACTTCTACGTTCGGCCCGACGCCAACCCGCAGAAATTCCACGTGATGCGCGAAGATGAACTGCTCACTGCGATTCACATTCCCAAACCGGCTCCGGGAACGCGCTCCGCATACCAGAAATACGGCGAGAAAGAGAGTCATGACTGGGCCACTGCCGACGCGGGAATCGTGCTCGAAATGGATGGCGACGTCTGTCGCCGGGCCGTGGTCGCCATGGGAGCCGCGTCCCCGGTGGTTCGCCGTTCAATCGAAGCGGAGACTGCGCTTACCGGGAAACCGATCACCGCAGAAACTGCCCGCGCTGCAGGGCTGGCTTCAATGACCGGAGCCATGCCGCTCTCGATGAATGAATATAAAGTGCAGCTTTTTCCGGTGGCGATTTACCGCACCATCCTGCTCGCCGCCGGGCAAATGGATCGCGATCCCAGCGCCGCCGGCTGACGCTTCACCTGCGCCCGCGAGATGCAGGCGCAGAAAGGAAGGCACGATGAGCGAAATCAAGGAAGTTTCTCCGCAGCCCTGCCAATGCCTGCGCACCAAAAATCCGTATGGCAATATTCCGGTGAATGCCGATTCCTGGCTCCCGGGCATTGCGACGACTTCAACCTATTGGTGTCTGCGTACCATGGGACCAGCGGGTCCGGATGAGCACTTCGTCCATCTTTCCCGCTGCACTCCATCGCGCAGTTGTTATGAGGCGATTGATCAGTAGAGGAACCGGCAGTCATTCGCGTCCCTCAGCGTCGCCGTGACCGTTCACGGCTTTGCGTTGGGAGGGACCAGCAAACGAACGGTTTGTCGTGCAACCTCCATCCGGGCCGGTAGAGTGCCCAGCACTTCCCCATCTGCCTCAACGTACTGCTTCGTGCGCGAACCATCGCAGTCGCGACACTCCACCGCGACTGCATCAATGAGCTCCACTTCCCTTGAAAATGTGTGCCGATGGGCGACGACTGCCAGCAGAAAGCGCAGAAACCGTATGCGGCTGCGCGTCTTGAATGCCATCAGGCTGAGCGTGGGATTTCGCAAGGTCGCTCCCGGCGCGAATTCGCGCAGCACGCCTCCAAATGAACGCACCCGAATGGCAAGAAGCTGTGACACTTTTTCCTGGCGTTTCTCCGGTGTCCCGTCCGTCGTGAAAGCCACACAGAAGAGTGGAAACGGGTTAGTGGCCCAGATCTTGAACGCTTCGAGCAGATAGATCGCGTAACCCAACCGACGCTTAAGTCCAGGGTCCAGGCTCGACATCAGCAATGCATCCGCCCCGATTCCGGCCGCTACCGTAAAGAACCGGGATTGCTCCTGGCCTGCACTGTCCCGATAGAAGATCTGGCCCACCGGGATTTCCATCGGTTCTGCTTTCAACAGCAGACGCGCAGCGTTCACGGGATTTCTGCCAAGACCCAGATTCTGCGCAAGCGCATTCGCTGTTCCCAGCGGCAGCACTCCCAGCGCCGTTTCAGTTCCCACCAGGCATTGCAGCACTTCGTGGACTGTGCCATCGCCGCCGCAAGCCAGAATCGTATCGTAGCGATTGCGAATGGCCGCCTTTGCGAGCACCGATGCGCTTCCCGGCGCATCGGTTTCCAGTGCGTCGGCCTCTACCCCTCCGTCCCGAAGTACGGCCAGCGCCTCGTCTACAGCCAAGGCGCGCCTCTTTGAGAATTGGCCGGACATTGGATTATAGATAACTGCGACACGACGCATTGACAATTCGATCTACCTTGGACCAACTTTTTTGTCAGACGGTTTCTTTTATCATCGCATAGCCCCGGCCGTAAGACGGGCTGCAGCCGGCGTGGAAATGCGGTTGTTCACCTGCAATCGATTGGAACGCCGTCGTCATTCCGCCGTTAGCGTTCATTCTCTTAGTTTCGCGCGAAGAACTCCTTCACTCATGGGAGTTTCGTGCAAGAGCAATTCTGCCGACTGTACCAGAGGATTGGCGTGAAACCATTTTTGAACCACGTCGTCGTGGAGCAAATTGAGGATCGACAGCAGTGACATTCCCTGGTGATGCGCCATCCACTCGCGCACCAGAACCGGCTTTCCACGCGACACGCTGTAATCGGCCGCTTCATAGAAGCCATAAGCGCCGACCCACTTCTCAGAAGCCATTTCCTTCAAGTTGTGCAGCGCTGTCACGGAGTCGACCCCCAGCGCAAGAAACGACGAATACGGCGAAATCACCGGGCCCGCGTCTGCATCGACGAAAAGCGCAACCTGGGGAACCCCAAATGCCTGGTAGCGGTAATGCCCGGCATCATCCTTTTGAGCGTGTCCAGATTCTGAGATCCCCCAGGGCACTCGGATGCTGCGCGCGAATTCACGTTGCACTTGGACGCAGGAAGTCAGTGTCTGCGCAATCAACGTTTCCGGATAGCTGCGCATCCACAGTGCTGGCATCAGGTATTCAAACATGGTGCCGGTCCACGAAAACAGCAGATAGCGGCCGAAAGCATATGTATGTTCCCGGCCCAGCTTGATCCAGCTCTGCTGTGGAAGCTCATCTCGAGCCACAGAAAGAAATGTTGCCACCCGGGCCTCTGAAGCGATCAGGTCATAGCAGGACCCGTGAAGCTTTTTGGCGCGAACGTCGTATCCAATCGATAAAATCTGCCTTGTCGGATCGGCCAGGAATGAAAAGTCCGTTTCATCTGCGAGGCGTTCAGCATTGCGCGCGATCCCACGAATCGCTGCTGCGAGTCCGCGCAGATTCTTAAGCGCTGCGGGTAACGAGGCGAGCAATTCCTTCCCTAGAGCCGCCAGCGAGGCATCGCTCGAGATCTTCCCGCCGGCAAGACTCGTCTCTAACGCCCCCGCAAACACAGATGCATCATCAACTGAGAGTTTGTGGGCTTGGGGCTTGACGGCCAGTTCCGGCAATTCCATTAGGGGTGCATACTCGGGCAGAAGCCACGGCATGTAATTCACAAGAAGATCGTGGATGGCATTCACGCGACTCTGCATCTCGTGGAACCACCAACGATCGCCGTTTCCTGACTTCGGCTCCGTTTCCGGTTCATACTCGGATAGCACCCTCCGCGCCGAAAGGATCCACGCAATCCATTCTCGCGACGTTGCTCTCTGCCCTGGAGGCGCAATCCGACCAAGCGCACGGGGCAACTTTTTTCCCGATCGCATAAGTTCCCAGTGTGCGCGGAGTCCCGTCATTCCATGCGCCGAGAGTAACGGCTTCAAAAGCAATTCGAGTGCCCCAGCGTGCAGCGTATAAAGTGACGCGACAAAGTTCCCGCTGTCGACTGACGAAACAAAGGGATCGCTTGTCACCGACCGCAGCGTCTGCGTGTCATACCAGTTGTAAAGATGTCCTCGAAACTTCTCCAATCGGTCGATCGTGGCCAGTGTCCGTTCCGTCAGCGCGGCAAACTCGGGAGGCGTCAGGAATCCGAACTCACAGGCAGCCTGCCGCGCATTCAAAAGCAACCCGATGTTGGTGGGCGAAATGCGCGCGGCTTCAAACAGGCCGTCCTCCTCGACATGGTCCGGCACAAGGTAGTTGTGGCGTTCACCGCCGAACTGGGAGAAATAGCGCCAGATGCGTAGCGCATGCTCCAGAAGGAATTCCTCTTCCGCATCGTCGAGATCTGCGCGATGTCCATTTGGCGAGGCGTCAAGCCAGTGGGTAACAAGAATTGCACTGGCCCAGAGCGCAAGAACCGGCGCAGCAATCAGAATCGCGTCGCTGCGCGGCCGCAAAAAATACACCGCTGCGGCAATTCCTATCGCAACCAGCGGAGTCAGGCCGAGATAGCGGTCCACTTGGGCACGGCGATTCGATCGTGATTCGGCCTGCGCAGCCGTCTCCCACTCCAACAGGCGCGCACCGGTGATGAATTGACGTACAAGAGCCCGGACAATTGCGTCAATCGCGAGAAGCGTCTGGTGCGGCAGAAAAATCAGATTCACCAGCGCCACCAGGGTCGACTGGCGGAAGCCCGAGAATACTTCACTCAATCGTTCTTTATGCCCGCCGCCCAGGGTCTGGCCAAAACTGAATGCAAATTGAACAATGGCCGGGAACTCCAGCAGGATGAGCGAAGCAATCGTCCAGTACAAAGGGCCGCCCGGAAGCCCAAGCCAGCCAGCGACAAACAGCACCATGGCCGCGGGCTCCACAAGGGATCGGCGCAGATTATCGAGAATCTTCCAGCGCGAGATTGTCGAAATCGGGTTTGTCGTCCATCGGCCCGATCCGCCAGGCACACGCGAAAACAGCCACTGCGCAATCTGCCAGTCTCCGCGAACCCAGCGATGTTTGCGACGGGAGTAGGCGCTCCAATGTGAAGGATAATCGTCAATCAGCTCGATGTCCGTCGCGAGGCCAGCACGTGCGTAGGCACCTTCAATCAGGTCGTGGCTCAGCAGCGAGTTGCGCGGGAAACGCGCATTCAACACCGAATGGAAGGTCTCCACTTCATAGATGCCTTTTCCTGTGAATGATCCTTCGCCGTATAAATCCTGATACGCATCCGAAATGGCGCGCGTGTAAATATCAAACCCGGTTTGACCCGAATAGATCGCCGCCATGCGCGAACGAGCCGCCGAACTCACGCTGACTCCGACCCGAGGCTGCAGGATGCCGTATCCAGCTACGACCACGCGCCGATGGGGATCAATGACTGCCTGGTTCAAGGGGTGCGCAAGTGTGGCGATCAACTTCGCGGCGGACTTCCGCGGAAGTTGTGTGTCGGAATCCAGTGTAAGAACATATCGCACCTGCTTGAGGACTTCAATCCGGCCCGCCTTGATCGGAAACGCATCGAAATCGCCCACAAGAAGCTTGTTCAGATCGAGGAGTTTGCCGCGTTTCCTTTCCCAGCCCATCCACACGCCCTGGCGAACATTAAAGATTCGATGGCGATGAAGAAGAACAAACCCTCCGTTTCGCGTCGAGGAGTATTTGCTATTCAATTCGTCGATCAGGTGAACAGCAAGCTCGACGAGAGGGTGAGCATCGTTCTTATGCGGCTTCACCACCGAATCCGGCAGATCGGTCAAAAGCGCGAAGTGAATATGCGGATCGCGATTTGCCAGAAAGCGAACTTCCAGGTCGGTCACCAATTCGCGTACTTGCGCTTCCTTGAGCAGCAGAGCCGGAACTGCAACCAGGGTCGTGCATTCCGCAGGGACTCCTTTGCTGAAATCGAGCTTCGGCAAAGCCTCAGGGTCAAAGACCGCTGTGACGCTGTTGTTGACAAGGTCGACCGCACATTGCGTAACCGGAAGCAGTACAAACGCAATCACCGCGATCAGACTGCCGAAAGAACCGATTCTGGTCACAATCGGAAAAATGATCGCTGCAATGAACAGAATCGTAATCAGTTGCGTGCCGCTAATGTAGAAGTCGTCGGCATGATCGCGAATGAACCTGCGGGCACGATCGATCAGGCGCGGATGAAATTCAACGCGCTCAGCAAGCCGCGAGAACCCCTGGTCAATCAGATAGAAACCCACGTGCGAGCGGCGCCTCTGAATGCGCGGATCTTCCACTGGATGGCTCGCCCCCTCCAGCGCAAGATCGAGCGCAGCCTGCGCCACTTTCGCTTCGCTGTAATCGGAGTGCCGTGCCACGTAAGCGACTCGTTTCCGGTATTGATTGCGGCTTTCCAGATCCATGGCCGGGTACGTACCGGCAGGGTCCAGGCGGAGCACCGCATCAAAGACAATCAGGGGCTCAATGATCGATGTCCAGTCCGAGTCGCTGATGGCAACGAGGCTCGTCAGCAAAGGAGAGATCGCCGGGTCGTATACGGGCTCGGGCGAACGCAGCAGAGCCCACGCCCGGTCCAGCAGCAATTCCATCAGAACAAAATTCAGGAATGCTGCGGTGCTCCAAAGCTCTTCGAGCTCAAGAGGCTCGTTTTCCTGCAGGGCCTGGATAAATGCGCTGAAAGCCTCGATTGAGAACACTCCATCAACAGCGCGCAGGAAAGACGCCGCAACCGTCGCTACACGCGGTTCGTCCTTTTTCGTCGGCAAAACAACGCGAGGCAGTGCAGCCAGTTCTTCCGGCTTGGTCGACATCGACTTCATCGCCGCCCTGAACAATCGCGAGTTGGAGCGCAGTTCCTGCAGCGAAGAACCGCCCCCCGAATTCCGCACATCGGAAAGCCGATTGAGTTCCGCCCGTAATTTCCTCACCGCTTTGCGCGTGGCATCCAGGCGTTCAGGGAAATTGCTCGGGCTCGCTGGTCGATGGATCACATCCCACGACATCGCGGCCTTCGCGGCGATGCGCAGGCGCTCGAGCACGGCATTTTCAATCGGAGGCGGCATCTCGGGAACGGTGACAGTATCGGTCATAGGAGCTCAGCGATAACTCGCAGCTTGCATTTCGAACATGGCTGCATAACGCCCGCCCAAGGCGATCAGGTCAGTGTGACTTCCCTCCTCCACCAGCCTGCCCGACTCGAGAACGACTATCCGGTCGGCCATTCTGACGGTCGAAAAACGGTGTGAGATGAGAAGCGCCATCTTCCCCATCGTCAGCTCTGCAAAACGCTGGAAGACTTCCAGTTCGCTGCGCGCGTCGAGGGACGCGGTTGGCTCGTCGAGAATCAGCAGCTGCGCGTCGCGCAGGTAGGCGCGCGCCAGGGCAAGCTTCTGCCACTCGCCTCCAGACAAATCCACACCCGACTCAAATCTGCGTCCCAGCATCTGGTCATATCCCCCGCCCAGTTTGGCTACAACTTCCGACGCAAGGCTCTTTTCAGCCGCGTATTCAATCTCCTCGTCGGTATGGGGAACTTCGATTCGCCCCACGGCAATGTTGTCTCGCGCCGTCATCTCGTACCTCATAAAATCCTGAAAGATCACGCCGATTTCAGCGTGGAGATCGGCCAGATCGTACTCGCGCAAATCCACGCCGTCCAGCAGAATCTGGCCTTCAGTGGGATCGTAGAGTCGCGTGATGAGCTTAACCACCGTCGTCTTGCCCTGGCCGTTTTCTCCAATCAGCGCCACACGTTCTCCGGGGTCCAGCCTGAAATTGAAATTCTGCAGCACCCGCCGGTCCGTGCCCGGATACACAAACGTAACGTTCCGAAATTCAATACCCCTCCGAATCGGGCTCGGTACCGGCAGTGCATCCGGCTTCGATTGCACGGTCGGCCGCATAGCAAAAAACGCGAGAAGATCAGTCAGGAACAGCGCCTGGTCCGCGATCCCCGAGGCGGTCGAAAACACCTGTTGCAGGTTCGAGCTAGCTTGCTGAATTGCCGTCGTGATAAAAACAAACGTTCCGATCGCATATTCTCCATGAACAGCCCGCCAGATCACGTAGGCGTAGGAGCCGTAGTAGCCCAGGATCCCCAGCATTGATAGCAATCCGCCCCACAACAGCTTCCGTCGCGATAACGCCACGTTCTCGTCGTAGATGCCCTGAGAAAGCCTGGCAAAGCGATTCGTCAGGTAGTCGCTCAGGTTGTAGAGTTTCAGCTCCTTCGCAGCTTCCTTGCTGCCACCTACCTGCCGTAAATAATCCATTTGCCGCTTGGCGGGAGTCTGGCGAAAATTCTTGGCGTATCCCAGAAATGCAAAATGCGTCTCACCCACGAACGACGGAACCACTCCGGCGCAAAGCAAAAGCACCAGCCACGGCGAGTAGAAGAGCAGCGTAGCGGTAAAGATGAGCGTCGTGAGCACCTGCTGGAACAGCCGCCCCATCTGCTGGATCATCGCCAGCCTGTCCGTTGCCTGCACCCGCGCCCGTTCCAGGCGATCGTAATACTCCGGATCTTCGTAGGTCGTTAGATCCAGTTGCGCCGCCTGGCGCATCACCTTGATGCTCACATGATGGGTATAGCGATCGGCCAGCAGCGAGTCACAATAATCGATGAGCCTTCCCACCACTGCGGTCAATATTGCGAAAGAAACTTCCAGCCCGACCATGCCCCAGAAGTATGGCCGCAGCCCCTGGTGCCGAATCACCATCTCCACGCCCTGCACGATCCATGCGGCGACTCTCGCGATGCCCCACGGAATTGCCGCGTAGATCACGCGCAACACCAGGCCCCAGGTCACCACGCTTGGACCCGACTCCCACAGAATCTTCAACACCGGCGGCACATTGTTGAGCGCGCGCAGCCGTTCTCTCCAGGCGTTGGCGCCTCCCTGGACGTGGTCCGGCGATTCTCCGCTCGATTGTCCCGCGGCTTTCGGTGCTTTCATGGTTGGCGTCGTGCATCCCTTCACGCCCGGCCGATAGATTGGGAACCGGCAAGGCGCAACTCGCGCTTCATTCTTCAACCAAGGTGCTCTTGAACGCTCTGCTGACAGCAGCGCCTAGTTTCTGAATTCTCCTAGTGCGATGCAAGCATGTCGCAATTCGTTGTTTATTTGTCAGCCGAGCAACAAAGCGAAGGAACGGCAGATTTACTGCGAGTACGAAAGCGGGACGGTGATCCTGACGTTGCGAAACTGCTGTCGTGTTAAACCAAGGAATGAACTACTTCGCCGGGGACTGGTATGGCTTGAAACCAGCAATTGCCATCCCGCGTTGCGCTTCAGGGTTCTTCATGAACGTATCCCACACAAAGCCAGTGCGCGAATTTTCCGCCATGAGCATGGTAATGCCGGTGTCAATTCCAATTACATCGGTGTCGTACCAATCCGTCAAGGGATTAAACGCATCCACAAACCCATAGCGGCACAAGGCATTGGGGTAATGATCATGAACCGTCTTCAGAACGCGCATCGTATCTTCAGGTAGGAATGGCAATGAGCCGCCCGGCGCGCACGGAACAACCGTCCCGTCAATCGGGCCCATGGCAGGCGGACCGCCCCACACCACGTAGCCCTTCTCGGAATCCGAAGCTGTAATTCCCCAGAGCGCATTGCTGTAGTCCGGAAATTCAGTATTAAGCTCGACGCAAAACCTGCGATGCACGTCCGTTGCGATCACCGAGTTCTGGAAATAGTCGGCATACCGGTCCTTCTTTCCGCGGAAGTCAAACCACGCCTGCGAGTATTGGTGAATAAACAGCGGCGCAAACGACCCAATGTAACGCAAGCCATCATATTCGAATGTCGTCCGTTTCCACGCGAACCATACGTCGCTCGGGAGCGGGTGCGAAGCCGATCCCATTCCGAGCAGATAGATCATCATCAGCTCGCTATAAAAGCTCCACTTGTCCGGCAGAAAGCCCAGCTCAGGGGTCCAGCCCATTGAGAGCAGGCTCGTATCTTCCGAGAGCCATGTCCAGTCCACACGGTCAAAGATCGCGTGCGCCAATTCCTTGATTGACTCATCGTGAAAATGCTGATAGCACGTGAGTACTCCGCACAGCAGAATGGTTGTATCGACAGACGATACCTCGGAATCCCAAAGGCGCTCACCGGTATTGATATTGGCAAAGTGATAAAAGAACCCCCGGTGCGTCGGCAGTTTGTGCCACAGGAACGAGAGCGCTTTGATTACCCTGAGCCTCGCATCGGCATAGCTCACAAACCCACGCATTTCTCCAATGCAGATGGCGGTCAGGCCAAATCCCGTCGATGCAACGCTTGCGGCCACGCTTGTATCTTTCACGCGCACGTTACAACGATCCTTGATCAACCCGGTCTGCGGGTTCCCCTGCTCCCAGAAGAAAAGGAAATTCTGATGCTCCAGTTCTTCAAGAAACTGATCGTCTTCCGGCGACAGGGACGAAGGCTTGGGAGGATTCGCCGGAACCGCGTGCTGCTGCATTCCCGCATGCAGAGGTTTAAAAAGCGGCAATGAGCTCCAGCTACGAAATGGCAGTCCGAGAGAGAGGCCGGCCATTCTGGAAAGGAAAGTCCGGCGCGAGGCGCTGCTTCGATAAAGCGGAATTCCGGAGTCTCGCCTGATCCCCATTACCCTAATCTAAACAATGGCCGCCGCCCTGCAGGTTCAATCATGGAATTAAACTGCTTGTCGCCCATTATATTAGATGCAGAAATGCCCCGGACCGTCCAGCACCTTGGCGGCAACTCAGGCCCAAAATGCGTCAAACAAACGTAAAGTACGGGTAAATCTCAAAGTGATGCCGAAACGGTCTTTAATCTGGATGGGCTGCGGGGCTGCGGTGGTCATCGCCGCGGTCTTGTTGTTTCTCAGAATAGGTCAGTGGAGGCCGAGTCCCATGAGGATCCAGGGAGCGGTTATCCGTCGAGACCAAGATCCTCGCAAAGAATTGCCGATTGCCGATGCAATTGTCACTGCCTCCAACGGCAAGATCAACGCCAATACGCAATCTGATTCGACGGGATACTTCAAGTTAACATTTCCCGCAGTCGTGTGGCCTGGAGAGCGACTCACTCTGCATGTTCGGCACAACGGCTACGTGCCGCTCAATCTCTCCATTCAGGCTGGCCTCCGATTTAGTTCAAAAAGCCTCTATATCGCCGCTCTCGAGCCTGCCCCACAGAAGTCTTCGAGCGAGACAGAGCATCCCGCTCAGGTGGTTTCGAATATTCGCATTCGTTACACGTTCAATGGCGAGTCGCAAGTCAGTATTGGCAGCGCGGTAAGAACGTTTCAGGCCGTCAGCTCGCCCAATGTTCCCTGTAACCATCAATCTCTCTGTTCTCCCGATGGTGCGTTCAAAGCCTCCTCAGGCACGGTCACGCTTGAGGCCGGACCGGGAAATGAATTCCGCAACGTGCGTGCCTCCTGCATTGCAGGGCCCTGTCCTTTCACACGAATCAACGACAGCGGATTCGTGAACGGAGGCGAGAAAATCACCGCATCGGCCATTAGCTGGGCAGGAACCGCCACCTTCCTGCTTGAGGCAGAAGTGTATCGAGTCGCCAATACTTCGAGCGTTCGAGAAACCTACCCCGTGATCTTCGGCCCGGTGCTCAACTTTACGGTACCGCCTACGCACGAAGGTGTCAGCATCGAAGCCGAAATCAACGGCGTATCCATGGTTTTCCCGCTGGGTCCGGAACTCTACCTCAGCTGGGCAAACTGCACCACTCACACCAGTCGTCAATCCGGCGAGCCAACGGTTTACCGCTGTGAGCTGAAGCCCGGATACAAGTTCTGACTTTTCCGCGACCAATCGGTCTCCATCACTTCGACAGAGACACCCACCCTCTGGCAACCTTTCCCTCACAGGATGAATCAATTCCGACGCAGGGGAGGGTGTATTCCCTCGAACCTTCGCGCATGTAGGCGCAGACCATCACTCCCCGTTGAATGCGAGCCGACCCTTACAAACACGATTTTGGAGGTCGTGGCATGACAGAATTCCCCCGTTCAGTCATTCTTCGTGCGCCACAATTCCTGTCCGTAGTCCTTGTCCTTCTCGTTTCCGCGTTGATAGCTCCTCTCTCGGCACATGCGCAGTTCCAAGCTTCGCTGCGCGGAACCGTCACTGACCCTTCAGGAGCCGTCATTCCCGGCGCGAAGGTCACTCTGTTGGACAAGGACACCAACCAAACCAGGACCTCGGTCTCAGACGCCAGCGGCATCTACACCTTCAATGCATTGCCGCCCGATCATTTCAAGGTCACGGCTGAACGTCAGGGTTTCAAGACGCAGGAGATCGCAAATGTCGTTCTCATTCCCGAACAGCCAAACCTGCTCAACATTCAGCTCGTTTTGGGCGGAGTTCAGCAGACAGTCACGGTGAACGGGTCTGCCGCCCCGCTGCTCGATACCGGAACAGCAACTGTCAGCGCAACCATTAGCAGCCAGCAAATTCAGCATCTTCCCTCGTTTAACCG
>Ga0335072_10010578_pt1 | contig 13268 bp, 8 predicted proteins | sample Lox_Sample_21_FD_206725 | JGI IMG/M metagenome (GOLD analysis project Ga0335072, IMG submission 206725) | Soil microbial communities from Loxahatchee National Wildlife Refuge, Florida, United States - Lox_Sample_2.1 | ecosystem: Environmental > Terrestrial > Soil > Wetlands | place: USA: Florida...
TGCTTTCTTCGACCGACGCCTCCGCTTCGTGCGCGTGAATCAGTTCATGGCCACGATGAATGATCTTCCAGTAGGCCGGCATCTCGGGCGTTCTGTAGATGAAGTATTTTCCGGCAACGTCGCAAGTCTGGTTGCCGACAGCATCCAGTCCGTCTTTGAGACGGGTCGCACCGTGCAGAATCTGGAACTGCTCAGCGATATCGGCGCTGAGCCGGGCACAGCGCGAAGCTGGCTCACGAACGTCTATCCCGTGCGTACCGGTTCCCAGGCCGTGCGTTGGGCCGGCATGATCCTCGTCGAGACCACCGAGCGCCGCCGTGCGGAAGATGCTTTGCGCCGCTCCGAAAAGCTCGCTGCCACCGGGCGCCTCGCAGCTTCTATCGCCCATGAGATCAACAATCCTCTGGAAGCCGTGACCAACCTGCTCTTCCTTATTCGCCAGACACCGCTCGACACGGAATCCGCCGGGTATGCCGATCTCGCCGCGCATGAAATCGCCCGTGTTTCCGAGATTACGCAACAGACGCTTCGCTTCTACCGGCAATCATCGTTGCCGGGCATGTGCAACATCAGCGAGATACTTGAATCCGTGCTCACGCTGCACCATGGGCGGGTGGCCGCTATGCAGGTTGAGGTCTGCCGCCGTTACGCGCCCGATGTGCAGCTCTTCTGTTTTGCGGGGGAGTTGCGGCAGCTCTTCGCCAATCTGATCGGCAACGCAATCGATGCAATGACGCCGGCGGGAGGCCGTCTCTCGCTGCGTGTACGTTATGCCCGGTCGTCTGGCTGCCCCGGCGAAACCGGTGTGCGCATCACCGTTGCGGATAGTGGATCGGGGATGAGCAAAGAAGTACAGCGCCATATCTTCGAGCCTTTTTTCACCACCAAGGAGGCGACAGGTACAGGCCTTGGCCTGTGGGTAAGCGCTGAAATCATAGGCAAGCATAAGGGGAGCCTTCACGTGCGCAGCAGAGAACGAACTGAGGCCGGTGATGCTTCCGGAACCGTCTTTACGGTATTCTTTCCCTCACGGCTCGACCCTTCCGTGCTTTGAAATTCCCTCAACCGCCATCTTCTTCAGCGCGCAGCTCGGTGCGGCATTCAACCCCGCGTATTTCGATCGCGTTACATGGAAGCGATGTAGCTTCATATACCGCACACGCATGCCGCCGATAATTGCCGGCATCGCTCGTGGAGTGATGGACGGATCAACCAGCACCAGCAGCGCTGGATCCTGAGGGTTGTCCAGGCTCTGCGTTACACCCACGCCAAAAATTGAGGGGTCTCGCAGCAGGTGCTGAGCATATTTCTGCACAACCCCCTCTGCTGCTGCCAGAGCATTCGCAGACAGGCTGATCCCGTCCACGGACGCCGGGACTGTGGGCTCATCGTCACGAGCCAGAGCGGCCGCGTCCGTTGCAATGATCTGCGTGCGCAGCCCGTCCACAGTCTGTGGCACGTTGATGCTGGGCTTCGTTTTGTCAACGTACACAATAACGGCTGCCTCTCCGGGATTATCCAGGCTGGTTCCGCTGCCGACACTCAAAATTCCCGATTCTGGATTCACAAGAGAAGCTCCCACCGTCTCCGCGACGTACTCAGCCCTGGCCTTCGTTGCAGCAGAAACCGGAACCATGACGGCAGCAGGTTTCGTGTCGTAGCGAACGCAGGCTACCGCATGTGGCGTCGTCGTGCCCACAATGCTCAAGCTTGTTCCGGCTTCTGCCCCAAGCTCGCGCAGCACCTCGCCAATGGGGTTGGCGATGCTCAGCCCATGCCCCTTGCCATCCGTTCCTCCGGCAAAAAATAAACCCACAGGTTCAGCATTGGATGCGTCCACAACCAGAGCGCCGGAGTCGCCGCTGTCAGAGAATCTGTCGCCCGCAATTCCAATTTGATTCGTAAATGTTTTCGTGAAATAGGGCTGTGTCTCTGCGCAGTCTTTGAAGTAGTCAACCTTCACGCTCAGGTCAACGGCTGCAACAGTCGAACAGGTGAGTCCCGTTGTGCGCCCGCTCTTCGCCAGTTCCAGGCCGTTCAGGTTAGCCGCGCTCAGTACTTCACCGTCCCCGCCCACCGGAGGAGCTGCGCCCAGCGCGTCGTCCGCTTCTACGGGATGCACCGGCGTCGCCAGTTGCAGAATGCTGCCTTGCGGATCGACCGCGCCAGGCGCAACCGACGCCAGCGCGGCGTCCACATCGCTCTGCTGCCTTGCCAGTGGAACGACAAACTTCAGCGTGCCGACGGGCCGCAGCAATGATCCAGCATGGCTCAATGGAACGCAGCCGTCATCGATCATTCCCGGCTCGTCGACCGTGTCCCCTGTCTTCCCCTGGTCCGACTCCGCAAGCACATGGTTGTTGCTGAGAATGTACTCGTTCTTTTTCCCGTCCTCTACCAGGGCGCCCAGAGTCCCGCCGCAGCAGTCAGCCACATACGATTCGCCGTCTGCGCCCTCATAGGTATCGTAGTCGTTGTCGTTGCCGCCCGAAGATCCCAGCGCGATAGCTCCCGTCTGCGCTGCCTGATTCGTCACCGGGCTGCTGTTCACCCCGTCGTTCAGCAGAATCTTCAGCGGAGCCGTCGTTCCCGATCCATTGGCCGCCCCATCAACCGTCGCACGCAGGTAAACCGTGCCCTGCATGGGTGAGGACGGCGCCGTATAGCTGATCTTGCAGGTTGTGTATTGGTCAAGGCTGCGCTGGCAGCTTGCATCGCTCAGCGTTCCTTCATCGCTGCCGCTCGCCGCGTCTCCGGTTAAAGTCCAATGCACCGACCCCGCATTGACCTCCGCAATCTCAGCCGTCGCTTCCAGCGTCGCCCGGGCGGTCAGCGCAGCATTCTCGGGCAGCAATGATTGAACAAAGCCCGGCGTCACGCTCACCACAGTGCTCGCCGCCTCTAAGGGATCATTTTTCAGGTGCGCGGCGATTTGAATTCGGACGGTGTCCTGCGAAAGCGCTGCGGGCGGCGTATACAGCCCGGTCGCGTCAATGTGCCCTTCGCCCAGTGAAGAAGCATTTTCGCCTCCGGCAACCATCCACACTACAGGGGCAGCCTCGCCGGAAGACAAACGCGCCGTGAATTGAACTTGGCCATTGGAATTGATCGCAGAAGACGATGCCGCAATCGAAAATGCTCCACGCGCACTTGCGCTCTCGTACTGGCTGGCGCCGCATCCCGCGAGAAACACAAGGAGTGCCGGAAATACAAACGCCGAACGTCGATGGAGATGCGAAATCATGACAAATGCAGGGAAGGCGGCATCAATTCAAATCTTCTGTCCCTGAGCTATTAATTCTATTAATCTTAGTCTCATCTGCTTGGACAAAGACATGAAAAGCCGCGTCAACCGGTTACTCTCTGGTGAATTTAGGAAATCACCTTACCCAGAAATCCTCTCAGTCCAATTCCGCCCAGCACCGCCAGCGAAACTAGCAAGGCCAGAAGGATCAGCAGCGAAGGCATATGCGGAACTCCCGGCGTGAGCGCCGCCCGCAATCCCTCGCTCATGTAAACGATCGGGTTCGCAAGCACCGCAATTTGCAGCCAGTGCACGTGGTTCAAAACCGTCCACGGATAGTACACGCAGCCCAGAAACGTAATCGGCACGACGACAATCGAAAACACCAGCCCGATCTGCTGCGGCCGCACATTTGATCCGATCGCCAGCCCCAGCGCGCCGGCCACCAGGCTTGCCAGAATTAATGTCGCAACCAGCATCGGCCAGCTCGCCACATGTGCGTATACAGGTGTGGCCGGAACCCAGATCGCAAGCGGCAGTACCAGCAGCGCCGCAAGAATACTCTGGATCGCGCTAAAACAAACCTTCTGTGCGGCCACCGCCGCCACCGGCAGCGGACACATCACTCGGTCATCGATCTCGCGCGTAATGCCAAACTCCTGCGAGAGCGGCAGCGCCACCGCGGCAATGCCGCTGAACATGATCGCGACCGCCATCAGCCCCGGCAGCAGCACCGTGGCAAAATTTGCGCCGCCCACCGCGCCCGACTGCCCAATGCGCGGAAATAGAAATGTGAACACAAAAAGAAACAGCAGCGGCTGCATCACAATCCGGACAATGAACGGTCCAATCTCGCGCCGCAGCACGCGCAGATCGCGCATCATCAAACCGGCAAAGGCGCCGGCGTAGGAGACGCTCCTCTGCTTGTGAATTACGGATTCGTTACTCACGAAGGTCTCTCCCCGTCAGCTGGATAAACACCGTCTCCAGGCTCGGCTCGTTGATCGAAATATCCCGCACGCCATAGCTCTGGGCCGCCTGAACCAGCTCCGGCAACAGTCCGTCGATCTTCTGTGCAAACAATCGCAGTCCGCTTGGGATCGGCTCCACGCTGCGAATCTGAGGCATGGCGCGCAGCTTCTCGGCAAGCAGCTGCGGAGACTCGTCCGAGCGCAGCGCCAGCTCGATCCTTGTACTTGTCCCCAACGTAGTCTTCAGCCGCTCTGGAGAATCGAGCGCCAGCACCTTGCCGTGGTCGATTATCGCCACGCGCTCGCAAAGCTCGTCCGCCTCTTCCATGTAGTGGGTCGTCAGGACGACGGTAATGCCCTCGCTCCGCAATTCGCGTATCGCGTCCCACATGGCAATGCGGCTCTGCGGATCGAGCCCCGCGCTCGGCTCATCCAGAAAAAGCACCGCCGGACGGTGCGCGATCGCGCGCGCAATCTGGACACGCTGTTGCAGTCCTCCGGAAAGCTGAGTAGGAAAACTCTTCGCCCGCTCCATCAACAGAAACTGCTTCAACAGAGCATTTGCGCGCTCCTGCGCCTCTGGTCCGCTGAAGCCGAAATATTTGCAATGAAAGTAGAGGTTCTCGAAGATCGTCAGGGAACGGTCCAGCGTGTTGTACTGCGGCACCACTCCTATGTTTCTTCGCGCCGCTGCCGGATGCGCGACAACATCCACGCCCGTAATGCGCACCTGCCCGCGGGTCGGCAGGGTTCGAGTCGTGCAGACGCCGATGGTTGTGGTTTTGCCCGCCCCGTTCGGCCCAAGCAGACCAAAGAGCTCGCCCGGTTCTACAGTCAGGTCAATGCCATCGACCGCCGTCACGCTCTGCTGTTTGTCGCGGTAAACCTTGGTAAGGCCGGCAATTTCAACAATCACAAGCGCGAGACCAATCTGAGAAGGGAATCAGGCATCTGCTTCGATTATACGAAGCCCTTCCTTCGACAGATTCATCCCGTGCACGAATCGGGAGCAACTTGCATGACTACCATTCACATTTGCTGATCAAAAACTGTGCCGCAACTATGCCGCGTCCGACTTTCTCGCTCGCGCTGGAACCAGTGCGGGCCCGCTCGGCATCACGCGCACCTCGCCTGCGTGTGCAGCGTGCATGCGGCGCACCTCGCGCCCAGTCAAGGGGCGCATGGTAACCGGCGAATAGAAAATCTGTTTGCCGCAATCCAGGCAGACCATATAGGTCTCGTTTTGCAGCGTGAAGGGACGAGTCAGATGCTGATGACTGCAACCAAGGAAAATTTCATACAGGAAATTGAAAATCGCACGAACAAAGTTCATGGAATTTGCCCTCTTTCTAATTCCCCTCGCGAACATGACTTCCAGCTTCGAGAGAAAGGAATTCGGCGCGCTGAGCGGGAGGACCGCCGTTCATTGAGATGCTAGATTATCGAAAAAGTCACATCTCTAACAGCAAAATATTTGTCACTCACCAAACAAAAAACACCAATGCAGTCTTGCCACTCCGCGTAAGCCGCTTATTCAAAAAGCATTATCCCGCGGCACCACCATTGGAGGTGGGGTATATCCAAAATCACTCTCCAGCGCAGCCGCAACCGTTAACACTGCCTCATCTGCAAATGGCCGCCCCGCAATCTGTACCCCGATCGGCAAGCCTTCTGACGACCGAGCCACGGGAACAACTGCAGCCGGAGACCCCAGCAGGTTAAACCACTGCGTATAACGCATCGCATCCAGATACTTCACGCTCTTACCGTCAATCCGCCACTCACGCTCGCCGTGCTTGAATGCCGGAGTCGCGCATACTGGTGTCAGCAGCAGCGGATAGCTCTCCATCTCCGCAAGCAGCCTGCCGCGCACAGCATCGCACTCCGCCCATGCAAAGAGTAGTGACTCTGCGGTTAAAGGCGTTTCATGTCGGGCGATCGAAAGAAATTCCTGAAACACCGGACTCAGCTCCGCCTCGCGCCCTCGAATCGTCGGCTTATAAAACATCTCTCCGCATTGCACGAAAAACTTCCACCACAACTTCCGCGCCGCCTCCAGCGAGGAAGGGCGAAACCGCTTCACCGTAAATCCGCGCCGCTCCAGCGCCGCCGCCACATCTCGAACCGCCTGCCGAGTCTCCTCGGTCACCGGAAGAATGCCGTCATCCTCAAACCACCCAATTGGAATCCTCTTCGCATCTTCAAGCGAAACCTCGCGCAACTCTACCGGAGCGCTTATCGCATCCACCGCATCCCGTCCTGAAAGCGTACGAAACAGCGATGCAACATCGGCAATGGTTCGCGCCATCGGCCCAATCGCGCCCAGAATCGAGAACGGCCCAACACACGGCGGCAGATGGCCGCGTCCCGGCACAAGCCCCGGTGTCGGCTTCAGCGAACAAATGCCGCAGAAGTGAGCAGGCGCGCGCACGGATCCACCGCTGTCGCTGCCCAGCCCGCCCGCGGACATTCCTGCCGCAATTGCTGCCGCCTCGCCGCCGCTCGATCCGCCTGCCGAATGATCCAGGCTCCACGGATTTGCTGTCCTGCCATACAGCAGATTGTCCGTCTCATACGCCATTAGAAATTCTGGACAATTTGTCGTACCCAGCAGCGTCGCGCCCGCCGCGCGCAGCCGCGTCACGACCGCCGCGTCTTCATCAGGAACAAAACCCCGATTCAGCACGCTGCCGATCTCGCACTTGTAGCCCTTGACCGCAATCGAAGACTTCACCGTAACCGGCAGCCCTGCAAGCGATCCGCGTTTCGGTTGCCGCGCCTGCGCCCGAACCCGCTCCGCGTCAAAATCTACAAGCGCATTCAGTACAGGGTTCAGCCGTTCAATCCGGCGAATATGCTCCTCGGCCAGTTCAAGCGGAGAGACTTCCCCCCGTTTGAGTAGATCAAGCTGTTCCACGGCAGAAAGTAACGCGATGCTCACGGCTTTTGATGCGCGGGTTGGTAGTTGAACTGGAACCGCTGCGTCTTCTCACCCGACTCAAAGCGATCATCCCAGTTGAGCCGGTAAGCAAGCGATTTCGCATCGTCTGGATAGTGCTCGCTCGCAGGATACGGATATGTGCTCATTCCATGGAAAGGCATCTGCGCCACTGTGAAAGGCATCGCCTCGTAGAAGTCCATGTCCTTCACAAATCCGTTTGCATAGAAGAAATAATCCCGCTTCCAATGCGCCGGCAGGGGAGGCAGCTTCGACCCGCTGAACTCTGCGTCAATCTCCTCGCCGCTGCCGAAGATCACATAGTGGTCGTCAATCGTCTTCAGCAGTGGAGCCACATTTCCATAGTTCGTATACTCGCCGCGCTGCCACTGGAACGGTCCTGTCGCGCTGATGCGGTTGTAGTCGTAGGTCAGGTCGCCCGGCGTCGCGCCCTCAATCTGCTGCGGATAACCGCGAAACGCCAGCCGCGCCGCAGCCAGCGGCATTTCTGTTTCTCTCACGTCCGCCACTTCGCTCGCCCCGTTGTCCACCAGCACCTGGTCCCAGTAAATCTGCAAATTCGTCGTCAGCCGAACCTTCCGCACACCCACAGGCAGCTTACCCGTTAAATCCACCACAATGGTGCGCGGCAGTCCGGCCGGAAAACCCATATTCTTGATGATTCGCTTCCAGCTTCCATCCGGCATCTGCGCCTCAACATAAGGCGGCACCGGCTTCAACCCCGCCTGCCAGGCCGCATACATCGAACTAGCGCTGAAGTATTCGATATACCCGTGCATCAGCAGCCGCAGCGGATGTTCCGGTGTCCACACGCCCAGGTCCAGCGTCAGCGAGTGCATGTTCGCATACCCCGCATAGTTCAGGTTGGTAAAGTCGCGCACATATTTGTGATCCACTTTTGCCAGCTGCGGCAACACGCTGTGGCCTTTGTCGTCCCACGCGCCCGCCAGTAAATGCGCCGACGGTGACACAACCACGGTCTTTCCGGAAGCAAACGGTCGCTCGCTCAAAAATCTCTCGTCGGGATAAACCTCTGTCCCCTCCGGATGATCCACCGCAACCAGTCGTACCTGATCGATGTAGTTGATCTCCTCCATCGGCTCGCCAAATCGCAGACTATACAGTCCGTCGCGTCCCTTCAGGTCATCTCCGCCGACTTTGATCCATTCATCCGGATCGTTTTCGTTTGTGGCTGTTGGCGAAACCCAATGCCCGATCACTGCCGCGCCGATCACGTCCGAGATGAACTTGTACTTGGTCCCGTCCCACGCAAACAGCACCGGACACGAGCTGCCACGCCGGTCCAGCTCTTTCAACGCCACGGGTTTGCTCGGGTCCAGATCGATCTCATCCTGGGGCACGCCTGTTGGCCACAGCAGCCGCACCACGTCTACATGGTCCACCTGCCCCAGCCCCGCAATCACTTCGTTGGAACCTTGTCCCAGATACCCAGAAGCCCCCGCGACCTCAAACTTCTGCCACAGCCCATCGGCAAACACCTCAACCTTCGTGCCGATCGCCGTCTTGTTATCCGCCAGTCCCGTCAGATCAATGCGAATCGAATGATTTTTGTTCCCGCCAACATTGTGCAGCACTAACGGAGGCCCATCCGCCTGCGTCACAATCAAGTCCGCTGCGCCATCGCCGTCCACATCAGCCGCAATCAGCGAGCGCGGATCCTTCAACGTCAGCTTGTCCGCTCCAACCGCCGCGCTCACATCTTCAAAGCCTTTTGCTCCGCAATTCCGCAGCACCCGCAGCTCTGCTCCCTTGTCGGTCTCAGCCACAAACGCCAGATCTATCCAGCCGTCGTTATCAATATCAATTGGAGTCAGTCCCCAAGCCGCCTTCACTCCCTTCAGCGGCAGCGGCACCCGCTCAAACCGCTTACCGTCAACATTGCGCCACAAACTTACGCCCGGCGCACCTGCGTGCGTCACCGCAACGTCCATCCATCCATCTTTATTGAAGTCAAAAACTGAAACGCCCCGCGTCGCCGTCAGCCCCGCATCCGTATACAGAGGAACCGCCTTGAAAGCTCCTTCGCGCTGATTCTCGTAAATTACCGGAGCGCCCGCCGAGCCCGTCACAATAAAGTCCACCGCGCGATCATTATTGATGTCTGAAAGCGTTACCGCCGTCGTCGGCGTCGTCCCCGCAAGTCCCGTCGGTCCAGTCCACTCTGTAAAGGTGGAATTGCCATTGTTCCGCCACAACACATTCGCACCGTGTCCGATCGAAGTTCCACTGATAAACAGATCCACATCGCCGTCATGGTCGAAGTCGATAAACGTCAGCCCCGATGGCTTGTTCAGCTGCTTTATCCCCACAGCACTCGTGACATCGGCAAACTTGCCGTTGCCGAGATTGTGAAACAGAATCACGCGATCGCTCATTGTCACAGCCAGGTCGGGCCGTCCGTCCGCATCATAATCTCCTACCGCGCAGGCCACGGCCTTGCCGCTCGCTTTCAATCCCGCCTGCTCTGCAGAAAGCTCCTCGTATTTCCCCCCAACATTTTTATAAGCGTGGATCGCCGACGCACCCTCACCCATCACGACAAGGTCTTTGCTCGCCGCGCTCTCTATGCCCAGAATGCAGGCCCCGCCACCGGCCTGCTCTCCTGGCAAGCTCTCCGCCTCAAACGTCACCGGAATCATCGCACCCACGGCCGCCGGAGGCGCAATCATGTCTTCGGCCTTCGCGTAACGCCCCTGCTCCCCGTAAGCCGCGCTCAATGGAGACGAAATCTTCGACTGCACCAGCTCCTGAAAGCGCTTCAGGCACTCGTGAGCGGCATCCGTCTGCCCCATCCGCTGCAGTGCGCGCGCCAGTCCAAACTCTGCCGAGGCATGAAGAGGATTCAGCCGTAGGGCCGTCTCGTATTCTTCCTTTGCATGAGCGTAGTCGGCGAGGCTCAGGTAAAACGATCCCAGAAAATAATGCGCATCAGCGTCGGAAGGATCAATTTTCACCACATGCTGCATTGCGTCAATCGCCAGCTTCGGATTTCCCTCGTCCAGATACGTCAACCCCAGTACATACCATGCGCGCGCGTTTTTAGGATCGATCGAAACCGTCTGCTTCAAGGCTGTCTCCGCCTCCTGAGGCCTTTGCAAATACAGCAGCGCAATGCCTTCATTCACCACTGGAACCGTCGCCGAAGGGTCAGCCGTGTGTGCTGCCTGAAACTTCTCCAGCGCCTTTGCCGTGAGCTGCTGGTTCATCAGCGCCACGCCGACGTTATTCAGCCGCCCAGCTTCCAGCGCGGATTGTGAAGTCTCGGCGATTGCGCAATGCGCAAACAAGCTCACTCCCAGAGCCAGCCCCAAAGCTGCATTGACAAAGCAAATTGATTTCGAAGACCAGCGGCTCGCGGTCAGTGCATGCAAGTGTGTGGATATCATTGCTGCGCCTGATTATAGAGGACTCAAGGCACTACAATCGAAGCAATGAGTTGGCTTGAAGAAAGCGCATGGCAGAGTCTCGGCGGGTCGTTTTCGACCGAATCCATCGCGATTCCCAGTAGCCTCATCGCGCAAAAGCGCGTGCTCATCACCGGAGCGGGAGGCTCCATTGGTTCGGCCCTTGCGCATGCCGTCGCGGCTCACAACCCCGAGCAAATCCTGCTCCTTGAAGCCTCGGAGCAGGCCCTCTATCAAATCGATCGTAAGTTGACCACGTCTCACACGCCGATTCTCGCCAGTGTTGGCGACCCCACCGCCCTCCAAGATACCTTTGAGAATCACCGCCCGCACATCGTTTTCCACGCCGCTGCCTTTAAGCATGTGCCGCTCATGGAACTTCATCCCTTCGCAGCCCTCGAAAACAATGCGGTGGCAACGTTCGCTCTCACGCAAACAGCTGTTCGCTATCGTGCCGAGCAGGTCGTTCTCGTCTCCACCGACAAGGCCGTTGATCCGGCCAGCATGATGGGCGCGTCCAAGCGAATTGCCGAGCTTACCGCGCTTGCGCTCCAGTCGCCCGCAACAAAAATCAAAGCCGTGCGCCTCGGCAACGTATGGGCGTCGCAAGGCAGCGTCGTGCCGTTATTTCAAGAGCAGATCGCGCGGCGCCAGCCCGTAACCGTCACGCATCCCGACGCAACCCGCTATTTCATCACCATCGGCCAGGCCGCTGCACTCCTGCTCTTCGCCCTTTCAAACGAGTTCCCTGGGGCCATCCTCGTCCCAGAACTCGCCCGGCCCATCCGCGTTGAAGAAATCGCCCGAATCTTCATTCAGCGAAGCGGCTCCGAATCGCAGATCGTCTATACGGGCCTGCGCCCCGGAGAAAAACTCCACGAGCAGCTTCTCTCACCCGGCGAAGCATTTCTTGCCGAAGCTGTAGCCCCGCTCCGCGCCATTCACAGTGCGACAATTTCAGCCGCCCAGGCCCGCGAAGCCGTCGAAGAACTGCAATATGCGATTCAGCGGCGAAACCTGAGCCGGCTTCTGCGCACCGTTGTCCGGCTTATCCCCACATACGAGCCGAGTGAAACCCTTCTTGCGGAACAGGCCGCGGAACCCCTCATGGAAGGGCGCAACGCATGAAACGCACCATCGCCGTCGTCACCAGCTCGCGCGCCGACTATAGCCATCTCTACTGGCCGCTTAAAGACCTCACCGCGCATCCGGATATTGACCTCAAGCTCATCGTCATGGGCTCGCACCTCGCGCCCACCTTCGGAACCACCGCCCTCGAAATCGAGCGCGACGAGTTTCCCATCGCCGCGCGCGTCGAATGCCTTCTTAACTCCGACACGGACATAGGCATGGCCAAAACCATTGGCGTCGCCGCACTCGGTCTTGCCGACGTCCTCGGGCAGATGCGTCCCGATCTGCTATTGCTCATCGCCGACCGCTACGAGATGCTCGCGCCCGCATCCGTTGCATTGGCTCTGCGTATTCCCATCGCTCACATCGAAGGCGGCGAGATCAGCGAGGGGGCCATCGACGACGCGGTTCGTAATGCGCTCACCAAAATGAGTCACATCCACTTCACGTCAACGCACCTCACGCGTCAGCGCGTCATCGCCATGGGAGAAGAACCCTGGCGCGTCCACCGCGCCGGAGCGCCCTCCCTCGACCATCTCCGCCGCAGCCGGCTCCTTACACGAACTGAAGTCGAGGAGCGCCTTCAACTCGATCTCGGTAAGCCCACCCTTCTCGTCGCCTACCACCCCGTCACCATTCGCCGTGAGACCACCGAGGAAGTAGACGCGCTCTTCGCCGCGCTCGCCCACACCGAAGACCAGATTCTCTTCTGCTACCCCAACTCTGACGCGGGGAGCCACCACATCATCGAGCGTACCCGGCGGTTTCTCGCCCCTCACCCGAATGGAAGGATCTTCACCAACCTCGACCCCATCGCTTACTGGAGTCTGCTCCGCCGCGTCGATGCGCTCGTAGGCAACTCCAGCAGTGGCATCATGGAAACCGCATCCTTCGCGTTGCCCACCGTCAACATCGGCCTCCGCCAGAAGGGAAGGGAACGCGCCGCAAATGTGCTCGATGCAGCGCCCGACGCTGTGGACATCCGCCAGAAAATTGCTCGGGCTCGCAGCGAATCTTTCCGCCAATCCCTCGCCGGAATGGAAAACCCGTACGGCGACGGCCATGCATCGGAGAAAATCGTCGAAGTCCTGACCACCGTTCCACTCACACAAGACCTGCTCATCAAGCAAGCCCAATGAACATTCCGCTCTCCGCGCCCGATATCACACAGGCTGAAATCGACGCCGTAACCCAGGTTCTGCGCACCAATCGTCTCAGCCTCGGCCCCAGGCTGGAAGAGTTCGAGCACGCCATGGCGCAGTATGTCGGAGTTCCGCATGCCATCGGCGTCAGCTCCGGCACCGCCGGCCTTCATCTCTGCATCCGCGCGCTCAACATCGGCGAAGGAGACGAAGTCATCGTCCCCTCGTTCACCTTTATCGCTGCCGCCAATGCCATTCGCTATGAACGCGCCGCGCCTGTCTTCGTGGACATCGAACCCGCAACACTCAATCTCGATCCTGCGAAAATTGAAGCGGCCATCACGCCGCGAACCCGCGCCATCCTCATTGTTCACGCCTTCGGCATTCCTGCCAACA